>Ga0233437_1002762_pt1 | contig 25280 bp, 22 predicted proteins | sample SI_122_August201_FD_182714 | JGI IMG/M metagenome (GOLD analysis project Ga0233437, IMG submission 182714) | Seawater microbial communities from Saanich Inlet, British Columbia, Canada - SI_122_August2016_200_MG | ecosystem: Environmental > Aquatic > Marine > Inlet | place: Canada: British... | reverse complement strand
GGGTGGCGAGGCCATGTCGCCAGGTTTCGAAAAAGGACGCGCGGCCAGGGACTTTAAAATCGGAATGCTCATGCCGGATTCTCATCATCTGTCAGAGATACAACACCGCGCTCCATACCTTCAATATCAAGATCTTTCCCAATATCATCAACTGAAGCACGGAACTTTCACCCGGCACGGGGGCACCAGTCATTCCCCATATGATTCACTGAACACCAGCGATACGGTAGGGGATTCCAGAAAAAATGTAGCGGCAAACCTGATGATCATCAAACATGCCATGGGTGCTCGTCAAATCCTTTTCACACGGCAAACCCATGGGACCGAAGTTTTGATTATTGATACAGAGACGACTGAAACGTTCGGGTCTCCACGTCAGGCAGATGCCATGATAACGAGTATGCTTGGTGTAGGGCTGATGATCAACCAGGCCGATTGCCAGGCGGTGATCCTCTTTGACCCGGCAAAAAATGTGATCGCTAACGTTCATTGCGGTTGGAGAGGAAACGTTCAGAACATTTTGGGGCTGGTTGTACGTAAGATGGCGAATCGTTTCGATTGCAGGGCAGAGGATCTTGTTGCCGCCATTGGGCCGTCTCTCGGTCCCTGTTGTGCCGAATTCATCACCCACAGAGACATATTCCCGCCCGATTTTGAGGATTTCAGGGTTTCTGAAAGCCATTTCGATCTCTGGCGCCTTAGTTCTCATCAGCTGATTATGGAAGGGGTCAATCCGGATAACATTACGGTTTCAGAGATTTGCACTCGATGCCACACAGACCGTTTTTTCTCTTACAGGGGGGAGGGCGTAACCGGGCGATTCGGGACGGTTGTGATGCTTAAATAAGGTTCATCCAGTACTAAGAAAGGAACACACCAAAAATGCCCACCAAATACATCATTGTGACGGGAGGCGTGCTTTCAGGCTTAGGCAAAGGTATTGCTGCTGCCTCAATCGGCCACCTGCTTTCCACGAAACTCAAAATTGTTCCCATCAAATGTGATGGTTATCTTAATGTTGATCCCGGCACCATGAATCCCTTTGAACACGGCGAGGTCTTCGTGCTTGACGACGGCGCCGAGGTGGACATGGATTTCGGACATTATGAACGTTTCCTGGGGGTTTGCTGCAAGTCCAACTGGAATTTGACCATGGGCAAGGTCTTCAACATGGTCAGGAAAAAAGAAAGGCGCGGTGATTACCTGGGTAAAACCGTTCAATATATTCCCCATGTAACAGACCTGATCAAAGATCACATCGGGCAGGTTGTAGAGGAAGAATCGCCGGACTTGGTGATTGTGGAAATCGGCGGAACCGTTGGGGACATCGAAAACGAGCTCTTTCTGGAAGCCATGCGCCAGATGAAAAAAGATGTGGGCAGAAACAATATCGTATTTGTACATCTGACCTATGTACCCATTCCCGCCGGCGTCAATGAACAGAAATCCAAACCCACCCAGCAAAGCGTTAACCTTCTGCAACAACGCGGTATCTTCCCGGATATCATTATCGGCCGGTCGCCGGAATTTCTGACACCCGAAATCAAAACCAAGATATCCAATTTCTGCGACGTCAAGTCCGAGGCGGTCATTACCGGTCTGGATGTGGACGACATCTATGAAATCCCCATTATTTTCGAACGTGAAGGTCTGCCCGAAAACCTTCACAAGAAACTCAACATATATAGCCCTCCGGATCTCAGGAAATGGAAAAAGCTGGTGGAGAACATCAGGAATCCCGACAAGGAAATCACCATCGCCATGTGCGGAAAATACACCAAGCTCGAAGATTCCTATGCCTCCATCATTGAATCCTTCAATCACTGTTCTGCCCACCTGCGATGTAAAATCAACCTCAAGTGGGTTGAGACCACCGAACTCAAAGATGCTTCCCGGTTGGATCAAATTGATGGTCTGGTGGTTCCCGGCGGGTTTGGATCGCGGGGCACAGAAGGAAAAATAGAGGCGATCCGTTTGGCAAGAGAGTCTAACCTTCCCTTTCTGGGGCTCTGCCTGGGTCTCCAACTGGCAGTTATTGAATTTGCAAGGCATGTCTGCAACCTGGATGGCGCCAATTCCACGGAAATGGACTCTGAAACGCCCCATCCGGTCATCGACATTCTTCCGGAACAGAGAACTGTAACCGAAAAAGGGGGAACCATGCGTCTCGGCGCCTACCCTGCCCTGCTCACGGAGGGATCGGTGGTCTATTCCCTCTATGGCGCCAAAGAAATCTCCGAGCGACACCGGCACCGCTATGAGGTGAACCCGGACTATCATGAGGCGCTTAAGGAAAAGGGAATGGTGTTTTCAGGCATGAGCCCCAACGGAAAACTGGTGGAGTTTATTGAATTGCCGGAGTTGAAATTCTTCTGTGCCACTCAAGCACACCCCGAACTGAAGTCACGGATGGAATTCCCTTCGCCGCTGTTTTTCGGGTTTGTAAAAGCTTGTATGGCTTGACCAGGCCTTGATCATCGTTTCGGCCATGTTGCGCTTATCAAAGCAATTTGTTGATATGGATTTTTTTGGAATATTGCCATGCCAAAGGAAAATAATGCATGATGGCGCCGCTGTATTTTGTGCCTGTGTGGATTTTTGATAGTTACTATTTTTTATTGAAGATATCTTTCATTTCCTGTTATGCCGCGGGGAAATCAGTTCATTAGGACGGGAGCGTTGGTTTCAAGGCTGGAATATGTATTCTTTCATTGCGTACGTTTTGATTTCTGTGTTGAGGGTAATGCTGAACTTTGCACGTTGTCCTTTCCTGCAACTGGATAGGCGGTAAATCGACCAACCCCTATGTGTTGTGGTCACAGGAATTTCTGACGTGGTGTCGGAGGACTGGTCGCAATTTCAGATACGTAAGCCGTATTGCAGATTTTTGGTGGCATGAATTCTTTGTGATATTCTCAATATATGTCAATCATGCCAGACCTGAGATACCAAATCGATATGTCAGATATACCCAATCACTCAGACTTGAATATATCACAGACTTTTGACCCGCCGATATATGGGTATATTGTCAAGATATATCAGTTTGAGCTAAAGCCTTTGCACCCAGTCTGCAATGCATGTTTCTTGTTTCTGGCATAACACTTCACTTGCAGGGGGATTAATCAGAACCTTCCAACCCCTTGTCAAAGGACTTCTTTTTTCTCACACGCAAAGCTTTGTTGTGTTTGATTGCCTGCGCTTAATCTGGCCATAAGATACATGGCAGAAATAATGGCTATCAGACTTCCTGTAATGACTGCAGGGTTCCATATATGCTTCGGAAGGTTTTCGTAAAGCCCATACCCACCGAATGCTATAAATATCAAGGCTGAAAACCATTTGATGGCTCGTTCAGGGATATGTTTGCCCATCACATTTCCGACAATGATCCCAAAGCCATTGGAAATCAGCATACCGATTGTCGTTCCCATCCAAACAGTGATAATGGCATTATATTTTACAGCAAGTGAAATTGTTGCAAGTTGGGTCTTATCTCCCATTTCGGCAATAAAAAAAGCGACTGTCACAGTCCAAAAAGGGCCGTAATGGTACTTTTTGTCTTCATCATCAAGGGTATCGCCGCGAATCGTCCAGAGGCCGAAGATAATGAAAGAAGCGGCAGCTGCAATACTAATAAATTCCAGAGGAACGATTGTCGTCAAATAGCTTCCTGCAGCCGCAGCAAGCAGATGGTTGGCAGCGGTTGCCACGAAAACACCCCACATGACCGTCTGCCATCTGAATTTGCATGCAAATGCCATGGCCAGTAGTTGAGTCTTGTCTCCCATTTCTGCTAACACAACAAAAATTAGAGACGCCAAAAAAGTTGCCATTTTCCCCCCTTTTCACAAAAAAAAAGCGAAACCTTCAATACGGCACTGCTTGCCATATTAAAGCTCTCGCTAATTGGTCCGAAAAACCAACGACGGGGCCAGGCTTCCGCCAGTATGTTGACCCAATCTATTAAGCTACTCCGCTTTGGCGAATAAACTAGCAGTTCCCCTACATTTTGTCAAGAGAAAACTAGAGATCGGCTTCCAGATCGCAGAAAATAGCCTTTTTGAAAGGATCAAGCTTACTGGCTGCAGGGCTGTGTTCCAGTACCCATCCTTGCTATTTTTAACGGTTATCATTCCTACAACCATATCATTGGGCGTTTTGGCCATTCACTTCATACTTACAGAGCATTCCCGTCTTCACCGATATACCTACAGAACCTCTCTTTCCTTTGTTAAACCTCTAAGAACAGAAACCGCCCTTCTTCAATCCAGGAAACTGCCCTTTTAAGGGTCTGCGGCATTCAGGCATGGGAAGGATGACGGTAGATAAGAATTAGTTCAACTGTTAGTCCTGACACAAGATTTGAAAGGGGAGCTGTTATGAACAGGGTAAGAAAAAGGGTCATTTTTTTGGTGGTCCTTTTGCTGACGACAAATGAGGGTTTTTATATCGCTTTGGCTGATGGTGATGAATACAAAGAAAGGAAGCGGTATCAAAAAAGGCACCGGAATGACTCCAAGCATTATGGGAAACGCTACCTGACGCCTGTAAACAATCCGACATACAAAGAGGAATGCGGCGGTTGCCACTTCGCATATGTTGGGTAAGGTGGGTGAGGTCAAACAGTGGCGGAACAATGAAGGTCGAGTTGTTGTGAACGGGGAACTATGGCAGGCAGTGATGCCCCCTTATTACCGGACGACAGGGTGGTTATCCAAAATATGCAAGGACTAATATTGGAAGTCAAGCCTTGAAGGGAATGAAACATCTGCTGGGTTTTACCAGAAAATAGAGCAAGATTGATCTGGCAGTCTTGAATAATTTTGAGGGATGTGCGATGCTGACGTAATACACGGATTGGTGGATCGAGGATATGAACCAAGCCTCCAGTTTTGATTGGAAATTATGGTAGACTGAAAAGATACCTCTGGCAATGAAAACACAGCCCTTTAAGCCATGATCTAAACCAAAAAGGGGAGGACCAATGGGAATTGTAAAGGCTCATACACACTGTCCAAGACACAAAAGAGTATGACCTTTTTGATTAGGCAATCATAGCGAGCGGGTATACCAGAACAAAAGAGGCGGACATTGCTAAAACAGATTAACGGGAGTCCTTGAAATGGAAACCAAAAAGGCATCTCAGCTTATATCTAACATTTTCAAAACACCGTTATTGAGAAATTTCTTCATAATAAGCCTGGTTGTTTCCCTGATATTCCCCATTTGCAGCGTTTTTCTGATTATCCCTTCGTTTAACAACCAGTTAACCATAAATACGGAAAATGAAGCGCTCCGTGCTGCAACACATTTATCGAGTATGTTCGTCAAAGAAAACATTGAATTGAAAAAGGGTTCGCTTTCACGAAAAACTATCGACGAGCTCGAACTGGTGAAAAGAGATTTTCGTCTGGAAAAATTAAAGGTGTTTTCAAAACAGGGCGAAACTATATTTTCTACGAACCCCAAAGACATCGGTAAGATAAACAAGAATGAAGTTTTTTACAATATTGTTGCGAAAGGAAAGGTCTATAGCGAAGTGATTGAAAAGCACACAAAATCCCTGGAAGGCCGAACACTCATGTTTGACGTTGTGGAAACATATGTGCCGATAATGCTCAACGGTACCTACGCCGGCGCTTTTGAGATCTATTATGACATCACCAGTAGAAAGGAAAAACTAACTAATCTCTTGGCCCGTACTTATGGGATCTTGTTTGGGATCGCTTTGATCCTTCTGATTACGGTTGTTGTCATTTTATTCAAGGCAAGCAAGAACGTTATAGAGCGCGATTGGGCGGAAGAAGCCTTGCGAAAAGCCCATGAGGGTCTGGAAAAGCGGGTGGCGGAACGAACAGTGGACCTGGAGGAAACGAACATAAAACTGCTGACCGAAATCAGAGAGCGTGGAGAAACAGAGAAAAATCTCCGCCAAAGCGAGGAACGCTACCGTGTGCTGGTTGAGACATCTGCCGATGCAATTATATCCGCGAATGAAGAAATGGAGATTATCCAGTGGAACTACGCGGCCTCAAGAGTTTTTGGATATCTGGAAGAAGATATAATGGGGGAACCGATCAGCATCCTTGTCCCCGAGAAATACAAGAATGCCCACATGGAGGGTTTTAATCGGTTTCTTGAAACAAACTCGGCCAAAATTATCGGTAAATCAGTTGAACTGGAAGGGAGAAGAAAGGATGGAACCATTGTGCCGATTGAACTTTCTATATCAGCATATAAAAGAGAAAGTTCATGGATTTTCACCTCAATCATCAGAGATACCACGGCACGTAAGAGGGCGGCGGAACTTTTAGAGCTGGCAAGCAAACAATGGCAGAACACTTTTGATGCAATCAGAGACATGATTGTCATAGTCAACAAAGACCGTCAGATAGCTCAGATAAACCAGGCTGCCAAGGAGGCCTTTCCTGATTTAGGGATAGGGACACAGAAGCTATGTTATGAGATATTTCACGGTGTTCGGGTTCTGCCTGAAGGATGTGTTTCATGCGATGTGTTTGAAACAGGCCAACCCGCGGTTTCTGAATACTATGACCCGCGTTTAAAGAAATGGTTCAATCTCTATGCCTACCAAATAGACAATCCGGGAGGAGAGGTAGAACAAGTGGTTCATGTTTTCAAGGATATAACACAACAAAAACGTGAAAGTGCCGAAAAAGAAGAATTTGCATTACGGTTGCAACGCTCTGAAAAAATGGAGGCCATGGGTACTCTTGCCGGTGGAGTTGCTCATGATCTCAATAACCTTCTGGGGGGTATTGTAGGTTATCCTGAACTCATGTTAATGGATCTTCCTGAAGACAGCAAGCTCAGAAAGCCGATCATGGCCATTCAAAAATCCGGACAAAAGGCAACTGCCGTGGTGCAGGACCTGTTAACTCTGGCAAGACGAGGGGTTGTTGTAAATGAGGTTGTGAACTTAAATGAAATAATTGCTGAATATTTAAAAAGCCCTGAATTTGAATCATTGGAAACATATCACCCGGATATTCAAATCCAAACCAGTCTGAAAGGAGATTTGCTAAATATTCTTGGTTCTCCTGTTCACTTATCAAAGACTGTAATGAATCTGGTTTCAAATGCAGCAGAGGCCATTTATGAAAGCGGAATGGTTGGGATAGCGACAGACCATCGTTATATAGACAAACCCGTAAGAGGTTATGACAAGCTAGAGGAAGGCAACTATGTCATTCTGGAAGTAATTGATGATGGAATAGGTATTTCAGCTGAGCATATTGATAGGATCTTCGAGCCATTCTACACCAAAAAGAAGATGGGAAGAAGCGGAACAGGTTTAGGCATGGCTGTGGTGTGGGGGACAGTAAAGGATCATAAAGGATATATCGATATCCAGAGCGCTGTGGGAAAAGGTACAACATTCACCCTTTATTTTCCGGTGACAAGAAAAGAGGTTATGGAAAGAATAACCACTGGATCAATTGAAGATTATCGTGGAAACGGGGAATCGATATTGGTTGTTGACGACGTGGAGGAGCAAAGAGAGCTCGCATCAGGCATGCTGAAAAAATTAGGATATTCAATAAGTACAGTCTCAAGTGGTGAAGAGGCGGCTGAATATTTGAAAAAAAACAAAGTAGATCTAATTTTGCTGGACATGATTATGGATCCGGGAATTGACGGACTTGAAACGTATGAGCAGATTCTTGAGATGTACCCTGAGCAGAAGGTAATTATTGCAAGCGGGTTTTCAGAGACAGAACGTGTAACAGAAGCTCAAAGACTGGGTGCGGGAGCATATGTAAAAAAACCATTCTTACTGGAAAAGATAGGCCTGGCGGTTAAGGAAGAATTGGAGAAATAGCGGCTTTTAAAGCACTTGGCCTGATGCAGGGCTTCCTATATAAAGCTGGAGTTTCAAAGCCTTATAAGAAATTCAAGACTACATTTTCCAACCTTGCATAATGCCGGAGGATGTGCGATGCTGGGTTCATGCACGTACTCCTTTCCGGAGGTACTGCCAGATACCAAAGAAAGCCTGAGCATGTTGTTTCATTTTTTTGAGTTCAACATTGCTCACTGGAGACGGATTCCTGGAAACCAATTTTTCTTAACATAAGACGTTTTTTGTCGTCCCATTAGTTGCGGGTATTCCTACCAACCATCTAACCTCTGGGAGGTTCCCCTATTAAAAAGCACCCCAAAATGTATATGCCCTGCTCCTGATAGGCATGGTTTGTTTATTGGGAGCTCAAATCTTTTTCTGAATAGAGCCAAACCCATCCGAGATGAGGACGGAAACTGCGGGTCAAGGGCCGCGCAACCCGCCCGGTGTCGATCGCCTCTCTTCTGAAAACCACCTCATCTTTGCCACAGGTCCCCTGACGGGTACCGCCATATGGGGATCATGCCGGCACGGCTTGTATACCAAATCACCCCAGACCGGCGGGTATTCGGAATCCCATTAGAAGAAATTGCTTATCTTAACGATATTTGCGATCGATTGGGGCTGGACACCATCAGTGCAGGCAACCTGGTGGGGCTGGCCATGGAGGAGGCCTCGCGCCTGGGAAAGATTGATGACGACATCCCCTACGGCCATGTGGATAAAATCGCTGCCCTTTTGAAAGATATGGCGCATGCTAGGGGTCTGGGCGGCATCCTCTCGGAGGGAATCAAAATCGCCGGCAGGAAAATGGGGGTTGCGGATCTGGCCATCCATGTAAAAGGGCTCGAACCCGCCGGTTACGACCCCCGCGTCCTGAAAGGTATGGGGCTGGCTTACGGCACATCCCAACGGGGCGTGTGCCATTTGCGCGCCACCTTCTATAAGCCTGAACTGGGGGGTATTGTGGACCCTGGAAAAATTGAAGGAAAGGCCGAAGTGTTCACCCAGTGGGAAGACCGGTTGACATTTTTCGATACCTTGCTCTTGTGTCGTTTTTACCGTGATCTCTACCAATGGGATCAGTTGGAAGAGATGGTGAATGCTGTTACGGGCCTGGAGTTATCCACAGAAGACATGGTGGATATTGCCTGCTGGACCACCGACCAGATTCGGCGTTTCAATATTCGGGAGGGTCTCACCATCGAAGACGATCGTTCGCCACCGCGGTTTTATGAGGAACCCCTGCCTGAGACGGGCAAGGTCCTTACCCGGGAGCAGATGGGTGTGATGTTGAAGGAATATTACCACGTTGGGGGCTTGGACAGTGAAGGAAGGCCTTCATAGCGGGGAGATGGCGCTAAAAAAAAGAAAATCTAAGAAAGCAAGCGATTTTCTTGTTTTTTGCGACAGGGTTTCAGGAAATAAGGCACTATAAACCTGGCATGGAGGCGCCGGGAGTTTCCCCGGCAGAATGAAGCCAGAGGCCTTGGCGAACTGTTCCGCTTTGTGTCCGCAGTAAATAAAAAGATTGACATTGCTTCTTCCGGATGTTAGGGGTGTCTAAACTTCATTGACAATTCTAACTTACGGTGGATTTCATGGATAAGACGAAGATGGAAATTTCGACGGAAAAGCCCCTGACTGCTGTAATGGAAGATTATCTTGAAGCCATTTTCGAATTGGACAAAGAAAAGAAAGTAATCCGGGTTAAAGATATTGCCAAACGGCTGGAGGTCAAAATGCCCTCGGTGACCAGTATGCTCAAGAATTTGAACAAGCGGGGGCTTGTTCACTATGAAAAATACGAGTATGTGGAGCTGACCTGCAAGGGCGCCGAAGTGGGCAGCGAGATGGACCGGAGGCACAGGGTTCTGCGAAGGTTTCTGGTTGATATCCTGAATATTGATTTGAGTGTCGCCGATGGAGAGGCCTGTATGATGGAACACGTCCTCAGCGCCGAAACGCTTGACAGCTTGACGGATTTTATGGCGTTTATTCAGGCTTGCCCCCGGGTCGGTGAGAACTGGCTCGAGCGTTTCAAGGAATATCGGCGTGAACCGTGGAATTCAGACCAATGTTTTAAACAATCCGAACAATTTTTCTGCGAGTTCACGGATCGGCTGGCATCCCTGAAGCAGGATGGTTCTTTTCGGGGGAGGGATTTTCAAAGGCCCTCACAGGATCAATAGCGCTGAACGTGGCGCTGAATGAACGGACGGGCAGGCCTTGCCGATGGGGTAAGGCTGTTTTTTTGGGCTTTGAGTTAGAGGTTTCTAACAGTGTTTTCAGGTTGAATGATAATTAATGCCGACTTACATATCGATAGGCATCAAACATGAAATGGGGGGCTTAAGAAATGCATAATATCAACATGCGGCAGAGGGCGGTAAATCAGGCCGGTACGATCGTTAGTGTAAAGGCTGATGGGGAACTCGGCCGAAGAATCCGCGATATGGGGCTGGTTCCCGGGACTGAAATCAAGATTCAGGGCAGAGCGCCGCTTAATGACCCCGTTTCCTTGAGAATTATGGGATTTACCCTGACGCTGCGCAACAAAGAGGCTGACCATATTGAAGTGGAGGAAGGCATGTGACGCAAAACAGCTATGGCTTTACCTTTAACATCATAAAAAATTTCATGCCCGATGAATATATACTTGACATAAGAATAAGCCTTGACTATCTTCATTAGAAGAATCTAACTTCAGTTCGTATTCCTAACAAACATACGGAGGAGACACTTATGAGGCATTCAAAAACCAGGAAACAAACAGCTATTCTCGATTCAATTCATAGTATTTCTGTTATGAACAGTGGATTTGATAAGGCTTGCCGTACTATTTATTTTCTTGGAAAACTATGGATCAATCGAAAGGCAAAGAGTTATATCTAATTTGCTTCTAATTTTTTTTGAGATTTAAGGAAAGTGATAGCAAAAAGAATCAAAAACAAGTGATACAAGCAGGAAGATGGAATTTTGTTTAGAAACAGAAAGGTATCCACGATGAGTAAAAGACAAAAGAGGAAATTGGTAGAATATGCATTGATCGGTTCAATGGGTGGAATGGCTGTAAGCGGCTTTGTCGGGCCCAAGCTGGCCCATGTTGGGGCTTCGATAGCATTTTCCAGCTTAACATTGTTGCACTATAGTTTTTTTAGGCCGATAAAATGGACACTTAAATCAAAGAGGTGATCCTATTAAAACTCACCGCTGTTTCTCATGGTAAGAGGAAATCGTTATGAAAGTAAAGAAAATCCTAAAGGTCCTTAACAAAAAGGCGTCTAATCCCATCGCCTCCATTGCCGCAGAAATTATGGTTGCGATTATCAGTGATTTGGTTGTTGAATAAAAATTAGGGTCCAAATGGATTATTTGTTCCGCCCTGTTCCACCCCCTCCACCTGATGATTTTCTCCAGATTATTTGTAAGTCCAAACACCTTTGCTATGTGCGGGGATTTTCGGCTGGGGTCTTGTATTTTTTTGAAAAAATATCAGCGATCCCCTGCATTCTTCACAACAGTGCAAAAGTGGATTACACTTTTCCGCAGGTGCGGCTTTATCGGGACGGTACGGCCAGGGTATTATTTCAAGGCTTGTTTCCACGCAGAGCGTGGGAACGAGTTGCTCCTGAAAAAGCGTAAACCGAAAAATAAAGTCTGCCCTATCCCTATCTATAATTTCATTCAAGCCATATAACCCCTTACCCTGATGAGAAAACCAGCCCAGACAACTTCTGGGGCCTCATGATGCACCTTGCAGCGAGACTTGCTGTTTGCAATCGGGCTTATGTCGAATATCCAGAATTAGCACCAATCCCTTGACACGGGTTCTGCAGGTCACTATACTATATGAAAACGCTATGAAAAAGGCTGCCACATGAGCATGAACTTTACAGCCTGTGTTGAGAACCCCGATAAGTGTGAAAGGTCCCCAGACTGCTTGACCCGGGATATCTGAGAAGCAGCGTCAAAAGCCATGTACGATAAACTGGATTCCGTGACACTGGCAGGTCTGCTTTCGCAGAAAAGTCATAAATAGGATTTTTTCAGGAGAGCACTTTGACAGAAATGAAAATTGTTTCCCTTGCCACCAGCAGGAAGAAAGGAACACCCAAAACCCCCGTTTCGGAAGTTTCCCTTGTCCGGGAACATGGGATTGAGGGGGATGCCCATGCGGGCCCCTGGCATCGTCAGGTGAGCTTCCTGGCGTCTGAGAGTATCGAAAAGGCCCGAAAAAAGGGTCTGGATGTGACATTCGGGAATTTTGCGGAGAACATCGCCACCGAGGGTATTGACTGGGAAGCGGTCCCGGTGGGTACACGGCTGGACCTGGGCGATTCCGCTCAGGTGGAGATCACCCAGAAAGGGAAAGAATGCCACAATAAATGCGCCATTTATTATATGGCCGGGGACTGTATCATGCCCCGGGAGGGGATCTTCGCCCGCGTGCTCAGGGGGGGAAGATCCGCTGTGGCGAACCCCTGAGAATATTGGAGGCATCCTGAACCGGCGACTGTCATGATTGGAACCGACCGGAATTTGACCTGGAAAAGGTTTTATAAATGTTTAAACGGATGACACATAGTGCCCCCATGAAAATTCGAAAACCCACATTAAAATGGCTGGTATGGACGCTGGCGTTTTTTCTGGCGGCGGCAGGTCTCGCCCAGGGTGCTGAAAACTGCAAGGGAAAATGCTGCCAGGTGGCGCAGGAGCCGGCCCTTCAGGAAAAAACCGTCGTTCATGACCCCGGCGTTCTGGAACTGCATCTGAACCCGAAAACACCCCTTGACGCATTCCTCCCCTCCTGCCATCTGTCCGTCTCTTCCGGCGTTCAGAGGGCTGCGGTTCCTGAAGGGGAGCCTTGCCAGGATGAGGGCGCCCCTTCCTGCTGCCACATGGGAAAGGCAAGCAATGGTGTTCAGGCCCTGCCTTTCCAGGGGCACTCCTGGGGGGCGGATCGCCCCTTTCACGCCGAGCTGGTGGTTTGCAGCCAGTGGGATGCCTTTTTAGACGAAGATCAACGCCACATTGCTGTGGACGGAGGGGGCCTGCAACCGAGGGCCGCCCCGGTCCCGCTCTACCTTAAAAACACCTCCTTTATCTGTTGAACCCACCGGCCGGGTCTCTGGCCACCTATGGTTTTTTAACCCATGACCCGGTACGCACACCGCTCTATTTTTTCCCTCACCCCGTTTTTTGAGTACCCACGCGTCCGCTTTTAGTAGCGGGATTAAGGCTCTTTGAGAGGACCGTGCCGTGGCAGGATAGATCGCCACACGCCCTTTACAGGACCCACGGACAACTCTCAAAACGGACAAAATTACAAAGAAGACAGATAATTTTACGCTCGAAATGGAAGCGAATCATGGAGGAACCAATGGCCAATAAGAAAAAACAATCCATCAAGGAAATCAGTTCCAATAAAAAAGCAGCGGTCCTGGGGACCGAAAAAAAGAAAAAGGGCATTCTGCCCTATGCCGCTCTCTCAATCTGTGCTTTGACGGCGGTCGTCGCAGCGGTCTTTTTGTTTCAGGGAAACGGTCAGACGTCCCAGAATATCGCCCTTTCTGAGAAACCCGGTCAGGATGTTCAAAAAGTCACCCAGACCCGGGTGGTGACGCATCCTGTCAGCCTGTTTGCCAAAGGGAAGGCAAAGCATTTTGAATTTCAGGCCGGCAACGGCATCACCGTCAAATATTTTGTGTTGAAGAGTTCCGATGGGGTGATCCGCGCCGCATTTGACGCCTGTGACGTGTGCTGGCCCAGCGGCAAAGGGTACTATCAGGAACAGGACAAAATGGTCTGCAGAAATTGCGGACAGCGGTTTGCGTCGGTGAAGATAAACGAGGTGAAGGGCGGATGCAATCCAGCGCCCTTGAACCGGCAAATCGATGGCGACAACCTGGTGATTCAGGTTTCGGACATCCTTGCGGGGCAGTCCTATTTTGATTTTAAAGGGAGGGGCTGATCATGAGACTCTTTGACATCTCTCTGGCAAATTTGAAACGCCGCAAAGCCAAAGCTTCCTTTATTCTCATTGGATTGCTGGTGGGGGTGACTGCGGTGGTGGCTTTCATGAGTCTGGTGGATACCCTCACCCGGGATATCAACCACAAGCTGGAAAAGTACGGCGCCAATATCATGATCCTGCCGAAAACGGAAAACCTGTCCCTCACCTACGGGGGGATGGCCGTCGGGGGTATTTCTTTTGAGATGCGTGAAATCCTCCAGGAAGACCTGGAGGGGATTAAGGGGATCGAGAACGCCGCCAGTGTTGCGGCGGTGGGTCCCATGGTGCTGGGTTCCATCAAGGCAGGGGATCGCAGTGTGCTGCTGGCGGGGGTTGATTTCCAGGTGGCCCATATCCTGAGACCCTGGTGGAAAATCAAAGGGCAACCCCCAGGCGAAGCCGGGATTCTTCTGGGGGCGGAGGCGAGCCGTATTCTGGGCCTGGGTCAGGATGATGCGCTCGAGGTCAACGGAAGAAATCTGGTGGTTTCCGGGGTCCTGGAACCGACCGGAAGCCAGGATGATCAGATTATTTTTGCTCCCCTCAAAACAGCCCAGCAGGTGCTGGGCAAGGAAGGCCGCATTTCCATGGCCGAGGTTGCGGCCCTTTGCGCCGCATGCCCCATCGACGAGATGGTTGCGCAGATCTCGGGGGTTCTCCCCGATGCCAAGGTGATGGCCATCCGGCAGGTGGTGAAAGGGCGCATGGAGACCCTGGGGCACTTCAACAAATTCGCCTACGGTCTTTCCCTGCTGGTCATGCTGGTGGGAGGGCTGGTGGTTCTGGTGACCATGATGGGTAGTGTTCGGGAGCGCACTTCGGAATTCGGCATTTTCATGGCCATCGGTTTCAGGCGGCGTCACGTGATGAGCATGGTTCTGTTCGAGGCCGCCGTTATCTCGGCCCTTGCCGGAGTGCTGGGCTATTTCATGGGCCTCGGCGCCACAAAACTGACCATCCCCTTTTTCACGGAAAGCATCGATGTGGGCCTGGCCTTTGACCCGGTTCTGGCCCTGGGGGTGTTTGTGGCGGCTGTTTTTTTAGGTCTTATATCCAGCGCTTATCCGGCGGTTATGGCGGGAAACCTTGACCCCAACGAAGCTTTGAGAAGCCTGTAGGAGGAGTAAAACATGAGTTATATTCAAGTGGAAAATCTGATGAAGGAATATGGAAAAGGGGAAGCGGCATTTATGGCCGTGAGGGGGATGAGTTTTCAGATCCAGCAGGGAGAGTTTGTGGCCATTGTGGGAGAGTCGGGGTCGGGGAAATCCACACTGCTTTCCATGATGGGGGCTCTCAATACCCCCACAGACGGCCGATACGTGGTGGATGACATTGATGTCTACTCCCTCAGCCTTGATAAAAGGGCGAAATTTCGAATGGCGTTTCTGGGGTTCATTTTCCAGAATTTTCATCTGATCCCCTACCTGAACGTTATGGAAAACGTGATGTTGCCCCTGGCCATCGCCAAGATCAAGTCTCAGGAGAAGAAGGACATGGCCAGGGAGGCGCTCAAACATGTGGGGCTTTCGGATAAAGAGAAACGTCTGCCCAGCGAGATTTCGGGGGGGGAACAGGAGCGGGTGGCCATTGCAAGAGCCGTGGTGAACAGCCCCACCATCCTCCTGGCCGATGAACCCACCGGGAATCTGGATACCCGGACAAGCCGTGAGATCATGGATCTCTTCAATAAACTGAACGGGGAGGGGATCACCATCGTCATGGTGACCCACAATGCGGTGTGGTCGAAGGAGGCCCATCGGATCCTCTGTGTTTCAGATGGATTGATCAGCGAGCAGGAGCGGTTGCGGAAAATTGTGGAGTATCCCTTCGGGCTGAAGGCAGACACTGCGGAATATCCGGAAAACAGGGCTGCCGTCCAATAGAGCTGATATGGCCGATAGGGATCCGGGGAGTGTGCATGAAGCATTCCCGGGACGCTTCACCGGCAGAATAAAGGAGATGAATATGGATAAAAGATTTTTGTTTTCAAAGAAGATGTGTGCCCTCCTCACGGTCCTCTTGGTGGTTCTCATGGCGGCCGCGGCCTTTGCCCTTCAGTTCAGTGAAGAGAAGGCAAAGCCCCAAACGGTTGTGGAGCGAAGAGACACCGGCAATTCCCCCGATCGGGGAGCAGACGTCTCAAAGGCGGTTTTCAAGGTAGACAATATGTCCTGCTCCGGGTGTATTTCTTCCATCAAGGGCGCCCTTGCGGGCTTTCCCGGAATAGAGGATGTCCTTGTGGATCTGGGGAACGGTAAGGCGGAGGTCTACTACCGGCAGAAGGGTGGCGCCGATGTGGCCAAAATGGCCCAGGCCATCACCGAGAGCGGTTACCCGGCCAGGACACTCAAGGTTTTTTCGGCAGAGGAAATCAAAAAGGAAATGGATCTGGCCGCCTCGAAATCGAAATTATACATTGCTTCTGTGAGCGGGTACGATATCGCCCGGGCCGATTTTGATATGGAGATGAGAGCGGCGCGGAAACAATACCTTAAAGATTATGGGGAAGACCTGTTTTCCACCGCCCGCGGAAAGGCCCTGGAACGTAGACTTCAGGGTCAGATCCTGTCGAGGCTCATCGAGCAGGGTACCCTGCTGCAGGAAATCAATCGCTCCGGCTACAGTGTGGATGGTGAGACGTTCAAAGCCGAATTAAAGGCATACATTGAGAAAAACGGCAAGAGTGAACAAGCGCTTCAACAAGCTGCTTCCGACGCGGGATACGGCTATGATTATTTCAAGAAAAGATTTGAAATGGGGGTTCTGATCAACCGGTTTATTGACGAAAAGGTCCTGGCCGGGGCCACGACCCCCGATGAAAAACAGCGGGCCTTTTCCACCTGGTTCAACAACACCAGAACCAGGGCGGAAGTGGCATATTACGACAAGAATCTTGAGCGGGCTATCCAGGAACAGCGGGCTTCGGGCAGTTGCTGCCCCGCGAAGTAGGTCAATAGATGATGGCAGCATCTGTTTCCATCAGGCCGCGCAGGGTGCCGGGCAGGGTTTTCTGAGCGCCGGCGCCCTGCTCTTGGCGCTGCTACCGTAGCGAAGGAGGTAAGATAATAAAAAAAACACAAAACAGTTCAACGAAAAGCATCAACCCGGTTTGCGGCATGTGTGCGAAACCGGAATCAACAGGACCCGTGACTTCCCATGGGGGCCAAACCCTAAAGCCCGAAACCGCTGGAAAACGGGGCTGGCGGGCGCTGGTGGCGCTGAGCCTGATCATTTTTGTCATGTTTTACACCCCCTGTTTGTGGCGGTTGTCTGTATCTCCAGGGAAGCCGGGTCGTGGAAATGGGGGGCCTTTTCCATGGTATTCAACACATTACTCGCCTTCAGCCTGGCGGTCATCATTTTTCAAACCGGTTCAGCGCTGGGGGTCTAAAAAATTTTTTTCTCATTGGAGGATGACATGGAAACAATCATTGTTATTTTAATCGTCGCAGCCGCAGCGATATATTCGATTAAGAATTTCAAAAAAACTTCAAAAAAGGGGCAGACCGGTGGATGTGGCTGTTCATCCTGCCCCCCGTCCGGTCAATGTAAAGACCGGGGAACAAACTGATGATTGGCAGATTTTCAAAACTCGGTACATACAAAGAGTTGCTCGATGTAAAGGCGGTCGTTCGAGTTGTGTTTGGTGGAATGATAGCGTTGGTCGGATTTTTTCTGACCGAAACCGAAAATATTCCGCCGGTTTTCGGACAGGTGCTGATACTGGTATCGGTCTGTATCAACGGGCTCCCCATTATATGGGGCGCTGTGGAAGGCATCCGAGGAAAGAAGATCAACGTTGATGAGCTGGTGAGTCTGGCCATCATCGCGAGCCTGATTTCCGGCGAGTTTCTGGGGGCCGCCGTGGTCAGCTTTGTCATGGTTCTGGGCGCCCTCATTGAAGAGGCCACCGGTGAATCCGCTCGCCAGGCCATCCGGTCGCTCATGAAAATCGCACCCAAATTTGCCACCATCATATCCGGAGACGAAGAAAGAGAGCGATCCATTTCTGAAATCAAAATCGGGGATATCCTTCTGGTGAAACCCGGTGGACGTATCCCGGTGGATGGCACCGTAGTCAGCGGTATCACCTCCATAGATGAATCCTCCATCACCGGAGAGCCCATACCCGTGGAAAAAGGGGTCGGTGACCGGGTGTACGCGGGAGGATTAAACCACAATGGTGTGGTGAAGATAAAGGCGAACAAGATTGGGGAAGACAGCACATTGGGTCGTGTCATTGAGCTGGTCTCGGAGGCGGAGGCCCATCAGCCTGAATCGGTGGGGCTCATCGACCGATATGCCAGATGGTTTACACCTGCCATTATCGCCTGTTCCGGTCTGGCATGGGCCATTACCGGCGAGGTGGACCGGGCCATCACCGTATTGATCGTCGGATGCCCCTGTGCCCTGATATTGGCGGCACCAACAGCGATGGTTGCCGCCATCAGCCGGGCGGCGAAATCCGGCGTTCTCGTCAAAGGCGGACAGTACATCGAAAAAGCAGCGGCTGTGAACGTCGTACTTTTTGACAAGACCGGGACCCTCACCGAAGGCAATCCCAGGGTAGACGAGATTATCCCGGCAGATGGGTTTGAGGAATATTTTGTATTAGAACAAGCGGCCTCTGTTGAAAAAAACAGCACACACCCGCTTGCCCGTGCTGTCTTAAAGGCCGCCCATTATGCCAAAATCGCTGTCCGGGCGGCGGAAAACCTCCTGACCACCATCGGTTTAGGGGTAAGCGGGTCTGTTTCGGGGTACACGGTGGGGGTAGGCAGTGTCAACATGTGTGGGGCGGAGGCTTTCTTGCCGTCTCCACTGGAAAAAAACTTGAAAACCATAAAGGAAAGGGGTGCAACCCCCCTGGTTGTATATCATGACAACACCCCCATCGGTCTCCTCAGCGTTTCGGATCATGTACGGCCCGATGCCTGTGAGACAATTCACCATCTCAAGGCCCTGGCGGTAAAACGGATCGGGATATTATCGGGGGATCACAGCCGGTCGGTTGAGAGGGTTGCAAAAACCGTGGGGCACATAGAGGCGTGGGACAACCTTAAACCCCAGGATAAATTGCGTATTATCGGGGATTTCAGATCATCAGACCCGAACTGTAACATCATGTTTGTGGGCGATGGCATCAACGACGCCCCTGCCCTGGCAGCAGCAGATGTGGGGGTGGCCATGGGAGCAAAAGGGACTGAGGTGGCCCTTGAAACCGCCGATGTGGCACTCATGAATGATGATATCGGTAAACTGCCATTCCTCATAAAGCTGGGCAGGAGAACTGTCTGCACCATAAGGTGGAATATCGCTTTCGGGCTTGCCTTTAATGTGATTGCGGTCCTTGCCGGCGGGAGCGGTCTTCTCACCCCGGTCATGGGCGCGGTGGTGCACAATGTCGGGTCTGTGATCGTGGTTCTGTCATCGGCCAGTATTGCCTTTTCGCAAAAAAATGACCTGCCGGACAGGTTAAGGGGAAAATAAGAAGGGGCAAACAAAAAGGAAGCATTTCCTGTCTTCGAATGCTTCTATTTTTTTGCAATTGAAGTTTGGCTTGCCTAACTATCTTTGTTATTTAAAACTTGATCTGGAGCCGAATACTTTGCAAATCTGATGATAACGGTTCTTCGCAGGAAATCAGTTCAACAAGTTTAAATGAGAGGAGCAAATCCGTTGTTAAGAAAAGTTAATAGTCTGATTACGGCAATAATTCTAATACTATATTTCGCATCAGCAGGTTTTGGTTATGATATCACGGATCGGTTTTCCATAGGGGGTATTATATCAGGGGCCTACCAGTATCAGAAAGTCCATACCGAAACAGGACCTGATAACAGGGGGAAAGGCGCACTTCCCTTTCAACCCGAATTCAGCTTCAGACCCACGGACAAAGATGAGATCTTCGCAAAACTGGGGTTTGCCGCGGGTAACGCGCTGAATGACGGGACATCCCCTTTTGTCCTGGCACCCTGGGCGGCTGACCTGGAGGCCGATGTAAAAAACATCCACGGCAGAGGGAGAGACTATCTCCTGACCGCATGGTACAAACACACCTTTCAGTTCAGCAGCGATAATACGCTTGCTCTCACAGGCGGAATCATTGATGCCACCGATTATCTGGACGAAAATGCATTTGCCAATGATGAGCACACCCAGTTCATGAACGAGGCGTTGGTGAACGGGCCAAACGGCTTTGCCCCTTCCTACGATCTCGGCGGCGCTGTGGAGTGGGAGCTGGGCCAGTGGCATGCCAAAGGCGTTGTTGGACGAAGCCGCTATGCGGCGGAAAAGAACCCCAAATAAATGTATACTCCTATAGTTTCCCAATCTCGGGGACTTTCTGAAAAGGAGTATACCATGAACAAAGCTGAAACCAACAGATTTCATAAACTTTATGAACGTCACCTGCGTTTGCTTAAACTTGATGGCAAAAGTCAAAAAACCATTGATGGCTATTCTCGGGGAGTGCGTCGAATCAGTGAATGTTTTGATTGCTGCCCCGATCAATTGACCTTGGAACAACGAGAACAATACTTTTCCGATCTGATTGACTCCCATTCCTGGAGTACCGTCAAGGTTGACCGCAATGGTCTGCAATTCTTCTGGAAACATGTCCTTAAACGCGACTGGCAGTGGATAGAGATGGTTAAAGCCCCCAAAGTAAAAACACTCCCTGATATTCTCACTGTCGCTGAGGTGGAACAATTGATCGGTGCGACACGAAAGCTGCGTTACCGGGTCTTTCTACTGACAACCTATTCCATGGGCTTACGCCTCGGAGAAACGCTGTCATTGCAGGTTAGCGATATCGACGGACCACAGAAACAGATACATGTCCGGCGCGGAAAGGGCCATAAGGATCGTTTTGTTCCACTGCCCGACCTGACATATCAAGCATTACGAGCTTTGTGGTGCAAACATCGCAACCCCTGTTGGTTATTCCCCAATGCCATCGGTTCACCCGAGCGTATTCGCAACGCCACCACGCACATGGATCGCGGCGGCGCTCAAGCCGCAATGAAAGCGGTCGTAACCCAGTGCGGGATTAAAAAAAAGTCTCGATCCACTCCCTGCGTCACGCTTTCGCCACACATCTGCTTGAACAAGGCCTGAGCCTTCGCCATATTCAAGCGTTACTCGGTCACGCCAGTCCTACGACCACCGCCCGCTACGCTCATTTGACCGACATCACCGAACAGAATTCATTAGCCGCTATTAACCGTTTGGTCAATACCCTGCACGTCGACTTGAGGAGGCTGTAATCATGGAACTTGCCTCTCTCATTCATCAATACCACGGTGTCTTACAGGACAAATACGGCTCACGGCTTTTGCCCAGTCATCTGCGCGCCATAGACGCGATCAAGCGATGCCGAACACCGGAGGCCGGCGAACTGTTCGCGCAATGTTCCGATTGCGGTCATACGGAATGGCGACCTCGGTCCTGCGGACACCGCAGCTGCCCACAATGCCAGAATTACGAAGCCTCGGTCTGGCTGGATCGGCAGCAGGCCAAGCTTTTGCCGGTTGACTACTTTATGGCGACGTTTACGATCCCATATGAACTCAGATTCTTGGCTTGGGATAACCAAAAACGCGTTTACGACCTTCTGTTTGCTTGTGTTTCCAGCACACTGAAAGACTTCGGCCTAAATCCCAAAAACCTGGGCGCCGACATCGGCATGACCGCAATTATGCATACACATAACCGACGTCTGGATTATCACCCCCATATTCATGTGGTCGTGCCCGGGGGCGGTGTGGATAAAGCACGAAAGCAATGGAAAAAGAAAAAGGGGAAGTACCTGTTCAATGCATTCGCTCTGGCAAAGGTGTTCCGTGCCCGATTTCTGGAAGCTTTAAACAAAGCGGAACTCTCTTTGCCCGATTCATTGCCGCGAAAATGGGTTGTTCATTGTGCCCACGTCGGCAAAGGTCTCCCCGCTTTGAAATACTTGTCGCTTTATTTGTACCGAGGCGTCATTTCTGAAAACAATATCGTCTCCAATAAAGACGGTAACGTCACCTTTAAGTATGTGGAGAGCCATACCGATAAAATCCGCTATCGTACGCTCAAAGGTGAAGAGTTCCTATGGCTCGTGTTGCAACACGTTTTTCCCAAAGGTTTTCGCCGGGTCAGGGACTATGGCTTTTTGCATGGCAACGCCAAAAAGCTGTTGTCCCTCGTTCAATTGGTTTTGCAGGTTTTGATTGAAGCCTGTACATCACGACCCAGACCGGTCTTTAAATGTTCCAAGTGTGACGCCCCCATGAAGATCATGGCTTTCAGAGGGCCCGCCCAGGAACCAGGATAAAACGCTCGGGCGGCGAAAACCTGCCATTCACTCAATCACGGGAGAATGCACCATTTTCATGATATAGACCCACATTTTTTTGGCTTCTTCGAAAGCCAAGGCTTTCGCTCGCCCTAAAAAAAGCACTCGCCCAACCCGGACGGACACCGCCTTACATTCAAAAAAAGATATTTGCTTATATATAAAGACCCTGCTCAAAAGCCGGGCTTGTCCAACCAATGGATAAGATTGTGGTTCGTTCCTCACACAATCTATCCTTATTCGTTATGAACATCGGAGAAAATGACGACGGCAATAATTTCACATTTCTTGGGGTTCAACTGGGCTATACGCTGAACACGGCCATGGGGGAGGGAAACTACCGTGTGACCTACGAGGGCAGTCCCAACAGTGCATTTTCAGACCCGTCCGGCACGCGTTTGGAAACACGCCATGCCGTTATTATTTCTTTTGATCAGCAGTTTGGCGACATCATCGGCGGCTGGATACGATGCGGCACCCAAACCGACGATGCGGCTATAAATTATAAGAGCATTTATTAAAGAAAAAACCACTACCTCTGGTAGTGGTGCAGTTAAGCGGTTCTACCAGTAGTAGGAATTAAGAAAAGAGGGTATTGTGAACCTCCATAGAAGGTGCGCGCCAACTATGAGGAGGTTCATAATGACCCATAAATTCCAGAAACTATCGCATTCAATCTACAAATGCAAGTATCACATCGTGTTTTGTCCGAAGTATCGGTATCGGATATTCAAAGGCGATGTGGAAGAATACACAAGGCAGCAAGTCTATCGATTGTGTCAACAGAAAGATATGGTAGAAGTCTTGGAATTGAATGTGCAAACAGACCATGTACATGTGGTAATGTCGATAGCGCCGAAGTATGCGGTGTCGGACATCATGGGGTATTTGAAAGGGAAATTGGCGATGAGATTGTTCCAACGTTATGAGAAACTTGGTAAACGATACTGGGGACGACACCTATGGTCGCGAGGATACTGTGTGAGTACGGTGGGCTTGGACGAAGAGCAAATACGTAAGTATGTCAAGTGGCAGGAGAAACGAGAGAAAGATATCGAGGCTATTCAGGGCAAATTATTCGATTAGAAAAGTACTGTAAGAGTGCACCTTCTAGGTGCAATATCCTAAAGCCACCACCTCTGGTGGTGGTCGTTTACTCGGTGGCATTAATCTCAGTGGCTCCCTGCGGGGCCGGGCACAGGATAACATCGGCATCGGATATGGGTATCTGGACGGTGCCAACACAGGCATAGAATACACCCAGGTCGCAGAGGGGTACGCGCGTTTTGCCCTTAATGATATTTTCTCCATTACATTGGACGTGCAATATATGCAGGATAACTATCATCCCCGGGCCGGTGAAGATGTAGACGGGTGGATCACAAGCACGCGTCTTACGGCACAGTTTTAATCATCAATATCTTTTTCAATATTGGCCAGAGCAACCACAATTCTTTGTGGTCTCACTATTCACGGGTTGTGACTCTGAGATGCAACATTTCCTATAAACCTGGAATTTCAAAGCCTTCCAAGAAATTCAAGACTACATCTCCCAGTTGTAACCAGTTATTGATGTATCTGGTATAGGCCTCGCTGTTAAAAAAGAACTGGAAAAATCAGCCAATTCAGGTCATCGGGCCACAATATATCTGCTTTTATGTGGGTTCCGTTTGTCAAGCACCTTTTTTTACATTTTGTTAACCCTCTGAGTCCATTCCTTGCACGATGGAGCGGTGGATGTTTTCTGTGCGAGAATGGGCCTTTCGAGTAGCTCGTCGGAGCACAGGAAGCATCCACCGCGGTGCACCTTTCCAGAATTTTAACTTTCAATATATAGACCTTATTCGTAGAAAGCAGAGAATTTGTTTTTATTGGCTGGCCGGTTCTTCATGAATCGTTTGCTTTAAAGCGATTTACCAGCTTCTATCCGTGCCGACATCTTTGGCCGGTCACCTAACAATGTATTCACTCAATGAGCGTCTGTAGGAAACAAAACTTCATGAAAAAATGAAAACTTGATCAGCTGAAAAGCGAAACCCTTGATTGTTTGGGGCGCCCAACTTGGCATTTACCCGACTGGCACTAACTGCTATATATTGCATTATTTCAACGTGTTGCAATATCATTATCCGGACAAGCGCGCTGAGGGTTGTAATATCCCATGAATATAGCAGCTTTTTGGCTGTCTTGATATCTGCAATATCTCCAACGTATATCAGGTGGCTACCGGGTTGACATATGAGCTCATTATCCCATTCGAGCAAAGATTGAATTTGCCATTTCACTCATTGTCCAATGCCACTACATCTGGTGGTCGATCCTTTTTCAGACTGTTAATCCAAAAGTGAAGTTTTCCTATAATGTGCGCATTGGCTCTGGGACTTTGAAACCTGGCGAGGACAATTTTTTTTGGAACTTGTTTCCCAACTACAAGGAGTCAAGAACGTTGGTTCTAATCTTCTATTTGGAATCATCATAATGCGGATTATCGCGGATTGGCGTGGATTTGTCGTGAGTGGCTTATATCCAGAAGGGATGTTGGCGTATAGCCGGTGGTTGAAACCACCGGCTATACGACTTTTCCCCTCCTGGGAAGTTTTCACGTTAATCCGCGATGAACCCATAATACTCAGCCGGATGTCTATGCCATTGAGGGATGGTTTATTGAATGGTTGAACCGGTGATACAAGGGCGACATCAGCCTTGATTATCGTGACCGTTCGCGGGTTATAGTTTTCGGTTCGGGTCTCGTAGAGACCATACAGTTTTTCAGTCCCATAGGGACGGCAGAACAAGAACGGAACTGAATTCTGCCGTCCCTATGGGACTCATTGTATCTACTTGAATTTAGCCCAGCAATAAATTGCCAGGCTATTTTCGTATGTCCCCATGGGACGGGAGTTCAAAATGTAATTTTGACAAAATTGGCCGATTTTGTCCCGACGGTGCTAAAGTCTAATTTCGCACACCAGAGTTGCGAGTATGGCTTACCTTAAAATTAACTCCGTGAACGGATACTGATTATCGTAGTTTCGGCCATTCCCAGAAGCCGT
>Ga0233437_1002759_pt1 | contig 25294 bp, 24 predicted proteins | sample SI_122_August201_FD_182714 | JGI IMG/M metagenome (GOLD analysis project Ga0233437, IMG submission 182714) | Seawater microbial communities from Saanich Inlet, British Columbia, Canada - SI_122_August2016_200_MG | ecosystem: Environmental > Aquatic > Marine > Inlet | place: Canada: British... | reverse complement strand
TATTGTAATTGGCCAATATAAAATTATTGTTTTGCTTTTTCCAGATTCCACATCCTATACTCATACTATCGAATAGGTTCCTGAATTTCATTTCGCTTTCTCTGAGTGCGTTTTCCGCTTGTTTACGCTCGGTGATATCAACATAGGTCAATATTATATTTTGAATTTCTCCTTCATTGTCTTTTATCGGATACATTCTGGAACTGATCCACCGCTTGCGACCTCCGATCAAACCACTTCCTTCCGAATTATACAATATATCCGTCAACATCTCAGCCTTACCTTGCTGCGCTTTTTTGAATGCTGCCGTTAATCCGGTTTTCTTGCATTCAGGATCGACTAAAATATTAAAATCTGTGACAGTCTCTTTATTCAAACTCCAGAATTTTGACCAAGCATCATTAACGATTAAAAGTTTACCACTTGGATCATAGATTTCAATGGCTGCTGTGGATTGTTCTACAAGAGTTCTAAAGCGTTCTTCACTTTCTTGTAGTGCTTCTTCGGTTTTCTTAATGTCGGTAAGATCCATTGTTTGGCAAATTGCATTTATAACTTTGTTATTTTTATCTGTTATTGGTGTAAATACAGATTTTATTATTTTATGTGTTGCATTTTTTACATCTACATGCTCTACATCGGCAAAGTTATAATCTATTATCACATCTACAATTTTACCTTCTTCAAACACTTTTTTCAGTTTTGGGATTAATCCTTGTTCTATAAGTACTTCATCTTTAAATAGATTATATTTTCCTACAACCTCCTCTGCAGTAGCTCCGAAGAATTCTAAACAGGCGGGATTTGCTCTTATCGCAGTTCCATTTTTATCGGATATCCAAGTACTGAGTGCAGAACTTTCGATGAGGTTATCGATGAACTTCGCCTGAGCCTGTAATTCTTCTTCTGCTTTATTACTTTCTGTTATATCTCTAATAACTCCGATAGTACCCTTAAATGCTTTTGTAGCAAATACTCTTGCAGAAAGCTCTCCAAGAAAAATTTCCTTGCTTTTTGTTATCATTTTCAAGTTCATATCTATAGTTGCTTTTCCAGAAGCTATAGTTTTTGTAAATCCTTTTACTGCTTTTGGTATCTCTGTTTTCTTTAAAAACTTCATAAACAGATTACCTTCCATCTCTTTCGGAGAATAGCCAAAAATAGAAGTTGAAGCAGGAGAGATGTAATCTATTTTACCTTTACTGTCGGTAAGAAAGATCACTTCATTTATCTGTTCTGCCATGTTTCGGAATTTTTCTTCACTTGCTTTCAGTGCTTCTTCTGTTTTTAAATTTACTTCATCTGAATTTAGAAGTTTTTCAATTTTACTTTTCAATTCTTTAATTTCAGTTAAAAGTAGTTCTTTAGTTTTTTCATGATCTTTCATTTTAATCTCACCCATACTATCCTAATTTTTCTGCATTTCGTAAATTTATCACGAAAACTGCACCATTTGGTTTATTGTCTTCAACATAAATTACACCACCGTAATCTATAATTGTTTTTTTTACGATATATAATCCCATACCTGTATGCCCAGATTCTCCATGATGAAATCCTTCATTAAAAACTTTGTACTTTATTTTATCGAGGATTCCAATACCGTTATCTGCAAATCGAATTTCACACATATCTTCATGATTTGTTATTTCAATATCAATTGCTGTTGAATTTCCATGTAATATTGAATTATTAATTAGATTCTCAAATATCGTGTAGATGTTGTCATCAGCAAAAACATCACCACTGCCAGATACATTTATTTTAATTTTATTATGATTCTTTGCAATTTCCGTAATAGTTTTATTTAAATTTAATTTAATTAGATTCGCATTGTTACTTATAAATGTTTCCTGCTTCCCATATCTTTCTATAAGTTTAAGATCATCATTAACTCTCTTTTCAGCTTCGTCCAGCATCTCTAAATTTGCATTCTTTCGGAATATGCGTAAAGCGCTTTTAATTACGATTAGGTCGTTTGCCAGATCATGACGAATAATTTTGTTTAATGTTTTTAATCTTTCTCTGCTATTTAAAATTGCAACTTCTGTTTCTTTCTGCTCTGTTACATCAACTATAATTCCCTCAAGATAAGATAATTCACCATCATCATTAAACACACCTTTTCCATTTTCATAAACCCATTTAACTTTGTTTTCTGAATCAATAATTCTATATTCCATAGAATATGTTTTTTTAATGTTAATGCAATCCTGAGCTGTTGTATTTACCTGCATGGAATCATCCGGATGTATAATGCTGGCAAATGTGCGATTTTTGTTATGAATAAAATCTGATGCTGGATACCCGCTTATGTTTTCTATTTCGTCACTTATAAATTGCATCGTCCAATTCTTATCGTTACTGCAATGATAACTTATACCAGGTATATTATCAACTAAATTACGATAATCTGTTAGGCTCGTTTGAAATTTATTGAATAAATTTGTATATGGTTTTTTTAAACTCTCCCGTATAAGAGCTCTATAAATTAGATAGAAAGAGAAAAGTTTAAACAAATGTCCGACAAAATTTGAAATTCCATATACACTTATATAAAAGGTGAATGCTATTTCTGATATTATAGTAAAAATGAATGAAGTTATTAGTAGCCTTAATGTTCGTTTGCTAAACTCACGTCTGAATTTATAAAATATCAAAATTGAAAATAATAGAATTAATGAAATAATGTATTCACTAATAATTTTAAAAGGTGTAAGCCCTTCCTCTGCAATAAAACATGAAGGGAATACTCTGTAAAATGAAGATAGTATAATTAATATAAAAATGGTGCTGTATACGATAAAAATAGAAGATTCTTTTATTTTTTTTCTTAAAAAAAAGGGAGCTGTTAAAAGGGTTAGTGCTTCAAGATATCTGGCTTGTATCCAGAATTGTGTTGGCAAATTAGCACCATAACCATGAAATATATTCATTCCTTTATAAGCCATAGTATGTAATAGATCTATGCTTCCAATAAATAAATATGCAATTCCAATAAACACAAAATAACTATTATTATTAAATTCTTTTGAATTCCATGAAAGCATAAATAAACCATAGGCAACAACAATACTAAATAGTTCTACAATAGTATGAAATGCCAGAAAGCTATATAATTGTAATAAATATAAACCAGTTAGTAATATAAAAAGTAATATAAAATAGTAGATAAATTGTTTTGATAATTGTTTCATGAAATCTCCAAAGAATAGTTATTTTTAATTAAAGTAAAGTGGTAGAAGTCGTGGCAATATGCCACAAGTGTGTTATAATTGACCCAACAATATTTAGCAACTATGCTTAAATTATAATTAAACATTCAGTTTAAATCCTTATTATTAAAAGAATTACATTAATTATTTAATAACAAAACTATTAATAATACATTATTATAGATTGCACTTTCTATTCCAAATTGTTATAGTAAAATCAATTTAAAATTAATATTATTTAAAACTATTTAAATAGTATTTATTAAATATTAATATAAATAACAAAATATAATACTAATTTGGAAAATTTAATTGTTAGTGTCAAAGAAAAAAATGAATTGTTTAAATTTATTTATTAAATTTTTCTTTTTAAATTCCGGGATGATGAACTTTATTATTCATTTCCCAAGGCTTAGATAAAAAGTAGCTGAGGGTAATTCTGGTTTTGCCGCCAATAATATTAGGGATTTGATCAATATATTTTTCTAATACTGTGAATTTGTTAAATTTAATATTTTCTTTTTTAGCAATTTCTTCAATTATGGCAATTCCTTCTTCAATGATGTCAGCAGTTGTATATTCCATCAAATTTGTATTGCAAACAAATTCTGAAACTTTAAGTTTAGATGCAAACTGAAGCATCTCTAGCATTTCAATAATTCCCTCGGCATCTGAGGTGAAAGGACGCTTTGTATTAATTACAAGATGCATTTCGTATCCACGCTTATTAATATTTGCTACATATCTTGCTAAAGTTCTACAACCAGCTGGATCTCCACCTACATCAAGTATTACAACTTCATTATTGTTTTGTACAACTCCCATAATTCTTGGCGATAGCATTGGAAGATCGGCATGTTTAAATTCTCCATCAGGGGCTATAACGGTAATGCCTTTCTCTTCGAATTTTTCTCTTACATCTCTACTTCGGAAATATGGATTTACAACATCTAGATCTACCAATGTTACTTTTTCTCCGTTTTGCGAAAATTCTCTGGCTAAATTAATTGAGTATTCACTTTTACCACTACCATAGGCACCAATTACAACAATAAGTTTATTTTTCATAATTCCTCATATAAATCACATATTTTAATCAAGTTTCTAATTATAAGAATTATTGTCAAAAAAAAATCTTTTTGACAAGTTGAGCACATAAATAAGAAAGTAAAAAAAAGTTTGGAGTTAGATTTGAAAAAAGTAATTTCCTTTGTATTTGTTATGGTGATATTAAGTTCTCTTTTTGCTGAGGATTATTTAGATATAAATTTTTTTATAGAACCACGGTTTGAGCACGAAAAGATAAACATGATTAATTTTTTAATTAAGAACATCAGGAATGATACGATACAGCAAGTTAATGCATTTGCCGGACGTTTATTAAAAGAGCCACAGTCAGACAGTTTAACAGCAATTTTAATTAATTCTTTAGCACCAGAAATAATATCTCCTGTAGATTACTTCTTCTATGATAAAACAATTGAAGGTGACCTGCTTATCTCTAACATTGAAAGCGATTCTATTCCAATAATAAAAAATAAAATAATAAAATCTGATTCATTTAGTGTGGGTATTTTTGCAATTTATACTCCCGATTTTACCGTGAAGAACAATATTGCAGCTCATGCAAAACTTGAAACAGATATTTTTAGAATTGCAAAGGAGCAGGCAAAATATTTATCTAAGAAAGCAGATTATATTATCATGCTCTCAAATGTTGGAAAATATATTGATAATGACATCGTAAAAGATCTGAATGTGAATGCTGTAGTTAGTTTTGATTATCAAAAAAAGAGGAATGAAAAACTTTCTAATAGAACAACTAAATTTTATAGTATTTTAACAAGAAAAGGTAAATATGGGAAGTTGCGTTTAGAATATGATAAAGGTAATTTGACTGAAAATTGGAGTGAAGTTGAGTTCAAGTATTAGGGCTTAATTATAATAGGGAATTTATGCAGAAAGCAATTGAAGATTTTGTGAGGACATTGATCTCTAGAGGGCTTTCTAAACTTACAATTACTGCCTATAAAAGTGATCTCTTGCAACTTGAAGAGTTTCTTCTACGATATTTTGAAGATGAAAAAATAGATGTTAACCAGGTAACCCGTTTATATCTTCGCGATTTTTTAAGACATTTAAGTGTTAATGATCGTAACAATAGAACACTTGCCCGTAAAGCTACAACATTGAAGAGCTTCTTTCAGTTCTGTGAGAAGAACAGATATTGCTCAAAAAATCCAGCTTCAAAACTTCACATCCCTAAATTTGAGAAAAAACTTCCTAAATGTTTTTCAGAAAAAGAGATGGAAGATTTACTAAATATTCCAGATCTCTCCAGTAAATTCGGTATTAGAAATCGAGCGATATTAGAATTAATATATTCTAGTGGATTAAGAATTAGTGAAATTGCAAATTGTAAAATAGGGCAGATAGACCTTGCCGAAAAACAGATCAGAGTAATTGGAAAAGGAAATAAAGAGCGGATTGTTCCACTAAGCAGTAAAGCTAAGATAGCCATAAGAAATTATACAGCAACTCGCGAGCAATTTAAATCAAGATTTAGTGATGAAACTTTCTTTTTATCAAAAAGCGGAAAACCACTTTCTACAAATGAGATCCGGGAAATATTATCTAGGTATTTAAATTTAGTAGCCAAAACAAAAGGGTATACACCTCACACTATTCGTCACTCATTCGCAACTCATCTACTTGCTCGGGGTGCAGATCTAAGAGCTGTTCAAGAAATGCTGGGTCATGCAAATCTATCTACAACAGAGCTCTATACTCATCTCACAATTAAAGATCTAAAAAAAGTTTATGAGCAAGCGCATCCAAGAAGTAATAAAGAAGATTAACGATTATTTGAACTATCTCGACGATGACTTATAGATCATTCCATCATCTGTAATGGTGATTTTAGATTCTGGAAAATCTTTTAATATAAGCTGTTGCATTAATTTAATAACAGAATTGTCATCATCTAAAACTACACCACTTTTATAAAGCTGTTTTGTTGGGTGTATTTTACCAGAGATGAACCTACCATCAATATCAATTACTAATTCTACTATTGGAGCTATTCCATTTACTCCTTGAATCTTTATATTATTTATCGTGCAGAAATTTCCTAAGCTGTAAGCTATGAATCTATCTTTGTAAATATCGATAGCTCTGGTTACATGCGGACCGTGTCCCAAAATTATATCAGCTCCAGAATCGATCATCTCACGTGCAAACCGAAAGGGATTTCCACGATCTTCACCCATGAAATATTCTTGTTTTCTTGTTATATGTTGATGCTCTTTCCCCTCAGCACCAATATGCATAGAAACAATTACAATATCACAATTATTATTAAGTTCAATAATTTGTTCTCTAATCAATTTAATATTATGAATATTAACCACACCATAATTGGGTGAAACTGCTAAAAACCCATAAGAAATATTGTTAATCTCAAATTGTGTTGTTGGAACATCCGCATATCCTGCATAATATATGTTACTTTTCATTAATGAGAATTCAGTTGCTCTTTTACCCTCAATACCCATATCTAAAGCATGATTATTGGCAGTGCTTAAAAGGTTATATCCAACGTTTGACAGTATTTCAGCAGAATTATCTGCCATTGCAAAAACGTACTCTTTATTTTTAGGAATTCCTGTGTTACCACAAATTGCACCTTCAAGGTTTCCAAATGTAATATCACCATTCTTTAGAATTTTCTGAACATCTGCCTCAAAAAAGTATGTTCCAACATTATCTGGTATAAATGAATTACTGTCTATGATGGTTCCCAGCATTAGGTCACCTGTTGCAATAATTTTAACAGGACCTCTAATAAGTGGTGGTTCTAATAGTAATCTGTTGCTTATTTGTGTAGAATCTTGAGGAATTTCTATGTTTAAAACATTTTGCGTTGAAGCAATATCTTTGCTTACAACTATTTTGCTATTAGAGCATGAAAATAAAAATAGAACTAAAAGCAAAAAGGAAAAGTTCTTCATAGAAAATTCCTCAAAAATTCAATATTGATATTCTAAATATTATTTTATAACTTCAACTGATTCAATAATAATATTTTCAACTGGCCAATCTGGCATTCCTGTTTTAGGATTTACTTGTGTAGCTACAACCTTAATTGCATTAACAATTTCCATTCCTTTGGTTACTTTACCAAAAACGCAATAGCCCCAGCCACGTTTTTTGTCAGTGTGATCTAAAAAATTGTTGTCCTTCACATTAATAAAGAACTGTGATGAAGCTGAGTGCGGATTGTTTGTTCTTGCCATTGCTATTGTTCCAATTTCGTTTGAAAGTTTGTTGTCAGCTTCATTTTGAATTCCATCATAAGTATCAGTTTTATGATCTCCTTCTACTGTGAATCCACCACCTTGAATCATAAAGTTATTTATCACACGGTGAAAAACTGTTCCATTAAAGAATCCATCATTTGCATATTTTACAAAGTTCTCAACAGTTATTGGTGCTTTATCTGCGTAAAGTTCCAATTCTATTGTTCCCATATTTGTAACCATTTTCACAATCACATTTTCATTTGCTTCTAAATTACTCATAGTACACACTCCCATTAGTATAATTGCTATTAACACATACAATTTTGTTTTCATTTTTGCTATTCTCCTATTTTTTTTTGTTTATATTTATATGTAAAATTTTAATTCAATCTTTCCATTAATCATCTTTAGATATGAATAATTATTAATCCAGTCACCAGCATTTGCATAAATACCATTTTCATATTTCTCAATTTTAGGAAGATGCGAGTGTCCTAATATAACCAGATCCACTTCATTCAACTTCTTTTTAGAAAATTGAATAAGACCATGCTCACGTTTATTAAAAGTGCCATCTGGCTTTTGTTGTTTACGGCTTGATCTACTCATATTCTTACCAATATTTAAAGCAATATCAGGATGCAAATTACCAAATATCCACATGATAAATTTATTACGAATAATTTTGCGGAAGATTTGATAGCGCAGATCATTAGAAGTATATCGATCTCCATGAGAGATAAATGTTTTCACTCCATCTAAGGTTTCACAGAAATTATCTTTATAAACTTCAACTCCAATTATTCCTGTAAGAAAATCTTTAAACCAAAAATCATGATTACCAGCTATAAACACAATTCTTACACCATTTTGCCTTAACTCATGAAGTTTAACCAATAGCGGGAAATATCCTTTTATTATAAATTTTTTCCAAACGAACCAAAGGTCAAAAATATCTCCGTTCAGAATTAACAGATCAGCATCATCTTTAATGCTATCTAGAAAAGATATCACTTTTTCTCTGCGCTGAATATCATTCTTGCCTTCAACAAATTTTAAATGAAAATCAGAAGCAATATATACATTCATAATATTTTCCTCAATTCGTCATTATATAATAAAATAAATTTGCTCCAAACTTAAAAGCCTGCTCTCTTAAATCATCAGGGTCATTGTGAACATCACTCCAACCATCAGTAATGTTAGATTCAAAGGTGTAAAGCAACATCAGCCGTCCATTATCATCAAAAATACCAAAAGCTTGAGGTCTATTGTCTTCATGTTTATGGATCTTTGGTAGACCGTTAGGAAAATCGAAATAGCTGTGAAATATTGGGTGACTGGTTGGTAACTCAACTAAATCTTTCTCGGGGAATAATTTTTTAATCTGTTGCTGAAATGATTTATTCAAACCATAATCATCATCTACATAAAGAAATCCACCTCGATCTAAATATGTTCTTAAATTCTCAGCTTCTTTATTACTAAAATTAACAGTTCCATGCCCAGTTAATAAAATAAATGGATAATCAAAAAGTTTTGGATCATCAGGGCTGACGGTAGCTTGCATTTTCGAGAAATTAGTACTTAATGTTTTGTTTAAGTATTCAGTAATATTAGGAATAATATCCTGATCGTTATACCAGTCACCACCACCTTTATAGTGCAGTCGCGCTATTTTATGTTCACCCTCAATTGCATTAAGGATGCCAATAACCAAAACAATAAATATTAATATTAATTTCTTCATAATTTATATATAAAAATTATAAATTTTACTGAGTGATTTCATGCAAGTAAAAAAAATCTGGACACAGTAATTTATCACTTTTAGTTGTCATTATCGTTTAATTAAAATTAATTGTGTTTAAAGAAGTAGATTAGAATTAAAATATCTGTTAATGGAGATAGAATGGAGCTTTATAATAAACTGAAACATTGCGATAAATTTTTTCTTATTGCTGGCCCTTGTGTTATAGAAGATGAAAAAATGATGATGTATGTTGCAGAAAAATTGGTTGAGATGACACAGGAACGCGGAATCGAGTTTATATTTAAATCATCCTTCAGAAAAGCCAATAGAACATCTGTTAATTCTCCTACAGGACCCGGATTAATAAAAGGGCTTGAAATTCTTTCTGAAATTAAAAGAGAATTTAACGTTCCAATATTAACAGATATACATAATTTGAGTGAAATTAAATTAGTAGCTGAAGTTGCAGATGTATTGCAAATTCCAGCTTTTTTATCAAGACAAACAGATCTGTTATGCGCAGCTGCAAAAACTGGCAGAATCGTGAATATAAAAAAAGGGCAGTTCATGGCTCCTGAAGATATGAAAGGTGCTACAGAAAAAGTATTAAGTAAAGAAAACGATAAAATTCTACTTACAGAGCGGGGAACTAGCTTTGGTTATCACAATTTAGTAGTAGATTTCCGCAGCTTTGCAATAATGAAACAGATCGGATTCCCAGTTATTTATGATGTAACACACAGTCTGCAAAAGCCTTCTCAAAATATAACATCGGGTGGAACGCCAGAATATGCGCAGGTTATGGCTAAAGCAGCAATTGCTACAGGAAGAGTAAGTGGACTTTTTATAGAAACTCACCCAAATCCGGAAGATGCACTTAGTGATGCAAATTCCATGTTGCCAATAGATGAACTTCCGCAACTATTAGATGCTTGCTTGAAAATTAATGGATAACGAGGAGAATATGGATTTTAATAAGATCAAGTTGATAATTCTAGATAACGATGGAGTTTTAACTGACGGAAAAATAGTATATAATAACGATCAGATAGAATCTAAGAATTATAATGCAAAGGATGGTTTGGGTATAAAATTGCTTCAATTTAGTGGAATTGAATTAGCAATAATAACTGGAAGAACATCTAAAATTCTAGAAAAAAGATGTGATGATCTTCAAATTGAACTACTATTTCAGGGTGTGAGAAATAAACTTAGAAAAACAAAAGAACTTCTTAATAAATTAGATCTTGATTGGGAAAATGTAGCCTATATGGGAGATGATTGGAATGATATTCCTGTAATTGAAAAATGCAATATTTCAGCAACTCCAGCAGATGCATTTGATGATATAAAAAGTAGGGTAGACCTGGTCACTGAACGCAAGGGTGGAGAAGCTGCAGTAAGAGAATTTATTGAACTGATATTAAAGAAACAAGGAAAATATGAAGAAAGTTTACAAAAGCTTCTTGATCGTCTTATGTCTTAGCAGTATTCTGTTCCTGTTTTCCTGTGCAGAGCAAGACGAAGCTTCCAACATGCCTATAAGTGGAAAAATACCAGATGAACAAGCTGATTCTATAAAAGTTATTTCAACTTCTAATAATGTAATTGATTATGAGTTAACAGCTGTTCATTATTACAAGTACTACAATACAAAACAAACTTTTGCTGATACTGTATTTGTTACTTTTTACAATGTTGATGGATCTGTGAAATCAACTTTGAAATGTGACAAAGCTGAAGTAAATGATGCTGAGAATTCACTTACTGGAATTGGTGATGTTGTTGTTGTAAGTGATAATGGAATTATGAAGGCTCCTTTGATGGTTCTGGATAGGAATAATAATACTTTATATGCAAAAAAAGGTGTGACTTTGCAACGTGATAATAATTTACTTATCGGTGAAGAGATGTTGTCAAACCTAGATCTCGATAGAGTGGAAATTACAAAAGTCTCGGCAAAAGGGAAACTTGATGAAGAAGAAGTTAACTGGTAATATAGCTTTATATTTTCTAATCTTTTTTGTGTCTGTGGTTAGCGTTCATGCCCAGGAAAACGAAATACGCCCGTATAAACTTATTAATGCAGATAAACTCATAATAAATAAAATTCAGGGTGAATACATAACAAATCTTTTTGGAAATGTTCACTTTTTTTACGGTGATACTGAGTTCTTTAGCGATAAAGCAGATATTTTTGAATTGCAGAAGATAGTACGGATGAGAGGAAATGTAGAAGTATATGATGATACGTTAAGTATGAAAGCAGATAATGTGGATTATTTTCGTGAAAAAGAGCGTCTGTATTTACGTGGGAACGTACTGGCTACTGAAACGCATATAGACTCCACCTTAAGAACATTTGAAGCTGGAGAAGTTGAATACTTTAGAAATTCAAGAGAATTTTTTGCTAAAGACAATGTGCAAACTTATGATGAGCGAGAAAATATTTACGGAACTTGTGGCGAATTGAAATATTTTTTAGATGATGGTTATGGCTATCTAATTAAAGAACCTGTTTTATCTATTGCCGATAAAGATACATTGTCTATTTCTGCTGAGAAGATAGAGTATTTTAAAGATTACAAAAAAGTAGCAGCAACATTTAATGTGAAAACATTTTCAAATGATTTTGTTATGACAAGCGATTTTCTGCTTTATTTTGCTGATGAAGAAAAAGCTGTATATATTGGTGAACCAAATTTTACATCTGATCTTGCTGATGCTACAGCAATTGAATTCCGAATATTTTTTGAAGATCAAAAAATAAAAAAGGCAGTTCTGCAAGATTCATGTTTTGTTCAGTTCTCAGACGCAAAAGACAAACCAAAGGCTAGCTGGGCAAATGGTGATCTGATGGAGTTCATTTTTGAAAAAGGGAATATCTCATTCTGCGAAGCGAAAGGAGACGTAAGATCATATTTTCAACAAGATGAAATAAACCAAAAGGATTATTCCGCAAATAATGCAAAGGGTGAACATCTGATTATAAAGATGGACAATGACAATAAAATAAAAATGATTTCTATGAAAGATAAAGTTCATGGGATCTATAAATTTCAGCATAAAAATTGGTAAAAAATCCTTAACTAAATATAAAAAAACATTTTAGATTCATTAAGAAGCATAATTTATTCCAAATATGTATTTTAATTTTAACATTCACTTGACAAATAAAATGACAATAATTAAAACTATTTACTATGAAGAGCATAAAAACAGATAATTTAGTTAAAATCTATGGGAAGCGAACGGTTGTAAATAATGTCTGTATAGATTTACAACAAGGGGAAATTGTTGGAATATTAGGCCCTAATGGAGCTGGCAAATCTACAACATTTTATATGATACTCGGCTTGATAAAGGCTAATAGCGGAAATGTTTTCTTTAACGAAAAGCAAATTACCGATCTTCCCATGTACAAGCGTGCTCAACTTGGTATTGGCTATCTTGCTCAGGAACCATCAATATTCCATAAACTTACAGTTGAACAGAATATTATGGCAATTTTAGAGACGTTAAAGATATCTAAAAAGGAACGGAAATTAAGGTTGGAAGAACATCTGGAAGAATTGGGTTTAGCTAAATTAGCAAAGCAGAAGGCATATACGCTATCTGGTGGTGAACGAAGGAAACTTGAGATTACACGTTCACTTGTAACATCTCCTTCTTTTTTACTTATGGATGAACCTTTTGCAGGTGTTGATCCACTTGCTGTGGCCGATATACAAGATATTGTAAGAAAATTAAAAGATAAAAATATTGGTATATTTATTACTGATCATAATGTTTTAGAAACTTTGAAAATAACTGAAAGAGCTTATATTATTTTTAATGGTGAAATATTATTTAGTGGAACATCTAGAGAACTGGTTAAAGATGACAAAGCTCGTGAAGTTTATCTTGGAGATAGATTCACCAACCCCTTTATAAATGAATAATAAAGAATAGGATTATGGTAAAGTTTAGACAAACATTAGTTCAAAAGCAAACACAAAGCTTGTTATTGAAGCCCAAAATGCTTCAATCACTAGAAATGCTGGCTATGCCAATGATGCAGCTTGAAACGCATTTAAAGCAAGAAATGATCAGTAATCCACTTTTAGAACTTCTTGAATTTAACGAAGAGGAAGAAACATTACCTAACAAAAATGATAAGATTAAAGAACAGCTTGATGAAAATATTAAAAATGAAACCGAAGATGAAGAACTGAAAAAGACTTTGGAAGAGACAAAAGAATTAAGTGAAATCTTAGATTCTTATTCAGACTATTTTCAAGGAAGTTCTGGCGGATCATCATCTACAGAAGGTATAAACTTCGATCAAATGACAAAAGAACAAGAAAATAAAAGAGATAAATTTATATATCAGATCGAAAAACTAGACCTTGCAGATAATGAATTTGAGTTTGCTTATGAATTATTTGATAGTGTAGATGATCATGGCTTCCTACTAGATGATTTCAGTTTAGAGGAGACATCACAAGAATTCGGAATTGAATTTGAGAGAGCTGAAGAAATACATTCAATGCTTCTTGCGTTAGAACCATGTGGAATCACAGCTAGAAATATACAAGAATGTTTATTAGCACAACTTGATCCTGAGACACATAATGAGAACATCTTTAGGTTAGTATCCGAACAATTTAATAATCTAATTCATAAAAGATATAAAATTATTGCATCTAGTTTTGGAACTTCAATTACTACAATACTAAATTGGAAAAAACAAATTGCAAAACTGGATCCAAAACCCGGATTACGTATTCTTACTAATCATACAAACTATATAGTTCCTGATGTAATAATTAAAAGAATTGGAAGTGAATATGAGGTTATTGTAAATGATTATTCATTCCCTAAGATTCGCTTGAGTAGACGTTATAACAAAATATTGCAACAAGTAAAAAGAGATAAAGAAGCACTTGATTACGTACGCAGTAAGATAAATTCAGCAAAATTTCTTATAAAATCTGTTTATCTGCGAGGAAGAACTTTAGAAAGAGTTACAAAATCAATTTTGCATCATCAACCAGATTTCTTTTATGGAGAGAATAGAGTTCTTAAGCCGCTAACATATTCAGAAATTGCACAAGAACTACATGTTAATGAATCTACAATTTCAAGAGTTGTTCGCATTAAATATGCTGATACACCTTTTGGTGTGATGTGCTTAAAAGATTTTTTTACAAGCAAAGCAGGAAAAGACGATAATTATAACTCGATCTCAAGACATAATGTAGAGCAGAAGATTACGAGAATGATTGATGTTGAAGATGATAAAAATCCTTTAAGTGATCAGGAAATTGCTGAAAAACTTGGAGAGATGAATATACACGTTTCTCGCCGTGTTGTTGCAAAGTACAGAAAAGCAAAAGGGATACTTAATAGCAGGTTGAGGAGAAAAGAGTGAGGAAATTTAAAGTTGCAATAATCGGTGGAGGTCCCGGAGGATATGTGACTGCGATCAGGCTTCAGCAGTATGGCATTGATGCTGTTGTTTTTGAAAAAGAAAGGCTGGGTGGTGTTTGCCTTAATCATGGGTGCATACCTACCAAATCACTGGTAAAAGTTGCTGACCTTTATTCTGAAATTAAAGATTCAGAAGATTTTGGAATCTCAATTGAAAAATCAACAATTAACTACTCTAAAATTTGGCAAAGAAAAAATGAAATTGTAGAAAAACTGGTTTCTGGAATTGAATTTATGTTCCAAAAACGGAAAATTCATAGTGTAAAAGAAACAGTAGTAAAAATTGAAAGAAAAAATTCAGAATACAAAATAAATACAGATGTTGAGGAATATTCAGCAGATTACATCATTGTTGCAACTGGTTCCAAACCCAAAGAATTGCCTTTTATAAGATGCAATGGTAGGAATATTCTATCTTCTAGAGATATTCTTAAAATGGAGAAACTTCCTAAGAAGCTTGTAGTTGTTGGCGGTGGAGTTATCGGATGCGAATTTGCTTCAATTTATAATCAATTAGGTGTAGATGTAGAGATTATTGAGTTTCTTCCAAACCTCATTGCTGTAGAAGATATAGAAATTTCTAAAAGATTGGCAATGAAACTGAAAAGAAGTGGGATAAAACTGCACTTAAAAACAGCTGTAGAGAGTTATGAAGAAACAGATAACAATATTATTCTTAAATTATCAAATGGGAAAGAAATAGAAACCGAAAAAGTTTTGCTAAGTGTTGGCAGAGAACCTATTATGGATATTAATTTTGCTAACAATGAAATTTCTGTTAACGGTGGATTTGTTAACATTGATAATGAGATGAGAACAAATTTGAAGAATGTGTTTGCAATTGGTGATGTTACAGGAAAATTAATGTTGGCTCATACGGCAAGTAAACAGGGTTTGATTGTAGCAGACATAATAAATAATGAAGTAAATAAAACAAATATTGAGATCAATGATCTTAACTATAAAAAAATTCCAGCTTGCACATTCACAAATCCCGAGATTGCTTCTGTAGGTTATACACAGAAGGAAGCAGAAGAATTATTTGGAGAATTACATATTGGGAAATTCCCGTTTTCTGCAAATGGAAAAGCACTCGGATTGGGAGCTACTTTTGGGTTTGTAAAAGTAATTGCACAAAAAGAATCTAAAAGAATATTAGGAGTTCACATAATTGGGGCACATGCAACGGAATTAATTTCTCAAGCGGGTGTATTAGTGGGTTTAGATGCAACTATAGATGATGTAAAAAAGGTTGTGTTTGCTCACCCAACTTTATCTGAAGCTGTAATGGAAGCTGTTGAAGATCTGGAAAAACTTGCTATACATAAAATGTAGGTTATCTTAGGAAGATATGGAAGTATTGAGAAAGCCACAATGGCTAAAATCAGAAAAACTCGGTGCAAAAAAAGCACAGGAAATATTAAAAACTTTAAGAAAATACAATCTTCATACAGTTTGTGAAAGTGCAAAATGCCCAAATCAAGGTGAATGCTTTGAAAACGGAACAGCAACTTTTATGATCTTAGGAGAAACCTGTACACGAAACTGTACTTTTTGTGCAGTTGATAAAACACAAAATAATCTTTATCCAGCCGATATAAATGAACCAGTAGCTATAGCAAAATTAGCTAAAGAATTAGATTTAAAATATGTAGTGGTAACAACAGTAACACGTGATGATCTTCCCGATGGAGGTGCCTCTCAGTTTATTGAAGTAATTAAGCAAATTCGTAAAATTTGTGATCCTAATATTGCAATTGAATTATTGATATCAGACTTAAGTGGCAATATGGATCTTGTTAAGCGTATAGTAAATGCATCTCCGGATGTACTTAATCATAATGTGGAAACTATTCCACGTCTTTATGGAGCTGTTCGCCCGATGGCAAGGTTTAATAGATCGCTGGATGTTTTAAAAACTGCTAAGAATTCTAATGATTCAATTCTAACGAAAAGTGGATTAATGGTGGGGCTAGGAGAAACGAAAATTGAAGTGTTGGAGCTTTTAAAGAGATTGCGTGAAGTAAATGTTGATATTGTAACAATCGGACAATATATGGCTCCAAGTAAAGGGCACTATCCAGTAAAAGAATATATTAATCCAGATACATTTGCTTATTACAAAGATGAAGGATTAAAAATGGGATTCAAATTAGTTGAATCAGCTCCATTAGTTCGCAGCTCATATCATGCTGAAGAGGCAAAGAATTTCTTTAAAACATAGCTGCAGGTATTTAACAAACCTGCAGAATTAATAAAGGAGGCAACTATGCAAATTACAATTACTGCACGTCATTTCGATCTTACAAATGCGATCAGAGATCATATTGGTGGTTCCTGCTCGAAGCTGGAAAGATATTTTGATCATATTATTACAGCTAGTTTCATTCTTTCATTAGAAAAGAATGGAAACAAAGTTGAATTGATCGTTCATGCACCAAAGCATAATCTTAAATGTGAGGCTGTAGAAAAAAACATGTATCTTGCAATTGACAATGCTGTAGATAAAATGGAACAGCAAGTTAAGAAAATGAAGGATAAATGGGCAGATCATAACAAGAGAAGCCTGAAGGAAAATCTTCATTTTGTTTATGCCGATCTAATAGAAAGAAATGAAGGTAAGAAAAGAGTAAAAATAAAAAGAATTTTAGCAGAAGATCTAACAGTTGAAGATGCTCTGGAAAAATTTGATAATATAGATGATATGTATTTAGTTTTTAGGAATGTTGAAACAGATAGAGTTAACGTTCTAGTAAAGAAAGATGAAGAACATTATAAGTTGATCGAAGCATAAAATTATTAGTTAGAACCCGTTCCACTTGACGTGGGCGGGTTCACTATTAAAAGTAGGGAATATGAAAAAGCTTAGTGTAAAAGAATTATATGAGTTAAAGAAAAAAGATCTGTCACTCTCTTTAATAACGCATCCTAACACAATGCAGGGAGATATTACAACCTCATTTCTTAATAGGCCTGGTTTGGCTTTAACAGGTTATTTTGAGCGATTTGATTATAATCGCATTCAAATTTTTGGAGAAACCGAGATAAGCTATCTTCAATCGTTAAAAGAAGAAGATCTTTACAATAACATAAAAGAAACACTTGTTTATGATATACCTGCAATTATAATCACTAAAGGGCTTTCAGTTCCAAAGCAAATAGAATTTCTTGCAAATGAAATGAAGATCCCAATATTTTCTTCAAGGTTATCTACTGATAAACTTTTTAATTCTTTGCGGATATTTTTACAAACAATTTTTGCCGCAACCAAAACTATTCATGGTACACTTATTGATGTATTTGGTGTAGGAATTTTATTAACAGGTAAAAGTGGAATTGGTAAAAGTGAATGTGCATTGGAGCTTGTGGAGCGTGGTCAACGTTTGATAACCGATGATGTTGTAAAAATAACATCTAAAGATGATATTTTGGTAGGATCTTCATCTAATAATTATGGTCACTTCATGGAAGTTAGAGGAATTGGCCTAATAGATGTTGCTAAAATGTTTGGAATACAAGCTGTTAGAATTAAGAAAAGAATCGATGTTCAAATTGAATTAATGCCCTGGAAAGATAATATGGATTATGAAAGAATTGGCTTGAGCAATAACTCTGTTGATGTGCTTGGAACCAAAATCCCTATTATTTATCTTCCAATATCTCCGGGTAAGAACATTGCCGTAATAATAGAAGTTGTAGCAATGAATCACATATCAAAACTATTTGGTTATGATGCAGCAAAAGAATATACAAACAAACTTCAGGAAGAATTAAAAAGAAAAGCAATGATCCGGGAAAATAAAAATAAAGAAGAAGAATAAAATGAATAATAATAAATAGGATTTCGATAAAATGATTAGAAAAACCATAAAGATAGTAAATAAGCTTGGAATGCATGCGCGACCTGCAACAATGATAGTGAAAGCAGCATCCAAATATAGGTCAGAATTTAAAATTATAAAATCTGATATGGAAATAAACGGTAGAAGTATAATGGGTGTAATGACGTTAGCAGCCGAGTTTGGGTCTGAATTGGAACTTGTTGCAGATGGTGTTGATGAAGAGTTTTTAATAAAAGAGATCGCCAAAATGTTCGAAGACAAATTTGGAGAAGATTAGCAAAGTGAAAAAGATTAAAGGAAATTCAGTTTCTACAGGTGTTGCAATTGGGAATGTTAAGATAATAAAAAAACATGAATTGCACATTGAGAATAAAAAGATCTATAATAAAGAAATAGAATCTGAGATTTCCCGTTTTAAAGAAAGTATTGATTATGTCATAAATGAATTGAATAAATTGATTCAAGATTTTACATACTCTCAAGAGAACCGTGATATTCTAGAATCACATAAATTAATATTGCAAGACCCAGAATTTATTAACAAAATTTCTAAACTTATTTCTGATGAGCATAATAGTTTAGAATTGGCTATCAACACCTATTTTAATGAAGCAATAGATATATTTAGCGGTATGAGTAATAAATATTTAGCTCATAAAGTTAATGATTTTGAAGATGTAGCTTACAGACTTCTAAGTCATATCATGGATGAAAGAAAAGATATTTTAGAAGATGTAGATGAAAACTCAATTCTTATAATGGAAAATATTTCACCTTCTTTTGTAACTAAAGTTTTTGAGAAGCAAATTCAAGGGCTCTGTACAGAGCGAGGTAGTAGGAACTCGCACAGCAGTATTATAGCTCGCTCCATGAATCTTCCAATGCTTGTGAATACTTTAGGATTATTGAATAATGTAAAAGATGGTGATAAGATAATTGTCGATGGAAATGAGGGATATGCAATAATATCACCAACAAAAAAAGTTTTAGAAAAGTATGATACTATATTTAAAAAAGAGCAAAATATTCAAAAAAGATTACTCAAATTAATTGAAGTTGAGCCCATTTCAAAAGATGGAAAAAAAATAAAATTAATGAGTAATATAGAGATCCCTCAGGAAATTGAACATGTAAAAGAATATGGAAGTGATGGAATTGGACTCTTCCGAACAGAGTTTCTATTTATAGACCGCGAAGATCTTCCTACAGAAGATGAGCAATATGAAATTTATAAAGATATTGCTCAGCAATGTGCTCCAAATCCTTTAGTTATCCGCACTATTGATGTAGGTGGTGATAAACTCTCAAATATTTTAAATATTACCTATGAAGAAAATCCCAATTTAGGATGTCGCGGAATTCGAATATCATTGCAGAATGTTCCAATTTTTAAGCAACAAATTAAAGCCATTCTACGTGCAAATATTAAAGGAAATATTAAGATCATGTTTCCTATGATCTCTAGTGTAGAAGAACTATTGAAAGTGAAAGAAATTATTAAAGTTTGTAGCAACGAGCTAATTAATACTGGAATCGCTTTTAATGATGATATGGAACTTGGTGCGATGATTGAGATTCCTTCTGCTGTAATTACATCTGATTCTATTGCTGAGGAATGTGATTTTCTTAGTATAGGAACAAATGATCTGATACAATATACATTAGCTGTTGATAGAGATAATCAATCTATTTCCGAGTATTATAAACCAACTCATCCGTCTATAATAAGATCAATAAAACTTACAGTTGATAGTGCGCATAAACTAGGGAAAAAAGTTGCAGTTTGTGGAGAGATGGCTTCCGAAAAAAAATATGTAAAGCTACTTCTTGCACTTGGTGTTGATGAACTTAGTGTAAGCCCCGGAAGATTGCTCTTAATAAAAAAAGAAATTATCGATTGTAATATTACCGAAATGAAAACGAAACTAGATGAAATATTATCTTGTAGAACTTCAAAAGAAGTTATGAAATTAATTTAAGATTTTTTTAAAGGATATAAATTATGAAGAACCAGAAACATCTATTTACTTCTGAATCTGTAACAGAAGGTCATCCAGATAAAATGGCAGATCAAATATCAGATGCAATTTTAGATGCAATTTTAAGATGTGATCCCGAGGCACGTGTTGCTTGCGAAACTTTTCTTACAACAGGTATGGCGCTTGTAGGTGGTGAGATAACAACAACTTGCTATGTAGATATTCCTAAAATTATTCGTGAAACAATTAAAGAGATTGGCTACACAAATGCAGATTATGGAATGGATTATCAAACTTGTGCTGTTCTCACAACCATTGATAAGCAATCATCTGATATTGCTCTTGGAGTTGATGAATATGAAGAGCATGAGCAAGGAGCCGGAGATCAGGGAATGATGTTCGGGTATGCTTGTAATGAAACAAAAGAATTAATGCCGATGACAACAGCTTTTGCTCATAAACTTGCTCAAAGGTTATCAAAAGTACGAAAAGATGAAACACTTTCATATCTTCGTCCAGATGGTAAAACTCAAGTAACCATAGAATATATTAATAACAAGCCAAAGAGAGTAGATGCTATTGTTGTATCTACTCAACATGCTCCGGAAGTTGAACAATATCAAATAGAAAAAGATATAATTGAAAATGTTATCAAGCCAGTTATTCCAAAAGAATTAATAGATGAAAATACAAAATTCTTTGTAAACCCAACTGGAAGATTTGTTTTAGGTGGGCCACATGCAGATACCGGACTTACAGGTAGGAAAATAATCGTAGATACATATGGTGGAAAGGGAAGTCATGGTGGTGGTGCTTTCAGTGGGAAAGATCCATCAAAAGTAGATAGAAGTGCATCTTATATGGCAAGATACATTGCAAAGAATATTGTAGCTGCAGATCTTGCAGATGAGTGTGAAGTGCAGCTGGCTTACGCTATTGGCGTTGCAGATCCTGTTTCTGTAATGGTAGACACGTTCAATACAGGTAAAATATCAGATATAGAATTGAATAAGATCGTAAGAGATGTTTTCCCACTTAAACCGCAACAGATAATAGATCATCTTCAACTTAAAAACCCAATCTACAAAAACACAGCAGCTTATGGCCATTTTGGTAGGGAACTTCCTGAGTTCACTTGGGAAAAAACTGATTTTGTAGATAAACTTAAAGAAATTTCTAAAAAATATTAAAAATAAATTAATATAATAATAAACAACAATTATGTATAAACCGCTGTTAATGGCGGTTTATTTTTTATATGTAAAAATAAGAGCTTTAAGTACGATAAAATAATTGACCAAAAATGCCAATAATATTTTTTAGTAAGGCAAGTAAGAGGTAATAATTTTACGAAAATCTGGAAGCATAAGTATCTTGAACTAGAATATCTAAACCAGGAATGGGAAATGCCGAAAAGTTTGAAAACTGAGTTTTTGGGAGTAACCATAACCTCACCGCTTGTATTACCAGCTGGTGTGATGGGTATGGCATTTTCTGGTTTCAACATTTCAATAGAAAATGGCGCAGGAATAGTTACAAGCAAATCATTAACCCTAAAACCAAGAACAGGACATAAAGGACCGGTTGTCGCTGAGTTTGAAGGTGGTTTCTTAAACTGCATGGGATTGTGTAATCCCGGCATTGTTGATGGCATTGCTGAGATCGATGAATTTAAGAAACGCTCCGATATTCCTGTTATTGCGAGCGTTTTTGCTACAAAAATACAAGATTTTATAGAGCTTACAAAACATATAAATAAATCTCAAGCTGAATTTCTTGAACTTAATCTATCATGTCCTAATGTTTTTGATGAATTTGGAATTCCATTAGCGGCTTCACAGGAAGAAGTTCATAATATTGTTAAAGCTGTAAAACAAATTTCAAAACTTCCGGTTATCGCAAAACTATCACCTAATGTTTATGATATTGTACAAATTGCAAAAGCTGCTGAATCTGCAGGTGCCGATGCTTTGTGTATGATAAATACGGTAGGGCCTGGAATGCTAATAGATACAAAAATGATAAAACCTGTGCTCTTTAATAAATTCGGAGGTCTTTCCGGACCGTGCGTAAAACCCATTGCCCTCAAACTTATTTACCAAACATATTCAGAAGTTAGTATTCCAATTATTGGAATGGGTGGAGTAACTTATGGTGAAGATGCAATTGAGATGTTAATGGCTGGAGCAGATGTTATAGGAGTAGGAACAGCTGTACATTATCGAGGAATTGAAGTATTTAATATGATCAATGCTGAAATGTTGGAATTTATGGAAGAGAATGAATACGAGAGTTTGAATGAAATTCCTAAGTTGGAGAAACTATAGTGGATAAGAGAACAACTTTAAAAATAGATAAGATATTTCAAGAAACAAACGACATTAAAACATTCACATTTAAATATGATCTTAGTGCAAGACCTGGACAATTTATAATGCTTACCGATTTTGATGGAGGAGAGAAACCTTTCTCGATATCAAATTGCACAAAAGAGGAATTCTCTATAACTGTAAAAAGGATAGGTGAGTTCACAACCCGCCTTTTCCAAAAGTGCGTTGGAGATTATGTTTCAATAAGAGGTGCTTATGGCTCCTCTTTTTTTGTATCAAAAAACAAGGTTCTATTGGTTGGTGGAGGATATGCAGTTCCTACTTTCTATTTCTTCACAAAAGTGTTATTAGAAGCTGGAGCAGACATTACATTAATAAATGGAGCACGAACAAGAGTAGAACATGTGTTTGCAGATAGATTTAATGAATTAGGTATAAAAGTTATTAATACTACAGATGATGGTAGTTTTGGTGAAAAAGGAACATCTGTGGCTGTAGCCCAGCAAATTATGGTTAAAGAAGAATTCGACTTTCTCTATGCATCAGGACCGGAAATGATGATGAAAGCTCTTCAGGAAGTAGTTGGTGAAATTGATTATGAATTCCTTTTTGAAAGATATATGAAATGTGCGATTGGAATTTGTGGAAACTGCACAATGGATCCAACCGGTTTAAGACTTTGTGTAGAAGGTCCTGTACTTCCTAAAAGTAAAGTAGAACAGCTAATTGAATTTGGAAAGTATCATCGTGATGCATCAGGAAAGAGGATGAAATTTTGAGAAGATTGTTGATCAATTGCCGAACTTTGGAAGGAATCAAAAATATCCTGATCAAGGATGAATTAATTGATTACATTGGAATAGAAAAACCTATGCATGAAGAATTAGTTGATTGTTCCGCATTGCTTGTAATTCCCGGAATGATAGATGCACATGTTCATGTTAGGGATATAGAACAGTGTAATAAAGAAACTTGGGAGACTGCTTCAAATGCAGCGTTATCTGGTGGAGTTACAACAATTATAGATATGCCTAATACAATTCCTGCAACCACAAATCTAAAAGGGTTGAATATTAAAAGAGAAGCTGCAAAGAAAGCAAAAGTGAATTATAAATTCCATCTGGGAGCTACTGAGAATAATTTACAAGAATTGCATGAAATTCTTAAAAAAAAACCTACTGATGTTGCTGGAATAAAAGTATTTTTAGCTGGTTCCAGTTCAAATGAAGTTGTTGCAGATGAAGATAGACTAAAAGACATATTTAAACTTGCTAAGAAGTATGATAAGGTTGTCCTTGTTCATACAGAAATGCAGGATTGCCTTAATAAATGGCAAAAAATAATTGAAGATAAATTTATTCAAAATCACGATCAACTAAGGAATAGAGAATGTGCAAATAAGGGAACTGAGTTAGTTTTGCGATTGGCAAATGAGATCGGAAATAAACTGTACATCTGTCACATTTCGACAAAAGAAGAAATTGAGTTAGTTAAAAAATATAAAAATAAAAAAATATTCTGTGAAGTTACACCACATCATCTTACACTTGAAAAAAGTATTCTTGAACTAATTGGAAATTTCGGCAAAGTAAATCCACCACTTAGAAGCGCTGATGACAATCAAGTACTATGGCAGGCAGTTCTAGATGGAACCATTGATTGTATCGGAAGTGATCATGCTCCGCATACAATTGATGAAAAGATAGAAGATTACCCAAATGCTCCATCTGGTTTCCCCGGACTCGAAACAGCACTGCCAATTCTTATTACCGAATTTAACGAACGAAAAATTCCAATAGAGAGATTAGTTGAACTTACAAGCACTAAACCTGCTGAGATATTTAATTTTGAAAAACGTGGAAAAATTAAAGAAGGATATTTTGCAGACATTACCGCAATTAATACAGAAAATGAATATCCCATTGTTGCTTCATTATTTCAAAGCAAAGCTAAATATTCACCATTCGATGGAAGCATGGTGAAAGCAGGAATTGAAGCAGTATTTGTAAATGGTAAGATGTATTAAAATGAAATCATTAAAATCAATTGCAATAAAAATAAGGAGTTAAAATGACAAAAGAGCAATTTGTTCTGGAACTGGAAAAAATTGGAGCTATAAAATTTGGCAGCTTTACGTTAAAAAGCGGACTCACATCCCCGTTCTATTTTGATTTGCGTGATATGATCAGCTTCCCATTTATTTTAGAAGGAATTGCAGATCTATTAGTTGAGAGAATTAAAGATATGGAATTTGATGTGCTCACAGGAATTCCTTACACAGCGTTGCCAATTGCATCTCTTGTTGCTTCCAAATTGCAGAAACCCTTAGTTTATATGCGCAAAGAGGAAAAAGCTTATGGAACAGGTAATAATGTGATTGGGAAATTTGAGAAAGGTGCTAA
>Ga0233437_1002757_pt1 | contig 25298 bp, 13 predicted proteins | sample SI_122_August201_FD_182714 | JGI IMG/M metagenome (GOLD analysis project Ga0233437, IMG submission 182714) | Seawater microbial communities from Saanich Inlet, British Columbia, Canada - SI_122_August2016_200_MG | ecosystem: Environmental > Aquatic > Marine > Inlet | place: Canada: British... | reverse complement strand
GTGAAGTGCAATCAGCCTTTGATGCATCAGAGTCAAACTATCGGAATCAACAGATCACGATGGGGCTGATGGTAGGTGCTTATATGTGGAATGTAGCGGATGCCTGGCTGTTTATGCCCAGGCGCACTGAGAGTAATTGGTCAACTGGATTAATATCTGATGGTCGTTCTGTATCGGCCCAGGTGAAGTTGAATCTTCCATGAGTGTTTTCCGGATAACTACTCTGATTGTATCCGCCCTCTTAATGGGGTGCTCATCCCATGAAGAGTTACCACCCCCTGACAATCCGTTTGATCCAGGTAATCCCGACTATATAAGCCCAGCAGCAGTAATTGTTAGTGGTCCTGGTGAGGGTGAAGTAGTCAGCACAACTGAAGTTGAAATTGCCTGGGAAGGCAATGAGAGTGCAACAGAGTATCGTTACAAATTCGATTCGCCCAACTGGTCAGATTGGGATGAAGTGACAAGCCATATCTTTGACTATTTGGATGAAGGCAATCACAGCTTCGAGGTTCAAGCCAGAAGCGTGAATGGGGATGAACAGTCTGGATCTTCACTCTTGGATTTTGAAGTTGATGCGGTGGCTGGACCTTCCATACTGGTCTACCCGTTTAGCCAGATCGGGAGTCCCGGGGATACGCTTGAATGTCAGATCATTGCTGAAGAAGTGACAAATGTTTATGCGACTGCATGTGTTATCTCATTCGATACTGACTACTTAGAGTTGTTAGAGTCCAGTCAAGGTGACATTCTAACTGAGTGGGGAGGGAACTCTCTGATCGTAGAAGAGCTAGCAGACTCCTCGTTATCAATCTCAATGGTAGCTTCTGAAGGGTCCAGCATATCCTTCTCGGGAACCAGTTCATTGTTGGAACTAAAATTTAAGATAAGCCCGATCGCAATTGACGCATTCGGTTTAGAAGTGATTCGAATTTCTGAAATTACATATCTGGATCCAAATTTAGTAGAAATTGATGTGAACTCCAATCGGCTGGGAATTCTCAATGTACAATAGTTACATACGAATAGTTTCAATATTCTTATTTGGGGTGACTATTCATGCTCAAGTGACTATGGGTCTAGTGGGCCACTACCCTCTTAATGGCAATGCGAATGATATAAGTAATTATGGGAATCACGGAATCAATCATGGCGCTGATGCTGTTGAGGACCGTTTTGGACAAGCATCAAGTGCGTTAAACTTTATCGGCAATGGTGATTATGTAGAAATTCAAGAAACTTCAAGTCTCCAATTAGAAGAATTGTCGATCTGCATTTGGGTGAACCTAAACACTGATGAGGATAACCAAGCCCTAATAAATAAGTCGTTTTATGCTGATGCCACAAATGAACAATTTGGGATGGAATACAAGTATGATCACTTCCAGGCTGCAGTAAAGCGGGAAAGTGATTGTCTTCCTGCTGCTGGGTGGCAAAGAATAGCTACAAAAGATAGATATTATGTTGGTGACTGGATTTTTATAGTAAGTACCTGGGACGGTATTACTCAAAGGATTTATCATAATGGAGTACTGGATAGTTCACGACACGACGTCAGTCCTGGCTCCATTGACCAGTGTCTAGGCGCTCCAATAAGACTTGGTAAGCAATGGAGTGTCGATCAGAGCCTCCTAAATGGAAAACTCGATGATGTAAGACTATACAATCGAGCACTCTCTGCGGCAGAAATAGACACTCTTTACCATCTGGGTGATTGGGATCCGAATGATGCAACTATGACTGACATTGATGGCAATGTCTATGAGACGGTTCAAATAGGCAACCAAACATGGATGGCAGAGAATTTAAGGGTCACACATTATCGCGATGGATCTACCATTACCAATGTAACAGATTCTGGTATTTGGGGATCATTGACGACCGAAGCATATAGCATATACAACAATAACACATCGAATGAGCTTGAGACTTACGGTGCTTTATATAATTGGTTCGCTGTCGCAGATGGTCGAAACCTTGCTCCAGCAGGCTGGCATGTACCTACTGACGATGATTGGATAGAGCTGGAGATGACCCTAGGGATGAGCCAGAGTGAAGCGAGTGCTACTGGTTACAGGGGAACAAATGAAGGAAGTAAACTAGCAGGAAATTCTGGATTGTGGCTCACTGGGGAGTTGGAGAGTGATGGAGAGTTTGGATCTAGCGAGTTCAGTGTGCTCCCTGGCGGTGCTCGGAGCAGTGCCAATGGTGAGTACGATGGCATGGGGAGTGATGTTTCTTTTTGGACTGCAACCGAGACAATTGGTATTGAGAAGTGGTACCGTTCATTGTATTACAACCGTACAGATGTTTGGCGCTACAGTGTCGGCAATGGGAAAGATGGCTTTGCTATTCGTTGTATTAAGGATGATGAGGTTGTGTATTCTGGTCCGGTGTGGCACATTTCGCCAGATGGATCTGATTTGGCAGGAGATGGTTCATCGGCGGTTCCATTTGCAACAATTCAGTATGGGATTGAATCCTCGAGTAATGGAGATACAGTTCTAGTCCAGTCAGGTGTTTACTATGAATCTGTAAATTTCCTTGGGATGGAAATCTTTGTAAAAGGGGAGGATAGACAAAGCACAATAATTGACGGTGGTGGTGATGTATGTGTTATTAATCCATATAGGATCGAAGGATTTACTATTAGAAATGGAAGCCCTGGAATATTTGGCAATGATGTATCCAATAGGGTGGGGACAATAAATGACTGTATTATACAAGAGAGTCAGTATGGACTAGATGCTTGGGGGTCATATGATATCATTAATTCGATATTTAGGGATAACTCAGGAAATTTAGGTGCAGCTATTAAGTGGTCTGAACAAGGACTCGGAGAATTAAATATCACAAGTACAGCATTTGTCTCAAACGAATGCTCCAACTACCCAGCATTTTACAAGGCCACCAATAATGGCGCGGAAGTAAATATTACCAATTGTACAATTGCCAACAACCGTGCATTTCAGCAGGAGGTATTAAGTGGTCATGATATAAACATCATCAATTCAATTATTTACCACAATACTTTAGATAATTACCCTCATATACTGATGCAGGGTCAGATTAGCGTGTCTTATTCTAATCTGCAAGTTCCTTACGAGGGTTCGGGCAATATCAGCACCGATCCGGAATATTTAAATCTTGAAGGAGGAGATTTCAGCCTCCGCAATACATCTCCATGTATTGATTCAGGTGACCCCGATTATGATAATGATGGGAGTACATGGGAAATTGACATAGATGATCAAGATCCAGATGGAACCAGAATGGACATGGGGGCATTCTACCACCATCAATCCTACTTTGGCCCAGTGTGGCATGTTTCAACAGAAGGGTCTGATGAGACAGGAGATGGCTCTGACAATAGTCCATTTGTCTCTATCCAACATGCCATTGAGGCAGCTAACGAAATGGATACAATTTTAGTAAATTCAGGGATTTACACTGGTTTCATTAGTTGGCATGATAAAACCTTATGTGTAAAATCTATTGAAGGTGCGAGCACCACTATATTAGATGGCTCGACGACAAACATTTATCAGGTATCCAATTCTTTAGCGAAATTATCAGGATTCACTATTAGAAATGGAATTAGTACTGGAATTAACCTAAGTAGCTCGAACTTGGTTCTAGAAGACCTTATAATTCATGATAGGGTTGGAACTGACGGTGGTGGAATTACTTGTCACAGTTCAAATCCATTGATTAAGAATACTCTAATTTATGACAATGAAGGGGACAATGCTGGAGGAATATACCTATCAAATTCCAATCCTGTGCTTATTAATGTCACAATTATGAACAACAATGCGACGGGTGAGTCAGGAACAATTCCTGTTGGCACCGGAGGAGCGATTGGTAGCTGGTTTACCAGTAATCCTATTATGCAAAATTGTATTCTTTGGAATAATTCACCTGAGGAAGTGCAAGTTTACTATGCTGGCGTCAACCCATTCAGTTTTACTACCGCATATTCAATAATTCAAAATGGAATTGATGGCATCACAATATCAAATCCAGATTCTCTAATATGGTTGCAAGGAAATTCTGATAGTAACCCTTTATTGCTCGCAAACGGAAGATTATCTGAGTTAAGTCCAGCTATAGACTCAGGAAATCCAGATCTTAATGACGATGGGTCTACCTGGGAAATCGATATTGATGATCAAGATCCTGATGGAACTCGAATGGATCTAGGGGCTTATTATTTCCACCAATTAGAAGATGATTCAGCTAGTAATAAAATAATATTATTTGGCCGGGGAGCTGATCCGATTGTCTATAGTTATGATACGAACTTGGATACCTGGACAGAAATAAACTCATTCCCTGATCCCACAACTGATTACTATGATAATGCAATGGCGTATGATATTGAAAGCGACAGAATAATATTGTTTAGCCGGGGAGCTGATCCGACTTTTTTTAGTTATGATACGAACTCAGATACCTGGACAGAAATAAACTCATTCCCTGACCCCACAACTGATTACTATGATAATGCAATGGCTTATGATTATGAAAGTGATAGAATAATATTTTTTGGCCGGGGAGCTGATCCGACTTTCTTTAGTTATGATACGAACTCAGATACCTGGACGGAAATAAACTCATTCCCTGACCCCACAACTGATTACTATGACAATGCCCTGGCGTATTCAGGGGAGATTGAGCTGCGATATTCAGGACCTACCTGGCATGTATCAACAGCCGGTTCAGATGAAACTGGGGACGGCTCCTTAGAGTCACCATTTGCATCAATCCAGCATGGGATCGAACTATCGAGTAGTCTTGATACTATCCTTGTTCAACCAGGTACTTATAACGAAAATATCAATTACAGCGGAAAAGGGATAGTGCTTGGTTCCATGTTTCTTACTACCGGAGATCAATCCTATATCCAACAAACTATTATTGACGGTGGTGAGGGGACTAGCGCAGTAACATTTGATACCAACGAAGATAGCTTGGCGACCTTGAGTGGCTTCACAGTCCTTAACGGGTCTTCAAAAGGCATCTTTTGCGAGAATTCCAGTCCATCAATTCGCAATTGTGTTGTGAGTCAAACACTTTCACATGCGAGGAGAGGTATTTGGTGTTGGACTTCTAGCCCAGTTCTAGATGGAGTTGTTGTGACTGGAAATAATGAAATAGGTATTTGGATTGGTTATGAATCACATCCATTAATTACAAATTCCATTAGCTCATATAATAATGGCAGTGGTATACATTGTACTCAATTCTCAAACCCAACATTAATCGATGTGACTAGTGAGGGCAATAGTGATGGAGCTGCAGGAGGTGGGTTTTTTGCTGGAGCAGGGTGTAACGCTACCTTAAAAAGAGTGACGATTAAAAATAATCAAGCTGGTGGAAATGGTGGGGGTGGGATATTTATAGGCAATTCGACTGCTTTTTTGGATAGCGTAATTATCGCTAGAAATACTTCGGAAGCGCAAGGAGGGGGGATTCGAGTTTCTGGCACATCTTCTGTTACTGTAAATCGGTCTGAGCTTAGCAATAATAGTTCAGCTATTGCTGGTGGTAACTTTTTTGGTGAGCCAGGCACAGGATCATATTTTACGCATTGCACTACCTATATGGGTGAGATATACCTTCAGGGTCATTATGAATTGGGGACGGTTGCCAATTTTGATAATTCAATACTTTGGGGGAGCTTAATACATATAGAGCCCTATACTGGCGTTAGTCTCTCTTACACTTTGCTCCAAGGGGGAGAGGACGGAGTTACAGGTGATGTTTCAGGCTCATCATTTTCAAACGTAATTGATGAAGACCCTCTCTTTGTTGATACAGAAAGCGACAATTACCATATTAGTACAAATTCTCCCTGTATTGATACTGGTGATCCCGGGTCTCCATTAGACCCAGATAACACTCGAGCTGATATGGGCGCATACTATTATCATCAGATATCAACGTATGAAGGACCCATTTGGCACGTTGCTATCGATGGTTCAGACGAAACAGGCGACGGTTCTAGCGAGTATCCGTTTTTGAGCATCCAATATGCCGATCAACATTCAGTAGTGGGTGATACAATAAGTCTCGGTCCTGGTGAATACCTTGAAAATGTTTACTTCAACCACGATACCATTACCGTAATTGGGGATACTATTTCAGCATCAGTTGTGAATGGCGGAAATATTGAAAGCTGCTTTAGTGTAGATTCATCATTTATAGATATATTCAACATCTCCTTTACAAATGGCTCAGTTCAAACCTGGCCAAAAAATGGGTCTGGAATCCGGTACTTTGAAAGCATGGGATCGTTAAATAATTGCCTTTTTTACAACAACAATTCAACTACAGATGGGGCTGGAGCAGGTGGAATCGGTGTGAATTATTCTTCAGTCGACATCACTAACTGTGAGGTTTACAACAACTCTGCTGCAGATATAGGTGGTGGGATTGGCTATATTTGGTCCTCAGGGGCAGTATCAGAATCTAGAATCTATAACAATTCATCCAATGGTATCGATCCCCGAGGGGGAGGTGGTATAGCTATTTGGCATAGTAGTGTCAACATTGACCATTCACTACTTAATAATAACAATGCTACACGAGGAGGTGGAGTTTGGATTCAAAATATTTCAGATCTAAATATACTAAACTCTACTATTACGGAGAATACTGCCTCTGTTCGCTCTGGGGGTATTTCACAATATGACTGGAGCAACAATTCTGTTAGTATTGTGAACTCTATTATTTGGGGCAATGATGCACCTGCAAATCCTGATTATGGCATTGGTGAACCGGATATTAATTATTCCTTGATACAATGGCCATCTGGAATGGGGAATATTAATTCCGATCCGATGTTCTTAGAAGACTATTCACTATCTTACAACAGCCCCGCCATAGATGCAGGCCACCCAGATTTAGATGGCGATGGTGATACTTGGGATATTGACCCGGACGAACAAGATCCGGATGGTACTCGTATGGATATGGGGGCATTCTATTTTCATCAGCTACCACCTAATGAGGTACCTGACAACTATCTTTGGTCCACAACGTATGGAAGTGAGGTCCAAGATATGTTTTATGATATTCAACCAACGGTTGATGATGCTCTCATTGTCACAGGATATAAAGCCTCAGATGTTTGGTTGTTGAAAATGGATCAGAGCGGCAATATTCAATGGGAAAGAATTTTTATTTTTGGGAATAGTGGAATAGGTCGGGCCGTTCAGTCAACCTCAGATGGCGGCTTTGTGTTGACTGGAAACACATCGGAAACAGGTGATGGTGCTTTATTCATCCTTAAAACAAACTCAATGGGTATTGAAGAATGGCGACAAATCTATGATGGAAATATATCACAGAATGATATTGGACATTCGATAAAACAAACGACAGATGGTGGCTATGTAATAGTTGGGCAAAGTGAGATAAATAATAATGGCAGTTCTGATTTTTGGCTAATTAAAACGAATGGATTAGGAATTGAAGAGTGGAATCGGAGTTGGGATATCCCTGGAACTGATGTTGCTTATTCAGTAAAGCAGACTGTAGATGAAGGATATATAATCTGTGGCTACACGAACGGACCAGCAATCGGTGATGATTTTTGGCTCATCAAAACAGATGTAAATGGAGAGGAGGAGTGGAATCGATTAATTGATATGGGAGGTGGCTCTGACAGAGCACAAGAAGTTATCCAAAGTAATGATGGTGGATATATTTTAGCTGGACTAACAGGAGCTGGAGCAGATGGCGTCCTAGTAAAAACAAATGATCAGGGTATAGAGGATTGGTCATATTATGGAGGTCAGTTTTTCGACATAACTCAAACAACTGACGGATCCTATCTAGCTACTGGTAGTTCCGGATCTGATGCGTTGATGGTCAAAATTGATTATGCTGGGAACGAAGTATGGAATAGAGTTTTTGATTTAGGTGGCTTAGAAATCGGTCATAGTCTAGTCAATTTAGATGATGCTGGTGCCTTTGTAGTAGGAAGAACAAACTCCCAAGGATCGACTGATGGGTTTTTGTTACGTTTTGCGGGAACTAAACCTTCGGTCATGATAAATGAGCCTACTTCAATGAGTTCATATTCTATTGGAGAATCAATAACTATAGCTTGGTCAACCTATAGTTATTCAAGCATCCAAAATATAGAAGTCCAATATTCGAACAACCCTCAAACACCCTTTGAAACGATAGGTGTTGTTACCGGTCAAGATACAACTTACTCATTATTGGCCGATAGTTATACGGACAGTGCTCGAATCAAGCTTGTTGCAACTGATATTGACGGTAGAAGGGGAAGCGGGACCTCATCATTTTTCAAAATTAAATATAATGGACCAACATGGCATGTTTCAATTGATGGCTCAGATGATGTTGGTGATGGCAGTATAAATGAGCCATTTGCGAACATTCAGAAAGCCGTACAGGAAGCTTCCTCAGGTGATTCAATACAAGTGGGTCAAGGCTTATTCACTGAAGCTATAAATATACAGGACAAAAGCTTGGCCATTATTGGTGTAGATAGCACCCAAAGTGTTATAGCAGCAGACTATATCTATACCCAAAGTCATGAATCAAGCATGGAAGTTAGTTTTACGGATATCAGATTTGAATCCATCGTGACGGGTAGTCATACGATGATCTGGTCCGAGTGCACAAATTGCACTGAAAGCGACTCTATCAATGTCGAATTCATGAGTGTATATGGCGATGGTTCTAATGAGAAAAGTTTTATGGTTGCAAGCACCAGAAGCGTTGTGGAAGTGCATAATTCACAGTTCAACAACTTTTCAAGAGGAAATTATGGAGGAGTATTCGATCTCGAAAGAGCTAATAGCAATGCAACACTGAGTATTTTTAATTCGGTATTTTTAGATAATAATGCTGACCGTGGGGGCGCTATTCACCTAGAGAATGGGAATAGCCTTTATATTAATCAGAGCGAATTCACAAATAATTATGCCACTCGGACTGATTTTGGGGGAGGCGCAATATTTCTCAGTTCGGGTTGCAGGTCGGAGATCCGCTCGACGAGTTTTCTAAACAACTCTACCGGGGGAAGCGGAGGTGCCTTCAATTCAACCGAGTCAGATATCCATTTTAACCTCTGCTCTTTTAATCAGAACAGTGCAGGCGGTCAAGGGCAGGCACTCCATTTATATGGTTCAGGTCGCAGTGTACTAACACGTTCGACTGTTGGAACAAATGGTTCTACACCCGGAAGCATCTCACTACAGGCAGGCGTTAATTTTGAGATAGACAATTCTATTCTCTGGGGTAACCCTAACTTTCAAATCGTAGTGTTGAATTCAGCCATCGCCTGCACAGTAGCAGTTGAATATACGGACTTGATGAATGGGATTTTGGGCATAGATGATCAAAGCGAAAGCCTTATCTTAAATTGGAGTGATGGAAATATTAACTCATCACCCCAATTTAACTCCTTAGATGATCTCACACTTCAAGGCGGCTCTCCCTGCATTGACGCCGGCAATCCCGATTATGATAGCGATGGTGATACTTGGGATATTGACCCGGACGATCAAGATCCGGATGGTACTCGCATGGATATAGGGGCTTTTTACTATGATCAGTCAGACACAATTCCTCCTCAAATATTTTTTAATTTTTCTGAATTTGCTGAAGTACCGAAAAACGGTGATACGCTTGAGGTAACATGGGAGGCATCAGATGATATTGCCTTAGATTGGGCAAAGCTATGGTTTTCCTCTGATGGTGGACAATCGTTTATGCTGAGCGATAGTATGGACGGTGACATCCCAGCGATTAATTGGATTGTACCGGACATAATTGCTAGCAATTGTAGGTTCGCAATCTGGGTGAGTGATTATTCTGGCAATATCGGCGCTGACACGCTCAACTGGACATTCTCAATTGATGATGGAACACTGCCGGAAATTTCCATTTTGAATCCTTCTCAAACTACATCGGTTGGTGAGTATGATACACTGCATGTCGAATGGGAAGCTTCAGATAACATTGGAATTCAGCATTCTGAGATTTTCTATTCAAATCAACCCAGAGATGGATTTACATCAATTGCAATAGTCCCAGGGGATACCTCATCTTTTTTTTCGGCGGTGAGCAGTGGCGTATCAGATAGTGCCAGCGTCAAAATAATCGTCACTGATGTCGCTGGAAATACGGCTGAGGATGTTAGTGGATACTTCTCAATTACCGACAATACTCAACCAAACATTTTGTCTTTCTCAATACCGGATACAACCGAGTGGGGGATTGGTTCATTTCTTGATATTAGCGTAGTCGCAACGGACAATGTAGAAGTAATCGGCTTAGATATATTTTACACCATTGATGCAGGAGAAAGTTGGTCACCTGTAGTCGTGGACTTATATCCAGTTCAAGCACTACCGACATACTCCTGGCTAATTCCAGACATTCCAGGGGATTGCCAACTACAGGCAATAATTACAGACGGTGTTGGACTCACCGACACGAGTTATTCCGATATTTTCTCCATTATTGTGGTGTATCCACAGATAGTTGAAAATCTTTCTGAAATTAGACCTGATGGAGATTTGCATATAAGGTTTAGCCAGATCATGGATTCCCTTGATATTCCTTCTGCCACACAAGTTTGGGGTTCTGTCCATGGTGAATACCAGATAGAAGGATCACTAGATGGATATGATCTCATCATCTCATCGCCAGCCGGATTTGTCTCTCTTGATACTATTATGCTAGTTTTATCCAGTTCAGCTTGGACAAACAGCTTTGGCTATGGTTTGGATGGTAATGGCGATGGTATTTATGGTGGCGATAATGTCGATAATGATACTTCGTACACTGCTATCACTGCTGCAGGTGATTTTGATCAGAATGGCGTACTCAATTTTGATGATTTTGATGACTTCGTTTTTGCCTGGACCAATGAGGATTCGGAATACGAACTCTATCCACATCAAGGGGATATTCCATTCATAAATATTCAGCCAGATTCAAGTTTTGATGTATTTGATCTGGCTACCTTCGCCTCCATGTGGAATTGGGCTGCTGGAGTCTCACTTTCCGCTCCATTAACTGATCAATTCCCAATTGAGGAATTTGAATCTGAGCAGAATGGAAATTTGCTGACAATCTTACCCAATTATGATGACTACAGAGCCTCACAGACAATTGTAAAGTATGATCCTGAACTAGTTTCAATATCAGTCGGGAATGATAACCTGAACAAAGTGTCGGCAAATGGTTTATCAATTGTCAATATAAGCCCCGATAGTGGTTTCATTATGATCACCAGCAGTCATCTAACTGGAGAACCACAAGAAGTATTGCAACTGAATCTCGCACCTACAACAAGACACAAGTATTCGTTAGAAATAGCTGTGCAAGGCTCTGACATGGACGCTAACGTCATTCAAAAGAGAAGCCTGGTTGAACTATTGCCTATACCCACATCGTATAGTTTATCGCAGAACTATCCAAATCCATTTAATGCCAGTACGACAATAGAATACGGCCTACCATCCAATACTGAATTGAATATTTCTATCTATGATATACGAGGTCGTTTTGTTAAAGAAATTTTTACAGGTAATCAATTAGCAGGCTATCATTTTACTCAATGGAATGCTGACAATGATCAGGGTCAAAACGTGGCTTCGGGTCTGTATTTTATTGTGCTGAATACTCCAGAGTATAGGGTTGCGCGGAAAGCGTTGATTCTGAAGTAGGTACATTGACCAATTCAATTTAAACGGGGGTTCAAACCATGCGTGTTCATCGTTATTCAACAATCGTGTCACTATTAATTGGATTATCTGGTAGTATCCTCGCTCAGGAAATGGAATGGAGTTTTCTTATAGGTGGATCCTCAACTGACCGAATAAATGGCTTGATTACCGATAGTGAAAACAACGTGTATGTAACGGGGGGTTTTGAAAGTACCGTAGATTTTGACCCTGATGTCTCTGGTAATTTGAGTATCACCAGTAACGGATCACTCGACATCTTTCTAGCAAAATACGATTCGACAGGTGCTCTTTCCTGGGCTATTGGTGTTGGGGGGAGCGAGATACATAATACACATGGAGATATCGCCGAGGATATTGCGCTCGATAGCAATGGCAATATTTACATCACTGGGCATATAGGTGGTGATGTTGATTTTGATCCATCAGAAAATGAGGCAATACTATTTGGTCTTGTGCCCCAGGATTTCTTCATTGCTAAATATGATAACGAAGGCAATTATTTGTGGGCTCATCGGGGCGGTAGCAGTTACTATGAGTCCTCCACGTCAAATAGCATAGTGATTGATGGTAGCGACAACGCTGTGATTACTGGCCGTTTTAATAGACGCATCACCATCGGTTCATACTCCCCTGATGTAGGTTTTGGGAATGTTGATGCTTTCCTCGCAAAGTACAGTGCCGCGGGCACGGTGATATGGGCAACGTCAATGGGCGGACCTGAACAGGATGATGCAAAGGCTGTCGTTTCCGGTATTTCAGATGATGTATATGTAATGGGAGATTTTTATGGGCCGTCTCAATTCGGGAATTCTACCCTCATCGGCGGCCAGTATAACAATGTCTTTATTGTGAAGGTCACTTCTGATGGCAATGTGGAGTGGGCAAAAGAGATTGTAAGTCCAGGTTCAGCGACAGGGAAAGACCTGGCGATTGATCAATACGAGAATCTCTATGTTACTGGCGATTACTACCAAACTCTTGATGCCGATCCTGGGGTAGGTACTCACACCCTATTATCCAATGGCGATAGTGACATCTTTTTTGTATCGTTAGATCCAATGGGCGCATTTCGTTGGGGTTATTCAATTGGTGGCACAGGAGTAGATTACATATACGGTTTGGGTACTTCTTCACAACGTCAAGAATTATGTCTTACCGGTCGATTTACGGGTGAACTAGACACTGACCCAACTGAAAACTTGCACACTCTTACTTCAGCAGGCGCAGAGGATGCCTTCCTTTCAGCATACTCTCTCACGGGTGATTTCCGATGGGCAGTTTCCTTCGAAGACCAAGGCTCGAACACTGATCAAGGGACGGATGTCGTGTACGACTCCGCAGGAAACTTGATCTGTACCGGGAGTATCTCAGGTAGCGTCGACTTTGACCCACAGACCAGTCTATCCATCCTTAGCACAGCAGGATCGGAAGATGCATACATTGCCAAGTTGACTGGATTGCCTCTGAACGGTCGCATATCAATGATACTTAACGTACCTACAGTTTATTCTTCAATACAATTAGCGTTGGGTGATGCAGACTCTCTCGATGTTGTGTTAGTCCAGCCAGGCACATACTACGAAAACATCATCTGGCCTCAAGCAAATGGGATCAAGCTCATCAGTGATGGTGATTCTAGCAATACGATCATTGATGGCGGTGGATTAACAAGTGTGATTTTATTTAATCCTCAGGCAGTAACGATAGATTCAGCAACTATCATTAGGGATTTTATGATAAGGAATGGTGGAAATGCGTATTACGCAGGTGGAATAACTCTACTTGGTGCCAGTCCAACCATCTCTAACCTCATGCTAGCATATAATGCAGGAGAAAGAGGAGGGGCTATATATATGGTCGACTGTAATTCCTCTCTATCCGCGATGAACATCCACAATAATTCATCTGTTGATGATGGTGGAGGTATCAGTATATATACTTCAAATCCAATTCTCAGGGAAATGTCAATCTCGCATAACACCACCCCTAGTGCAGGTGGTGGAATATATGCAGATCATTCAACACTCTCAATTAATGACATAATCATTCTACATAATTCTGCAAGCGAGGGTGGTGGTGTGTACTTGGATTTTAATACGTCCGTGGATATGACTAACCTGCAAGTTGTGAACAACTCAGCGTATCAAGGGGGTGGATTCGGTTTCAGATTAAATGATGAAGTTTCCATATCGGGAGTGAGCGTTATCAATAATTCTGCTCAACATTACGGTGGTGGGATTTACATCTATGGGGGAAGTACAGAGATTGCAGAGATTAATCTGATAAATAATCATGCAGGCGATTTGGGGTCTGGAATGTTTGTTTATCATAATAATGATATTCATTCTATGAGTTCTTCAAATATTCAAAACAATGGTGAAGGCATTTATAGTGATTATGACATGGAGGTCCCCAATAATTATTGGGGACATTCATCTGGTCCATATCATCCATCCCAAAATCAAATTGGTCAGGGAGATAGTGTTAACACTTATTTGAATGTTACTCCATGGCTAACATCTCCAGTTGCCAGCGCTCCCCCTATCCCCGCACAAAACGTATCCGTATCTGGAACAGGGAACGACTTTATAAACCTTGATTGGGACTCAAGTCCCTTGGGTGATTTTGCTGGATATAAGCTGTATTATGATAATGACGAAAGTGGTTATCCCTATGAGAACAGCATTGACGTCGGAAGCAATACATCTTACGGTTTGTCAGGTTTAAATCTTGGTACAGAATACTTTCTCGCTGTCACCGTTTATGACACCGATGGGGACGAAAGTTGGTATTCAAACGAAGTAACTGGTGTGACGCGTGTTATGGAAGTTCAAAACTTGGACATAGCGGGGGATGAAGAGGTTCAGCATGTAACAGACCACGTCCCATCAATCACTTGGGACTATTTTGATAGCATGGACGAGAATCAAACCCATTATCACATTGAAGTTTCAACACTCGATGACTTTAGCACCTTGGATATGTGGGATTCTGGGTTTGTGAATGATAATACTACAACTGTTCAATACACTGGGAGTCCATTATTGGATGGGATCATTTATTATTTGAGAGTTAGAGTTGCCAGTAGTGGTTTTAGGAGTGAATGGGCAGAATTGTCTTTCAGGATGAATACCGAACCAACCACACCACAACCATTGTCGCCTATAAATGATTTGGTGGCTTCAGGTGAAATTGTCTTCCTGGTTGATAATAGTTTGGATTCTGAAGGAGATGCATTGACCTACAATTTTCATTTGTACGAGGATGAAGAGCTCACTATCTCATTGGATTCAGCAATAAGTGTTATTGAAGGAGAGGAACAAACGTATTGGATGCTTGAGCCAGGAATGGAAGATAATGCAAGATACTGGTGGACAGCGCAATCCTACGATGGATTTGAGTATAGTGCACTTGCAGGTCCAGAGAGTTTCCTCGTAAACAATGAAAATGATGCACCCCAGGCATTTAGTACTCTACATCCAGCGGAAAGCGGTGTTGTTAGTACATTAATGCCTCAGCTTAATTGGGAAAGTTCCTTTGACCCAGATCCAATAGATATGGTCAACTATGTAATTTATCTGGATACCCCAGATCCTGGTGTTACCACAATTAGTGTAGGAGCGGATACATCTTATCAGATTGTCTCAAATCTTCAGGATAACACGACGTACTACTGGAAAGTCGTTGCCAGTGATCTAAATGGAGCCAGCACTGAAAGCACTGGTGGTTATCAGAGCTTCAGAGTAAATACGGAAAATGATCTACCAACCGCTTTTGAGCTGCTAGCTCCTGTAAATGGTGCTATGGTTACAACCCTAACTCCTGAGTTTTTATGGGAAGCACCATCAGATCCTGACGATGATGTATTAATTCGTGAGATCACTGGCTACGATTTATTCCTGGGTACAAACCCCGAGTTAACTGTCGTGGAGCCTATTTTTGTGACTGGCAACAATTTCACGCCCGTTGACCCACTTGTAGAAAACACGATGTATTTTTGGGCGGTAATAGCCCATGATGATTCTGGCAGTTCAGTATCCTCTGATACAACATCATTTTGGACAAACGCTGTAAATAGCAGTCCAATGGGCTTTAGTCTTGTTAGTCCAGCTGAGAATCAGACAGTTGAAACCATTAATCCGACATTTAGTTGGGGAATGGCAGATGATGCCGATCTCTTTGATGAAGTGGTTTACAATATCTTTATGGGACCATCCATAGAAGAAGTGGAATGGGTCTATACAGGATTGCTGCCATACATTATGGATACGGTGTTTACACTCATTGAGCCCATTGAGGATAACACTACCTACTACTGGACGGTAGAGGCAACGGACACTCAGGGTGCAACCACGAACAACATGGAAGGGTTTGTACCATTTACCGTAAACCTTGGAAATGATTCTCCAAGTGCTGCAGAGCTCATTTCACCTGATTCTATTATTGTACTCACAGATACCCCAACATTTGCATGGCACGCAAGTACTGATCGCGATCCATTAGATTCAGTATCTTATGAAGTCCACTGGTGGTATGAAGGGGGAGAATGGGATTCAGTCCTTACTGATGAGACAAGTGTTATTGCACCGAATAGCCTGATATACGATAACGTTGAGTATTTCTGGGAAGTCATTTCAATGGACACACATGATGGAATCGCTCATTCTGAAATCAATAGGTTTTGGGCAGACTTCATGCCTGAAGTACCAGGGTCATTTTCATTGGTTGAGCCAGATAGTTCCAGTGCAGGCAATGCCACCAATCCAATGCTTTCATGGACAGAAGCTATTGATCCAGATCCATTCGATAATATTCACTATTGGGTGACTGTAGCCTCTGATTCACTCCTAGAGGATGTGATTTACCAGAGTGTTGCACATTTTGAAGCACATTATGTCGAAAATGAACTTACCGATGACTCTAGATATTATTGGCAGATAACAGCCATTGATGAAGACTCCCTCCTGACGGAATCAGTGATTTGGACATTTGATGTAGGTTATGTAGCTGTTGACAATTCAGCTCTCTTGCCTGAAGAGTTCACACTAGAACAGAATTTCCCTAACCCATTTAACCCAAGTACAACATTGCGATATGGGCTTCCTGAAGATTCAGAAGTCTCTCTAATCATCTATGATATTCAAGGTAGGATAGTAAAAACCTTTGATACCGATTCTCAAAGCGCAGGCTGGTATGAGCAGGTATGGAATGGACTTGATGACACTGGAAACCTGGTATCAACGGGTCTTTACTTTACGAGGCTGCAGGCAGGAGATTATTCAAAGACGATTAAGATGATTTATCTCAAATAAAAATGAATACTGTAGAAAAGATTGTTGAGTCCTATTATAGGCTTTGCCGAAAGTGTTTTACTATATCTGATTTGAAAGTTCTTAAAGGCAACAATCGTCAACTCGATCTATTGGCGATCTCAATCAAACCTAAGAAATGCTACCATGTTGAAGTGAGTGTAACACATAGGAAAAATTGGTGTCCCACGCCAGAAATTTTGATTGAAAACTTTGAAAAGAAATTCTTTGGCGTTCCACCAGTAAGAGATGGAGCTAAAACCGATTTTTCTACAGGTAAAAATTATAAGACTTCTATAGATAATACTTACTCATCTGTCGGAATAAACCCAGATACGATACGTAGAGTTTGGGTATGCTGGATAGTGAATGGAGCAGAGCGTTTACAACCAATATTAAAAGATTATTGCACAAAAAAAGGCATAAGGAGAAGTCATCTAGAGGTTTTGAGTCTGAGAGATGAAATTATACCTGAACTTCTAAATACTGTAAGCACAACTAACTACGATGATGATATTCTAAGAACTCTAAGTCTTCTTGAACAACATCGGAAGCAGCGGGAATGAAAAATTATCCACCTACTCCAAACCTCGATCTGATTGAAAGTTACTTGCAAAAGTGGGATACATTAGAGAACTATATATTACAAGAGAACTCGTTAAATTTATTGTTTCATAAACTTTGTCCAGAAAATATTAAAACAGAGCATATTTTGCTAAAAGTGAGTTCCCTGAATGATTTCTACAGTACCAATATTTATGATACATTCACAGTAGCAAAACATATCCTTAATTGCGAAATCGACGATAGTTTGTCCAAAGGCAAATTGGATATTGTGAATAAAATTGCTAGGGTCAAGATCAAAAAAAGAACTATTAATTTTTACTCATTTGCATCCAAATATTGTAGCCATCATAATCCAGCAGTTTACCCGATATATGATTCCTATGTTGAAAAAATGTTAATGTACTTTAAAAGGGTGGAGAAGTTTGACACTTTTCTGAAAGACGATTTGAAGGATTACCCGAAATTTGTAGAAATAATTCGCAATTTTCAGGTATACTTCCATTTAGGGAAATTCACCCTTAGGCAAATAGATATTTATTTATGGCTAGCTGGGAAACAATACTTTCCCCATAAATATTAAGTGAAATATGGATTACGATTTGTTCATAGTGGGATGGAAAAGTAATGAATAAGGAAGTTAAGAATACTGAGAAGCTATATCATCAACTTATGTCACAGGAAGAGATTGCCTTCCCACTACCACGAAAGCGAATGAAAGCATCAACTGATAGAGGTGTATATATAATCTTTGATCCACATTGTACGGTAGTGCATGTTGGTCGAACACCAAGAGCAAAAAATGGGATTAGGCAACGACTTTATGACCATTTAGGAGGACGTTCATCATTTACTCAAAATTATTTAAACAATGACGGGAAAAAGTTGCGAGGTGAATACACTTATAAATACCTGATAGTAAAAAATCCTCGGTCACGAGCGTTACTTGAAGCCTACACAATAGGTCATTTAAGCCCAAAGCATCTTGGATTGGGAGGTAATGATGAAACTAAATGAAAAGATTTCAATATTTAAAATATTAGAGATCTATGGTGTTGAACCCGAAACTGTTAAGCTTGTTCGTCATGGAAATAAGGAAATTCCCATTAGAGAAACGTTCAATACCAATATTTCTCGCCTAGAGGCTTATCAGAGCTTCCAACACCCAAATAGGTTTGGAAATGCCAAATCAATAGTTGTGTTTGCACCGTCATACAAAACTACGGCTATTTTTTTGGGGTTGTGGGATATAAATGGATGCACGGAAAATTCAAAACTTCCCAAGAATGCCCCTTCCATTTTGAAAAAACACGGATTGCCTGTGAGGTGGATGAAGGATGCCGTCCTATATGATTTGAAGAGAAACCACAGTCTTGATGATCTTTCCGAACGTTTAGTCATTGAATGGGGGGCTGCCACCGTCTCTTGGGTTCAATCGAAGGACAAAGAGGTTGTTGAAATCAAGGGTAAACATTCTATAGGTGAATTTCAATCTTTTGGTCTGGTGGATTTAGATTATAGAACACTTCAAAAATTAGTTAATTCACCAGGAACCAATTTGACCTGGGTAAAAGCCCTGTCATCGGTGAGAGGTATCTATTTAATCCAAGATAAAGCATCTGGAAGGCTCTATGTCGGTTCAGCATACGGTGATAAAGGCATTTATGGGCGATGGTCAAGTTACGCGAAGAATGGGCATGGAGGCAACCAGGAGTTAAAGAGCATAGATGCAAGTAACTTTCAGTTTTCAATATTAGAGATTGTGTCAGCAACAGCAGCAGCAGACGACATTATTCATCTTGAGAATAGATGGAAAGAGAAATTAGGTACCAGGGATTTTGGTCTCAATAGAAACTGATTAAACAGAACGGATTAGCTTTCATACCGCAGGCTACGTTTCTAATTAATCACTCAAAATATCATATAATTTCAAGGATTTGAAAAATTATGTTAAAGCATGCAGAATATGAGGATTTCGTTGAAGTTCGTGAGCACATACGAAAATCTGCAGGTGATGTACCCATCTTATACATGTGGTTGATGGATATGCTCCAAAATCTTGAACGGTCTTTGGCTGTCAGTGCAGTATTAAGGAAACAACTAGAAGAAATTGAGGTCGGAGGGATAAAGGCACTTAATCCTGACTTGTGGACCAATAAATTTGATCTAAATATTGAAAATGCGATGAGAAAAAAGACTTTTCACGCACAAATCACAACTGCAGTTGGGGAGTGGATTGAGGACGGTACATTCTTAGAATTGTTGTTGAAAAGAGATTTTACTACAATAGACAGATCAAAAATTAGCAATTTCAAAGACCTGTTTCATCTCGCCCGTCAAATACGCAATCAACTGGCTCATGATTTCTTCCTTGAACATACTCAAGACAAAAATGCAACTGAAGGAGTGAGGTTAATGGAATCAAAGCTGGAAAATCTTGTAATAGATATTCACTTCATTAGCCACATTGCCGAATTACTTTCCGCTGGGTTTGCCGACACTTTACACGAATCTATAGCCAAAATTACTAAAATCTGAAAATTAAGCTGGACTTTATTTGGTTCCTTCAGCGCCGATATTTCCAACAACAAGCAAGGTAACTCTGAACTCGTTATAATCGGGTAGGCTCCAATCCCGCAGGCTACCATTTTCAACTTCACAGTTTAAACACAATAATATTAATTAGATGTAATTCAACGTATGCTTTCTTACAAGCAGGGGGTCGGGAGACATAAAATTTACTCCTGAATATCGCATAAATGAATAATTTGAATTATCCCGAAACAGTTTAAGGACAGCGTTCACTTATCATGGTGACCTTTCATTAATCTATTATGGAGTAAACGCTATTGTGATTTGCATTAGAGTCTGGTAAATGATGTCTCCCTGGATAAAACTCCCCACTATACAAATTACTAAAGTGTATTAATTTCATAATCTCAATAACCACCGTTTATGAGACAGTTTAAGAACTCCTAATAAACCCCCCGCAAACCCAGTAAACAGAGTCTCAAAACCCGTCTCATAATCAAAGTCGCAAAACTGACGGCTTTTCATGTATATGAGACTTGGAAGACAATGCCTGAGTTCCTCTAGGGCATTTTCATAATTATTAAAAATTAGAGAAAGGAACCAACCATGAATATTGGCTATGCACGCGTATCTACACAGGATCAGAATCTTGATCTACAAAATGACGCTCTCAAAGCTGCTGGCTGTGAGAATATCTATACCGACAAGATGAGTGGTGCCAAAACAGAGAGACCCGGACTGGAGAAGATCATGTCCTTCATCCGGAAAGGTGACACCCTCGTTGTCTGGAAGCTTGATCGATTAGGTAGGTCATTGAAACACTTAATCCAGATCATGAATCAACTGGAAGAAAGAGGCATCTACTTCAAAAGTGTTCAGGAGTCACTGGATACTTCAACACCTGGTGGAAAATTGATCTTCCATGTTTTTGGGGCTTTAGCGGAGTTTGAACGCGATATCATCCGTGAAAGGACAATGGCTGGACTTGCCGCTGCAAGAGCCAGAGGTCGCCAAGGTGGCCGTCCCAGGAAACTATCCAAGAAGCAGGTCGAGGTGGCGAAGAAGCTGATGAATGATCCTACAATCCCAATTGATGAGATATGCAAAACCATGGGAGTGTCGAAGGCAACATTGTACCGGTTTGCACAATAATCTTGATCTGGCCACCTGACAGCGAGTAGGATGTCGCCAGGGCTACTGTATTCACATCAGAAGCTCGCGGGATGCGAGGGGGGAGGTGAAGCCCCCATAGTTTTACCCGCTCGGGTTTTAAGGGCATGAGCAGCTCCAACTTCAGATGGATGGTATATTTGCAATAAGGACTACTATATAAACACCCCCCCTAAGCCCTCGTTGAACAACCTTGTTTAGCGGGGGCTTTTCTTTTCCCGCATATCCTTTGAATTAATCGTCTATGCGACTATTTTCCTGCACGTTTAATTCATAATCTGGGGGTTCAAACTGAGTACTAGATCCAAGTATAAATGTCATTCCTGTGGATACACCGCACAGGTTTGGGATGCTCCAGATCCGGCACCTATCGCAACGGTTGATACAAGGCACTGCCTAGGATGTAAATCCTTAGTAGAAGTTCCCATCGAGTTTCATGGTGCAGGTCTTATTGGAGATCCAGATGTTGTACCTAGCTTTCTGAATAGGTGTCCAGACTGTAATTCTACCAATGTTAAGCCTTGGGACGCCAAGCATTCTTGTCCGAAGTGTGGTGAGTATATGACCCAGGATGTAGCTCAAGCTAAGAGCGCTAGTAAGACAGTTTAAGTTCATAACAAATTCAAATTAATAACCATTAATGGAGGGGAAATGAAAGAAAAACAAATTTACATCCCAACAAAGAATGCCAAATCCTGGAAATCGCTTTTGGCTGATCCAGTTAGACACTGGAGAACGGGGTATTCAGCTAAATCAGTTGCAAAATCTTGGGAACGATCAAAAGGACTTCCCAAAGAAATATTGTCCGGTCTACAGAAGGCAGAAGATACTAAAGATGCAGAATTGCTTATCGCGCTCCCTGAGTTTAAAGTTCACCTCCCAGGTGGAAATCGAGCGAGTCAAAATGATGTGTTTGCAGTAACCACCAATGAAAGAGGATTGACTGCAATTGCTGTTGAAGCCAAAGCTCGAGAAGACTTTGACAAAACGATGGCCACCTGGATGCAAAATGCTTCAGAAAGAAAATTACAAAGGTTAGCATTTATTCTAGATAAAATATTGTTTCCAACAGAAGCATTGGAGGAATTGAGATATCAACTCTTCCATAGGTTGGCATCTTCAGTGATAATGGCTGAAAAGTTCCATGCTAAAAACGCCATGATGATCGTACAGTCATTTGTCGAATCGGATGAAGAAAATCATTATGCCGATTTCGAGCGATTTGTATCAGCTTATACTGTCGGGTGTTTGAAAAATGAGCCGATCCTGTTGATTCAAAACGAACACATAAACATCTATGCGATGTGGATATATTCAGCACTCTAACAAGGATAGACATGACCCCAAAATATTATAGCGCATCAAATGAGCAGTATCTGGGTCATTTCTATTCTGTGATTTGATAAGTCGCTGATGCTATAAGGGGATTGATAGCTGTGTGTTGGTTGGGGGCTTAATGCGTTGGAAGCCGGAGATGTCGCTCTTATGTTCAGACCGAATTAGTCAGAAATGCTTTAGAGACTTCCACTAAATGTTAAACAAAATACAGACACCTTTTTTGTTTAGAACGTAACTATAAGGAATAGAAATGAAATTTAGCGTGCATTTAACTGTTGCGATTATAATTCCCCTAATGTTGATGCAGACATCCCGAACTTTCGCCATGGAGCTTGATAATATTGCAATACTCCCATTCGAAGGATTTCAAGGCGCCAATTCAAAACATTATGAAGAGGTTCTGACGGAAAAGTTAATAATAAAAATTACTCAGAGTCATCGTTTCAATGTTATAAGCCGAAAAGAATTGCAAGAACTATTACATGAACAAAAACTCCAGCTTTCTGGTCTGTTTGATGAATCGACCGTTATTAAAGTTGGTCATCTCGCTGGGGTTGACTTTCTGGTAGTTGGGAATTTTGTCGGAAACCAATCGAAGTTTTATTCTACTGAATATTCCAAGTCAGGAGAAAAAGTTCGTGACAGCTTTTACCACGCGAAAGCTGAAGCGTCAATAAAATTGATCGACCTTACAACTGGCAAATATCTTACTGCCGTTTCAGTTGATGGAGCCGGATATGGACGGTCTGAAGAGGAAGCAATTCTAAACTGCATTGACAATCTTTCCGAGGTGGCTTTTACCGCATATGAGTCAGCTTTTGTGATTAAATGTAATATCCTGAACGTCTCAGACGGTATGATAATACTGGATCAAGGAGAAACAACTGGCATGGAAAAGGGGATGGGGTTTTTGTTAACCCCTGAGCTGTCCCTATTAACAGGAGAAGAGTTCGAGGCCCTTTCCGGGATAAATCACATTGGTGAGGCAATAGTTACAGAAGTCAGTCCCGAAAGATCTATAGCGCGTATCATATCTCAATCTGCTCAAATAACGCCGGATTTGAAAGCGCTGGAGTCTAAACGTGATATCCAATTATCTGGATTTGTCATCGAACGAGATAGGACAAGAATAACTATTAATCTAGGGGAAGATGTTGGTTTGAAAACTTGGCAGACCTTCGAGTCAAGAAGCGATGATAAATCAATAACGGACCCAATCTCGGGAAAAAAGTTCGCAATAGGCGGCAAAAAACTTTCTGCGGTAATAATAAACAAAGTATACGGTCAAACTGCAGAAGGGAGAATTGTTCAAGGGCTGGGTAAAATCCAGGCAGGGTCGCAGATATACCAATCCTCACTTCCTGTGAAGTATGCAGGTTTTTCACTTTCGACAGGTCTTTGGGTCGTAGAAAGAACATCAAATTTCAACTATGGTACATTGAATGTAGATGGTGACCAAATAAATTATGATTTCACAACAGTAAGCGATCTACCAGATATGGCTAATTTTTTCCGTATCTCTTACTTTCATAAAAACTGGAAAAACCGCACAAAATTCAATTACGCGTATCAAAGAATAGCTGTCGGTAAATCACTCCATGTCGCTGGGTGGGACATGATGGTATCAAGACCATATATATTTTCATCTTTTGATTTAAAAGTCGCTCCGGGAATTGGGTTAGGCAGGTGGTGGGCATACCAAACTATCCCAGGATCAATTGTGGAGACCTTAAGTGATAACAAATCAGATGATGTAAGCTCATCAAGTTGGCAATTTCTTTCTAGCATTGAGCTACTTAAGGAGGTTGGTAGTTTTTCAATAAGTGCATTGATACAATATTCATCAGCCCACTTAAACTCTTGGGAATACGGAAAGGCGATCACAAAAACGGATACCGAAGGTGAAGAATATTCAAGTTCGGAAATAGTTTCTATCGACAATCGGTTGGTGCCTTTTCCTGAACTCAGGAAACCAATTGCCTTTGAGGTTGGGGTATCATATTCTTATCCTGCGAGCGGAAAAATTGCATCAAAGCTATGGGGCATGGTTGATGGTATATTTTCTGAAATTTAACCAACCGTTGAATATGCAAGCAGCACAGAAGACCTAGCACACTTAATTATTTATGACAATCTGGAAGATAGAGTTGCTGCGGGTATATACCCTGCCGAGGTAACCAATGGGAATTCCCGTTCCAGTACATCAATAATGTTAACAAAATAGCGTGCACTAAATAATTGAATTTTATTATGCATTTGCATCGGGACAATAAGATCGACTAGGATCTGTAACTTCGTTCGTCCCACCCAATCCCATTGCATCCCAAGTTCTCAAGCCTATCTTTTCAGCTCACAAACGGGGGTTTTATCATGGGCAAGAATATGATTGAACAAAGTCGCTGGCTTTCTGTCGAAGAAATAGCATTTCACCTCGGCATTAAGAAAGATACCGCTTATAAATGGGTGGCAAAGAAACACATGCCTGCCCATAAAGTTGGGCGTCTCCTGAAGTTTGATAAAGCTGAGATTGACCGCTGGGTGAAGTCAGGTGCCGCGAAGACCGGGAATAAGTAGTTTGGCAGAATTCATACCACACCGTGAGCATGCAGAATTCTTGTCCAGCGATAGTCAGGATCAAATAAAT
>Ga0233437_1002756_pt1 | contig 25310 bp, 22 predicted proteins | sample SI_122_August201_FD_182714 | JGI IMG/M metagenome (GOLD analysis project Ga0233437, IMG submission 182714) | Seawater microbial communities from Saanich Inlet, British Columbia, Canada - SI_122_August2016_200_MG | ecosystem: Environmental > Aquatic > Marine > Inlet | place: Canada: British... | reverse complement strand
TCTAATAATTGTTACTTAAAAGGTAAATATGTTACATATGATAAATCAATCGCCTTTTAGAGCTCCATCAATTGAAACAGCAATGCGGTTTATTCAAGCGGCTGACGTAGTATTGCTGACTGAAGATGGTGTTTACGGCGCTCAAAGCAGTCAAAAGTATGCTGATTTGATCAAGAACACGATGGCGAATAATGAAGTATATGTTTTAGGTCCTGATGTCAAAGCACGCGGTTTGGAAGGAAAACTGTTGGATGGGATTAAAACAGTAGATTATGAAGGTTTTGTAGACCTGGTGGAAAAACATAATGTTAACACCTGGCTTTAAGCCAAATTGAAAAAAGGCGCTTTTAAGCGCCTTTTTTTTTGGAATATTTTCAACTTCTTTTACAGCCCATTTGTATTATTCCCTGGCAAATATACATTGTAAATCTTTCCCGGATGTTTGTTTGTCACATATTTTTCAGCCAATCACTATTATCTAAATAATGATCTACTATTTTGTTTGTTTTGATGTTAGTAAAACTGGCAACTAAATCTGCAACCAAATGTTGATTGATCAAAACGGCATTTTGAATCAATTTCTCATTGTAACCTTTATTTCCCATTTCTAATGTTTGATTCAAGGTAATTAAGCGGCTGATCACTTTTCCTAGGATCACTTTTTGGCGCTGCTGGAGTTCCGGTACAACTTGAAAATCCAAAATCTTCTCGAAATAACCCGCTGTCAATTGGGTCAATTCAAAGGATTTTACAAATTTGGTTAAATTATTTATTTTAATTTTCTTCATTTTATTCAGGATCATATCGGTCACTTGAAAATACATGACATCGTTAGAGCCTTCAAAAATTTGAAAGGGTCGACAGTCTACAATGGCACGCCCGGCGATATGATCTCTGCGAAATCCTTTGGCACCAACCAATTGTAATAGTGATTGCGCAGAATCCTGCATCATATCGGTTAAAACTGCTTTCATGGCATTTGCTGTCAGCCCTAGTCCCGAAAGGTCCTGTTCAGTACCCGCGTTTAAAGCACTATAGCGACACATAGCGGAACTGACCGTAAACCAGGCTTGAAGTTGATTTAAACGAAACTGAACCTGATCATAATCAGATAGATGTTGCCCGCCTATCTTCCGTTGATAAGTATGTTGAAAGGCTTCATCCAGCATTCGTTTGATAAAACCGATACCAATGCCTGATAAACGCATGCGGCTGCGATGGAGTAAATCCATCAACATTTTTAAGCCGGATTTAATGGGTACCAATCGATTGATAGAGGGAACTTTGATATCAACCTTGTTCGTTCCATAGGGAATCAAAAATAAGCCCAGTTTCTGAAAAAATTCTGAAACTTCTATCTGTTGATTAGGATCTCCCATTTCGCAAATGAAAAAGTCGATATCCCGCCCATACTTATCACTTACCTTTTCCTGTCTCGCTGTCACTAACCAAAAGTCCGCCATACCCGTTAATCCGCCCCAATGTTTGGTTCCCTGGATATGGAAAAAATCCTCCTTTCGTTGATATTTGGTTTGCATAGATAGGGCATCGGTGCCAAATTCAGGTTCAGTGATCATTAAACCACCCATTCGATTGTGCTCAATAAACTGTTTGAACACATGCTGCTTGGCTTCAGCTGTTCCGTATTTGGAAACCGGTTCCAAAAACAGTGAACCGTTAATCCCCATCATTAAACCGATCGCGATTGATTCGTAGGAACTGATTTCCAGGAACTTCAGGCACTCATGGGCATTGTCACCCCGCCCCCCGTAAACCTCCGGGATAAATACCGAAAGTGGATTTAAAGTATGAATTTTATTTAAATAGTAGGCTGAGATTCCCTGAATATGATTGACATTTTCGATGTCAGGACGTTCACTTAACAGCTGTTGAAGATCTTTTTGATATTGCTGTAAAAAATCTGAAAAAGAGAGTCGATTCATAATCGTTATTATCTAAGTGGTTTAATGAGATAGTTGAATATATGATAAAAATAGTCTTGTTTAAGTTTGGATTAAAAGCAACTTTATTATAGATCATAACACAATTATTACAAACTGTTGATGAGATTGAATTATTAGTTAAATATAACAGCGTATTACATATTTTTCTCTTGCTGTCATTCTGGTGCGAAGAATCTCTATCTGAGAGCGATAAGAGTTTCTGGCCAGAGTACTGTAAATTAATGATTCAAAGGAATGGGAAAACTTAACACTTCCGGTAAAGCACAAAAAGAGTTGTTACAGGCTTGAAGTGTTAGTTCAAGATGTTCCAATAGTTGATCAGGGGAAGTGTTGTTGATCGTGTCAATTTTACCTTTAACAATCAAATCACCGGTATACACAGCTAACGGCGCTTCCTGAAAACCCAGAGAAACCATATCTGATTTTGGAAATGTGATATGATTAATGGTGGCATATTCCCCATTTTTCAAGGCTATTTGTGTAGGGATCAGATCCTCTTGAAGCGGTTGGTCGGAGTTAATATGCCATCCAGGTTTAATGGAAAATTGTATTTCAAATTTGATTTTGTCTGCTGCCTCTGATTCAGTCTTAATTTTTAAAGCTACAGCGCCACCGGCCGCATATTGATGATTTTTGTATTCTCCGTTGAATAATTTGGAGGCACCTAACATCATATATGAAAATCCTTCCGGATATTCAGATATTTTCGAAGAAAAGGCTGCCAAAACGGCCTTGGCATTTTTCTGGTAAATATCATTACCGGTTCGTCGATACAACATGGTCAGCACATCCAAAGCCATGGAGTTTCCGGATGGAATGGCCCCGTCATTGCCTTCCTTAGGTCGGGTAATCAGTTCAACATTGCTTTGCTTTTGATTCATATAAAACCCACCGGAGTTTTGATCTTCAAATAGAGAGATCATTTCATTGCTTAATTCAACAGATCGATTTAACCAAGTTGAATCTCCGGTTAAATCATATAATTCAATTAAGGCCCTGCTGAAGTAAGCATAATCATCCAGGGTTCCTTCGTTTGATGATGTTCCCGATAAATAGGATCGATTGAGCTGACCTTTTTGAGAACGACTTTTATCCCATAGGAACTTTGCTGTTTTAATAGCAGCTATTTGGTATTTGTTTTCTTTTAATATATCCGCAGCTGTAGCAAAAGCGATGATCATCATCCCATTCCAGGCAGTAATGATCTTTTCATCTCTCAGGGGATGGATTTTTTGTTCCCTGACAAGATAGAGTTTCTTTTTAATCGTAACCAATTGAATGAATAGTTGAGATATACTTAATTGTCTGCTTTTAGCAAATCGGTAAGGATCTTCAGGGATATGTAATAAGTTTTGATTTTCGAAATTACCCTGGTCGGAGACACCGTAATAAGAGATTACTAATTCAGCCTCTTCGGGAGTCAGGACCTCCTGCAACTGTTCTTTAGTCCAAAGGAAGAATAAGCCTTCCTTACCTTCACTATCAGCATCTATAGCAGAATAAAATCCGCCATCTTTTGAAGTCATATCCCTCAAAACATACTCTAAGGTTTCTCTGGCGATCAGGGAGTAATACGGGTTGCCGGTTAATTGATAGGCTTTAAGGTACACCTGTACCAGGTTAGCCTGGTTGTAAAGCATTTTCTCAAAATGGGGTGCAAACCAGTTGGCATCTGTAGAATATCGATGAAAACCTCCGCCAACCTGATCATAAATTCCACCCCGGGCCATCCCCATCAAAGTTGTATTGATCACTTTCAGAATTTCAGGATCATTCTCATTTAACAGATGTTCGATGAGCAATAATAAAGATGACTCCATAGGGAATTTAGGTGCTTGCCCAAATCCACCTTTTATTGAATCATGAGTACCAATCAAGTTAGTGATAGCTTCAGAAATTGACTTTTTACCAACTTCACTTGCTTTAGTTTCTGAAGACATGATTTTACGAATCATGCCTGATATTTGTTCTGCTTGAGATTCGATATCAGATTGTTTTTCCAACCAGGTTGCGTGAATTTTTTGGATTAAGTCCAAAAATGGTGAAGGCGGATAATAGGTGCCTCCGAAAAATGGTTTTCCCTCAGCGGTCAAAAAGCTGGACATGGGCCATCCGCCTTGTCTGTTAAGAATCATGACTGCTGTCATATATAGATGATCAACGTCCGGTCGAAGCTCTCTATCCACCTTGATGCTGATAAAATGAACATTTAAAAACCTGGCAATTTCGACATTCTCAAAACTCTCATGCTCCATGACATGACACCAGTGACAAGTTGAATAACCGATCGATAAAAATATGGGTTTATTCTCTTTTTTAGCCGCTTGAAAAGCTTCATTACCCCATGCATACCAATTTACTGGATTGTGAGCATGTTGGAGCAAATAAGGAGAGTCCTCCATAATGAGTCGGTTGGTATATAGAGGCACATCCTTGTTATCGAGATGTTGGGTTCTGGGAACATAATTTTTGCCCTTATTTTGATAGGCTGAAATTATTTTTTGCTTCAAATCATCGCTATACCCTGCTGACTCCACCAGTTTGTTTTTCATATTTTTGCCGTAAATATGGTTGATTGAGCTCTCAAAAATAAAAGTCGCCAATGCCATAAAATTAAAAAAAATGGAATTTTTTTCCTAAAAATCAAAATTTCAATATTAATATTTTAAATATAGGTCTATAATAGTCCTATATAAAATGTAAAGGAATCAAAAAAGTAATTATATTTATAATCTGCAATTTCATCCTGTTTTATATTGGATATTTGTGATCCAATATAAAATAAACAGAGTTTTGACAGATCAGTTTAAATATTTTCTGGATGATAAATTAGGTCCCAGATTTTTTTCTATAAATTGTAAAAAGTTTTTACCATTTATTACCTAACAATATTGAAGCGTTAAACAGTAAACTGTTTGTAAACCTTAATTAAATTCGATATGAAAACAAAAAAAATTTTTCGATTGATAGTTTTATTGGCTTTTGTAATTGGTTTTGCGCTCTTTTTTAAATATGATCTTCATGAAAAATTAACTCTGGATAGTATAAAAGCGAGCCAACAGCAGTTTAAAAGTTTTTACGAAAATAGCCCGGTTCAAACCATCGGTTTATTCGCTACCATATATATTCTTTCTACGGCTTTGTCCCTGCCAGGTGCAGCAATCCTGACACTCCTCGCAGGAGCCTTATTTGGTGTGGTTACTGGCTTTATTATTGTTTCCTTTGCCAGTACCATTGGGGCTACCCTGGCTTTTCTGGCTGCCAGGTTTGTGCTTCGGGATTCAGTGCAGGGGCGTTTTAAGCCGCAACTTAAGACCATAAATGAAGGGATAGAAAAAGAGGGTGCTTTTTATTTGTTCACTTTGAGATTGATTCCACTCTTTCCCTTTTTTCTAATTAATTTAGTGATGGGGCTGACACCCATCCGGGTATTTACTTTTTTCTGGATCAGTCAATTAGGTATGATTGGTGGTACCATCGTCTATGTGTATGCTGGAACGCAGTTAGCCGCTATCGAATCACTAAAGGATATTGTTGCACCCGAAATCATCATTGCCTTTGCCCTATTAGGCATTTTTCCATTAATTGCTAAAAAGACCGTGGATGTGATTCGGGTTAATAAGATATTATGGAAGTTTAAAAAGCCCAAATCTTTTGATTTTAACATGGTGGTGATAGGGGCTGGTTCTGCTGGTCTGGTTTCAGCCTATATCGCCTCCGCCATTAAAGCCAAAGTAGCCTTGATAGAAAAAAGTCAAATGGGTGGTGATTGTTTAAATACAGGATGTGTCCCTAGCAAGGCCTTGATCAAATCAGCCCGATATTTATCCATGGCTCGAAAAGCAGAAAAACTTGGTTTAGAAAGCCAGCCGGTAATCTTTGAATTTTCTGAGGTAATGGAACGCGTTCAAAAAGTAATACAAACAGTTGCGCCTCACGATTCAGTAGAAAGATATACAGATCTGGGTGTTGATTGCATCACAGGAACGGCTGAGATTATCGATCCCTATCGGGTAAGTGTTGATGGTAAAATGATTACGACTAAAAATATTGTTGTTGCCACAGGTGCTGTCCCCTTTGTTCCACCCTTCAAAGGGCTTGAACTGACGGACTATAAAACAAGTGATACCATTTGGAATTTAAGAAAACTCCCCGAAAAAATGATTGTACTGGGGGGCGGTCCTATTGGTTGCGAGTTAGCGCAATGTTTTGCCCGGTTTGGCGCAAAAGTTTCTATTATCGAGATGGGTCCGCATTTACTGGTTCGGGAAGATAATGAAGTGATCGAGTTTGTTGAAAAATCGTTCAGTGAAGATGGTATTGAGATATTGACTAATCATAAAGCTAAAAAGTTTATTGTGGAAGATGACCAGAAAATATTGGTTTGTGAGACTAATGATCAGGAACTCAAAATTCCCTTTGATGAAGTACTAATAGCTCTGGGACGGAGAGCGAATACCAAAGGTTTTGGTTTGGAAAAACTAGGGGTTGAAATTGCTCGCACGGGTACTGTAAAAGTTGATCCCTTCCTGAGATCCAATTACCCAAATATATTCGCCTGTGGTGATGTGGCTGGCCCCTATCAATTCACCCATACTGCTGCTCACCAAGCCTGGTATGTTGCTGTAAATGCGCTGTTTAGTGGCATAAAAAAATTCAAGGTGGATTACCGGGTTATTCCTTGGTGTACATTTACAGACCCGGAAATAGCCAGGGTAGGAATCAATGAAAAAGATGCTCAACAACAAAATATTCCTCATGAAGTAACTGAATATCAACTTTCGGATTTAGATCGTGCGATTGCTGATAGCGAAGCAGAAGGGATTGTAAAGGTTCTGACAGTCCCAGGAAAAGATGAAATATTGGGTGTTACCATTGCTGGTGCCCATGCTGGTGAATTAATCGCTGAGTTTGTGTTAGCGATGCGGTATAAGTTGGGTTTAAATAAAATTTTAGGTACCATTCATATCTATCCTACCTGGTCGGAAGCTAATAAATACGTGGCTGGTAACTGGAAAAAAGCCCATGCACCCAAAAAACTACTAACTTATATCGAACGTTTTCATCGTTGGCGAAGGCACTGAACAATTGAACAAAGCGGTAGATATTTAAGTTAAAGATTATGGTATTTGATAAAGACTTTATGGCGATAAGTAGAGAAAAAGAAGGAATAATGACCAATAGAATTATAAGAATCATTGTTGTGTTATCTGCGACATGGATGATTTGTATAACACCACTGTTGGCTGATGTTAATTTTAGTGCTGAAATTAAGACGCTTCCTGGCTGGGTGGTATCAAAAATGAAACGCTATTCCTGGCGAAAAGAGTGCCCGGTTCCTCTGGATCAACTGTCTTATTTATATTTAAAACACTGGGATTACAAAGGTAAAATTCAATTTGGACGTCTGGTTGTCCATCAGGAAGTAGCACTGGATATTGTTGAAATTTTCGAATTTCTATTTGAATTGAAGTTTCCAATCGCAAAAATGAAACTGATTGACGATTATCAGGGATCAGATGCAGAATCAATGGCCGATAATAATACATCTGCCTTTAATTGCCGGTTTGTGACTGGAAAAGAAGGGGTTTTTTCTAAACACAGTTATGGTACCGCCATTGATATTAATCCCCTGGTGAATCCTTATGTTAACCAGGAGACTATTGTGCCATTGCAAGGTAAACATTATTTAGATCGGGGAGCCAGCTTTCAGGGAATGATCAAAAAGGATGATTTTGTAACCAAAGCTTTTAAAAAGCGGGGTTGGGTCTGGGGTGGCGATTGGAAAACCATCAAAGACTATCAACATTTTCTAAAGAAAATCAAATAATTAAGCCACCGCTCCAACGTGTTCATTTTGATAAAGATCGGTGTCAAGCTGTATCTCACTGTCTTTTTCCCAAAGGTAAGGGTACCTGACCTCAAGGATTGTTTAATGATACCAACTTGTAGACTAACCTCAAATTTGTTCCAGGGAAAATCGTATTAGTCTCATTCAATTCATCACAAAGATGAGTAATTGAAAAATCGTCTTTTCTATTCACAAAATGATGAAGTTCCACCGTCAATGTGTTCTCTTTTTCATTTGGGAAAATATTGACTTCATTTGAATATAACGCCTGTAAAAGACTTCTTGCCTCTTTGGGTTGAGACATCTTTTTACGCAGGATATTGGACATCGCCGTTTCCGCCCTGTAAGCAATCATTTTTATGGTATCTATAAAGTATTTACTTTTCGTATTCAGTCGTTTGAAATGATCTTCCTCAGGGAGTTCAGAAATCATAATATGCCGACTGGTTTCCTTACGTTCTTTTTTTAAAATTTACACTTCATCTTACAATTCTTCAATTTCTTCTTTTAACTCCGCTTTTTGTTGCTGATATTTTTCGATCCTTTTGGGATTAATCTCTTTTTTAAAACTCCTGATGGCAAATTCTACCAATCGTCTATTTAAAATGCCGACCTTACTTCGTACCTGACTATCGACTTATCTATATTTAGGATTTACCGCCTTTTTAGTGCCATCTATTTCTTCCACCTTATAGTCTATCAAAGCATCCAAATTATATTCTTGTCGCATATAACGAAAATAATTTTCCTGGGACCATCTGGAGAACATCGCAACGGAAATCAACATTAAATCGGATTTATTACTGATGTTTGATGCAGGGTTCGAGATAGTTTTCGCACTTCTCTTACCCACAAGCCATTGGAGAGCTTTGTGCCGCGCTCCGCTAAATTCATCTCTACCGTGTGCACACCGTTGAGTTTTATTTTTTGAAACCTAAATTCCTCTTCCGGCCAATCCTCACCGGGATATTTGTGGTAGGTTGTACAAGCGATTCTTTTCTCTTTCATTGTTTTAAAAAAACTGGACTATATCCTTCCCGATCAAAAACAATGAGAAAACGGTTCAAATAAATATCGGCTAAAAGCTTTATTTCAGTCGGTTGATGGGGAACCACCTCTTCAAGTTGGGGGACGATTTCGTTTTCCAAAACCTTAATTAGACCGGAATTGATTTCCTTGGTAACCTTAAAAAAGGGTTGGCCATCTAAGGCGTTTACCCAGTAATCTATCGTTGCCCGCAAACATTATTTGTTGCGTGCTACATATTGACGAAGAAGTTTCGTCTGGCTCCCGTTGTATACTCGGACATGCCCATCTACTAATAAGATACCAGCGCTTTCTGGTTCCGAATTCATCCAGTCGGAAGAAAGATCAGACATCCAGACAACAGCGGTATCACCCGTCGAAAGAAGATTTATCTTTTCTCTTAATGTCTTTACCTCGGGAATACGATCCAAACCAAGTAATTTCCCCCATTCCCCGGGGGCTTGGGCTCTCAGAGATTCAATGGTTTTTACTCTACCCAAAGCCAAAAACGCCATCAGAAGAAAAATACTTTCCAGGCTATAAAAGCCTTCGGGGCCTTTATCTCTAAAGAGCTTAACACTGCGTAAAACACTATTCTTAGTGACGCCAAACGCTCTGATAATGTCAACTTGTTTGGCGTTGCCATTAACACATAACTGACTGGTGAACATTCGAAACGTTTTTATATCGTCTTCGTCATGTGTAAATATAGGCATTTGCCAGTCGAAATATACAATTTTACCATCCTCCTTCTTAAAAGAAATACTTGATGTAATACTCCTGACACCAGAGGGGAAAATGGGGAAATGCATCTGAGGCATGCTCTATTCTCTTTAAAATTGAAACAAACAGTATGGAAATATCTTAGAAATTTAAGAAAAAGTTACCTTTTTATTTTCCTCTTATCAACACCCATTTGAGCCGGTCTTTTTAAAAAAAGTATCTTCTAAAGCGGGTAATAAATGAACACTGCAGCAATCAAAAAGTTTATGATAAGGGATCAGGTAATCTGACTATCCTGATGCGTAGCTAAAACAAGCAACACCTAAACCCCTGCGTTTCGAGCCCAACTTCTGTCCAGCGTATTCCTTTTTCTTTTCATCCCATCGGATCAACTTTTTACCTTTTTCAAGGCACTCTGTAATCCCACAACTCAAAATGGGCAAGCCAGTACCTGGATTAATATCTCCGGGTTTAGCCACATTTTTTTAATCTAAATTCAACTTCATCGATACCTGCTTTCCTGGCGATATCATCCAGTGAACTTTCAAGTGCAAAGATTATCTGAGGTGCTCCAAAACCCCTCATCGCTCCAGCTGTTGGAATATTGGCATATACTGTCTTAATACTATATCCGAAGGTCATTCGAGGGTATAGATAGTTTATCCAGCTAATTCCCGATTCCAGCACACTATGTCCATATGAAGCATATGCTCCGGTGATTGAAACAGCATCCGTGTGGCGTGCTACCATGGTGCCATCTTTTTTTATACCGGTTTTAAGTTTTACCTGCATTGGATGTCGATTCTGAGTACAAGTCATGCACTCTTCTCTCGACATTGTTATCCTAACTGGTCTGCCATTCAGTTTCATCGTGAGAAAAGTGACCATCGGTTCCAAAACAGCATCCTGTTTATTGCCAAACGCACCTCCAACATAGGATTTTACAATCCTCACCCTGCTCCAGGTAATCCCAAGAGACTCGGTTACAATGCGTCGCAATATATGTGGAATTGCCGTAAAGGTTACGATTGTGATATGGATTGTATCTTCCATATAGGCGTATGCCGTATGATTCTCAATATGACAGTGCTGGACCATACTTGTCCGATAGTCTCCATCTAAAATGATATCCGCATCAGAAAATGCCAATTCATTGTCGGACTCATCCTTAAATGGACTTAGCAGGCTATATTCCGCAATCGTATTTTTTGATCCTTTATGAATTTTGCGGACATTCTCTGCCAATATCTGGTCCAGTTCAATCAAAGGCTCGTAAGTATCATATTCAACTTCAATTAATTCCAAAGCCTTATTGACTGTAATTTCATCCTTACCTACAACAATGGCAATTGCGTCTTCCCAGAAACGAACATATTGCGATAATAAAAGCCGGTCAGCGACCTCACGTTGTTCCGGGTCCAGATGATGAGGATGTCCGGCAGTGGAATAGTATATTTGGGGTACATCTTCATAGGTAAATACTGCCTCAACCCCGGGTACTTCCGCTATTACATCCGTACATTGAACGGATTTATTGACTACGGTGTTCTCTTTCTTTCCTTTTTTTGTTCTCGATGAGCACTCGCTCCTACAAATGGTTTGGACGCCAATTTGAGAGGATCATTTGGTTTCTCTTTAACTTTTGCTCTTTCCATATTCGGTTCTGCGTCATCAACTCTTTTTTCAACTTTCTTTAAAGCCATTTCCAGTCTCCTAATATATCGCACCTTTGCCCCAGATGGGGAATTTTGCTATTAATACTATTATTGCCGCTTACTATGGAAAAGTCATTTTAAAACCATCTGATCTTCACCAAGTCATTCGAAAACTAAAATATTCCATGTTGTCGAAATGGTATCATTAGAGACCACTTCCACAATCGTCACTCCATTAACTGCATTCCCTAATATAAGGGATACCAGCATGTGCTGGTCCATGAGACTTTGTGTGACTATACATCACTGTAAAGATAGCAACGACATATGGCAAAGCCAGCAGAACCTGATAGGGAAAGTCAACACCGGTTGCCTGGACATGAAGTTGAAAAGAGTCAAGCAATGCAAATAACAGCGCCGAAGTTACAATCCATTTGGGTTGATTATTTTGGGTAGTTACATATTTTTTTGGATAAATTTATTTTAATGAAAAAAATAGTAATAATAGTGTAACTTTTTGTCTATTTTTACTAGATAATTTCATTAGTACTTCTCCAGATACCTCAATTAACTGTATTATAATAATAGGCATGGTATAATCAAGCGATGATTATGCTTTAAAACAGTGTGTTAATTTTCTTGACTTAGCCAAATTTCTTTGTTAATTATTTTTAAACTATATTAACCAAATATTAATATGGTTAGTTATTAGTTAATTTTGGTTGGATTTTAAAGTATGGTGATAACAAATAAATTCATCTGTTTAAAAAACACCCTATAAATAAAAAAGTTAGATTTAGTAATTGGTGGAAAACAAAAAATGGAAATAAATATAATTTTAAATGGTGTCCAAAAGGCAGTTGAAATCGAAGAGCGCTGGTCACTTTTAAGAGTTTTACGGGATCAATTGGGTTTATTCGGTGCTAAAGGAGGCTGTAAAACCGGAGATTGTGGCACTTGTACCGTTCTGATTGATGGGGAGCCGAAAATGTCATGTGTGATCCTGGCTAAAAATGTAGATAGCAAAACAATTACTACTATTGAAGGATTGTCACAAAAAAATAATTTACATCCTATTCAACGCGCCTTTATTGATGCTGGTGCTGTTCAATGCGGATATTGCACACCAGGCATGATTTTAAGAGCAAAGGCACTGTTGGATAACGATATCGATCCCTCTCGTCAACAAATACGTGAGGCTATAAATCCAAGTTTATGCCGCTGCACTGGTTACCAGAAAATTATTGATGGCATCACATTATCTTCCCAGTATATTAGAGAGGAGGTACGAACATGAATCACATTGGCCAACCATATCCGGTACACGATTCAGTCTCTAAAGTCACAGGAAGGGCTCTGTATACAACAGATATTGTGCTTCCCAGGATGCTCACCGGAGCGATCCTTTTTTCAGAAAGGGCCCACGCTAAAATAAGCAAAGTTGATACATCTGCAGCAGAAGCATTGGAAGGTGTTCAAGCTGTTTGTAGTTTTCATGATTCACCACAACTAATTTACAATAGCTACCACAGGTTTGTCGGTCATGATTTACCTGAAGATGAAACGATATTTAGTCAGGAAGTTCGCTATATTGGTGACAAAATCGCTGCGGTAGCAGCTGAAACACCAGAAATTGCTAAAAAAGCATTACGATTAATCCAGGTGGAATACGAAGAATTGCCAGCTGTTTTCTCGATCGATGAAGCTGAAAAAGAGGATTCTCCTTCGGTTCATACGAATTACCCAAATCGATGTCCTGACATAAATCTGGAAACAGGTGATATTGAGAATGGGTTTCTGGAAGCAGATTACATCTATGAAGATGTCTATTATACGCCGGCTGTTTATCATGCGGCCCTCGAAAACCATTGTGCTATTGCAGATTATTCACCGGATGACCATTTAACGGTCTGGTGTACTTCGCAAAACATATTTGCCACCCGACTTTTGCTAGGAAAAATTTTTGATTTACCCAGAAACAAGGTTCAAGTAAAAAAGCCGGTCTTAGGTGGTGCTTTCGGGGGGAAAGTTCCCATGAGTGTCGAGCCGGTTGCAGCCTTACTTTCCAAAATTTCTGGTAAGCCTGTTAAGGTTGAATTGAGTCGCAGGGAAGATATGAATGGGTCTTCAACGCGCCATGGCTCTAAAGCGAAAATTAAGACTGGAATCAAAAAAGATGGACGGATCACTGCCCAGGAAATTGAATTTATTGTAAATACAGGTGCTTATCATACCGGGGGTAATAGTATAGCTTCTGCTATCTGCTACAAACTTTACCAGCTCTATAAAAATATAAATCTTAAAATTACTGCTGCTCCCGTTTACACAAATACTACACCTGCCGGAGCCATGCGTGGATATGGTGCGCCACAGATGATGTTTGCTCACCAGGTTCAATTAAACAAAATTGCTCGCCAAATTGGAATTGATTTTACAGACCTTCAACTTAAAAATCTAATTGAGCCGAATTCTGTTAATGAACTAACCAAAAGTTCTCAGGGAAACGTAAGAGGCATTGATTGTGTCATTAAAGGTAAGCAATTATTTAATTGGAAGCATAGAAAACAGCAAAAGTCGTCCAGTCCTATAAAACATGGGATTGGGATGGCGGTTTGTAGTTTATGGAATGGAGTTTATGGTGTTCATGTTGATGGGACTGGTATTCGAATCACTATGAATGAAGACGGCACTTTTATTGTTCATACCCCAACACATGACATGGGGCAAGGAACCAGCATCGCAATCATCCAAATTGTGGCTGAAGTGTTAGGTGTGCAAATTGATGATATCAGAATTGTAGAATCCGACACAGATAGTTGTTTATGGGATTTAGGCGCTTTTGCCAGTCGGGGTATTTATGTTTCAGGTGAAGCAGCACGCTTGACAGCGGAAAAAATGAAAAACGAGCTCTTAAAACATGCTGCTGATTATTTTAATAAAGATCCGGATCAGCTACAATTGAAAGATGGGCAGATCTTACAAAAAAGTGATTTATCAAAGGTGGTTAAACTAGCAGACTTTGCAAACGATCTTCTTTTAAAGAAAAACATCTACCTTGAAGTTAACCACTTTTATTCATCAGAAGCAGACCGCACTTCTAACGCCGCTCATTTTGCAGAAGTTGAAGTGAATACTGAATCAGGAGAAGTTAAAGTACTTGACTACCTGGCAGTCCATGATATCGGACAAGTGATCAATAAAATGGGTGCAGAAGGGCAAATCGAGGGTGGTGTACAAATGGGTCTGGGATTTGCGCTATCTGAAGAAATGGTTCGTGATGAAAAAGGGCGATTAAAAAACCCAAATTTTAAAAAGTACAAAATGTTCAGAGCTTCCGAAATGCCGGAAATCCGACTAAGTTTTATTGAGAAGAAAGACTATCCCGGTCCATATGGTGCTAAAAGTATTTCTGAAATTGCGACAGTTCCTGTGGCACCTGCCATCGTCAATGCCATCGTGAATGCGCTGGGAAAAAATTTTTATGCTTTGCCAATCAGACCGGAACATCTCAAATCGAAAAAATAAATTAAGTACTTAGAAACAGGAGTTTGAAATGACGCAATTAAGTGATTTGGAATATTTTAACAAGGCTATTCAATTGTCTCAACAAGCACTTGATTCGGGAAATGAACCCTTTGGAGCACTCCTGGTTGGACCGGACGGTAAGATTCTCCTTGAACAACAGAATCAGGTAGGAAAGCTTAAGGATCACACAGCCCATGATGTTTTTTTAGTTGCTAGTCGGGCTTCAAAAGAGTTTGATCAGGCGTTTTTATGGGAGTGTACTGTATATTCAACAGTGGAGCCGTGTTTAATGTGTCTGGGAGGAGTATTCTGGGCAAATATTGGTAATATTAAGTATATTATTAAAGAGAATGATCTGAATAAAATGTTTGGCGGGGACCCGCTAATAACAATCCATAGCGACCATATAATGCCGAAATTGGCTAAAAATATTAAAATTACTGGTCCTTTTTTGGAGGTTGAATCAAAGGCTAAAGCTGTTGTCAGTGCTTGGTTAAGCTAATCAAAATTCATAAGTGTTCTGGCCACCTGAATAAGGCTGACTGAACGTTTATTCGCTTTAATAATTTGGTAATGAACATATAAAATGGATATCAATGACTGATCAGATACATTTTACAATAAATCAAAATAAATTTTCAGTTGCATCGACGGATTCCAGAAAACTGATTCATTATTTACGTGGAGACCTTCATCATACTGGAACTAAAAATGGCTGTGAGAAAGGACAATGTGGCACCTGCAGTGTATTAATTGATGGTGTCCTGAAGCGGTCCTGTATTGTAAAACTAAATCGTTTGGAAAATGCAAAAATTGAAACCATTGAGAATCTTAAAAATGATCATATGCTCTCAACCATTCAATCAGCATTTATTGATACGGGAGCAGTTCAGTGTGGTTTCTGCACACCTGGAATGATCATGGCGACTAAAGGATTGCTGATTCAGTCACCAAACCCGACAGCGCCTGAAATAAAAAAAGCATTTAAAAATAATCTGTGTCGCTGTACAGGGTATGTCTCAATTATTCAAGCTGTTCTTAAGGCAGCTAAAATATTAAAATCAAATGTTGCTGAAGGCGTTGAACCACAATACCAAAATAACCTGATTGGACAATCACTATACCGGGAAGATGCTGAACAGAAAACCTCAGGAACCGCGAAATACGCAGACGATTATTTTGAACCTGACATGCTGATTGGGAAACTGAAATTTAGTGATTATCCCCATGCTGATATTACAAACCTGGATACTTCCGTTGCAGAAAAGATGGAAGGTGTTGAGATTGTTTTAACAGCCAAAGATATTCCCGGCCGAAATTCCTTTGGAATTACCGTACCTCAACAGCCGGTGTTAGCTGATAAAAAAATTCAGTATTCCGGTGATATGATTGCTGCCGTATTTGCAAATTCTGCTGAAATTGCCCAAAAGGCAGTAGACACCATTAAGGTTGAATATGAGGTGCTTACTGTAATTAACGATCCAGAGGCAGCAAAGGAGAGTGACCAGCAGTTAAATGAGGTTGAGGGAAATTGTGCTGAAAAACTACATTTAACCAAAGGAGATGTCACCCTGGGTTTTAAGGATGCGGCTGTAATTGTCGAAGGGGTCTACCAGGTGCCTTTTGTAGAACATGCGTATTTAGAGCCGGAAGCCTGTTTTTCAAAAATTATAGATGGACGTTTGGTGGTATGGACTCCCAGTCAGGACTCATTTCATATGCTTGAGTGCATAACAAAAAGCCTTGATCTTACCCAAAAAGAGGTTCGGGTTATTCAGTCAGTAACTGGCGGTGCCTTTGGGGGGAAACAAGAACCAACCATTCAAATTGCAACAGCTTTAGCAAGCTGGTTAACCAAAAAACCAGCCAAAATAACCTTATCCAGGGAAGAATCAATCCGTGTTTCAACCAAGCGTCATGCGGCAACGATTAAAATGAAACATGGTGCTTCTGCTGACGGTAAGTTAATCGCATTTTCTTCAGAAACAGTTTTGGATGCCGGGGCTTATTTATCAGAAACCCGTTGGGTTAATTTTCGAGCTTGTGTCGCTGCAGCCGGTCCTTATAAAATTCCAAATGTAGAAACCTCCGCTTATTCTTACTATACCAATAGTAATCCAGCTGGAGCTTTTAGAGGGTTTGGTAGTACCCAGGTTTGTTTTGCTTCGGAAATCCAGATGGATAAACTGGCAGCAGAACTGAATATCACTCCTTTTGAGATTCGGAAACGAAATGCCTTAAGTAACCAAAGTGAAACGATTACCGGCCAATTACTAACCCAAGGCGTCGGTTTTCCGGAAACTTTGACGGTCATTAATGACCGATTAGAGAAGTTAAAACAGGATAACATAATAAAATGTACGGAAGGACACCAATTGGGAATTGGAATCGCCAGTTCCTATAAAAATGTTGGTATCGGGCTTGGAACTGATGATGATGCAGGAGCAGATATAGAGTTAATGGAAGGTGGTTATTTTCAGGTTAGAACCGGATCTGCTGAAATGGGCCAGGGAACAACAACTCTTATTTTACAAATTGCGGCACATGAACTTGGTGTTTCTTATGAATCAATTCAAACCATCAACGGAGATACCGATTTATGCCCAAACGGCGGTGTTACCACCGCATCAAGGCAAACATTTGTTACAGGGAATGCCGTTAGATTAGCTGCAAGAAAAATGAGAAGTCTCATACAGAAAAAAACAGATGTCGTTGGAGACTGGGACAAAGCCACTCTTAAAAATGTGTTTCAAAATATTCAAAAACAAGGGTTAAAGCCAAGTACCTCTTTTCGCTTTTATCCACCAAAGACTTTCGACTACAGAGAAAATGCTAATCTTAAAAAAGAATTGTCTCCGGAAGCTTTCGATATCCATTATGCCTATTGCTTTACAACCTGTGCTGTTATTTTAGAGGTGAATGCCTCATCAGGTGCCATTATTATCAAAAAAATCATATCAGCCCAGGATGCAGGCAAGGCTATAAATCCACAAATGGTGATTGGCCAAATTGAGGGAGCTGTTGCCATGGGTGTCGGTTATGCCCTTACTGAAAATTTTGAAATCGAAAATGGCGTTATAAAAAGCAATACTCTAAAAAAACTTCATATTCCAAATATAATGGAAATCCCAAACATCGAGTCTATTATCGTCGAAGAACCACATTTTGATGGGCCATATGGCGCTAAAGGAATGGGCGAAATACCAATAAACCCTGTGGCACCCGCTATCGTGAACGCTCTGACCAATGCCTTGGGCATTCAAATATCAAAAATACCCATTAAACCTCAGGACGTAATAGACGCAATTGAACTGAAAAAATAAAAATTCGTCCCCATAGGGGCACATCGCATTCTTGGGCTCAAACGATATCGACGCAATTCTAGCTGTCATTAATGATCCTATGATGACTTTCATCTGATTATTATTTTATAAATCTAACCACGGAATACACGGAAAACACGGAAGGATTTGTGTTTCTATGATTGAGTTTCAATATCTCTGTTTTTTTTCCGTGTATTCAGTGTGGTCCGTGGTTAATTACTCCTGCGGGACAGACCTGCGTCCAACTTTTTTTGAGGCATTATATTATCTAGCCAATCGGCTCTCTGACCATCCTCAGAGAGGATGGTTTTAAGGTTAAAATAAAACTAAATTGATAGATTACTGCTATTGTTTCTTAATTATTGTATTAAATGGAATTGAATGAAAAAAACATTGATTAAAAATGCTGATTGGGTCATCACCATGGACGATGACAAATCAAGGATAAAGAACGGCGACATTCTAATTTGTGATAACGCAATACAAGCAGTTGGTAATGAATTAGATACTAACGAAATTGTGGACGAAGTTATAGATGCCCGGGGAAAAGTTGCGATTCCCGGTTTCGTCAATACCCATCATCATTGTTGGCAATCTTTAGTTAGAAATATTCATGTGGCTAATGGCTTAAAACTGGAACCCTGGTTGGCCGTTGTTTATGATATTTTTCAAGACGTCGATGCTCGGGTTGTTGAGGCAGGCGCATATGTTGGGCTAGGGGAATTGTTAAAGACAGGTTGTACAACCTCAATGGATCATCATTATGTTCATCCGGCCGGGCAGGAAAAACTAATCGATGCTCAAATCGATGCTGCCAAAAAACTGGGGATTCGATTTCACCCAACCCGTGGCAACCTTTCCATTGGGAAAACCCAAGGAAGTCCACATGTTCCGGATACTCTCACAGAAAATGTGGATCAAATATTAAATGATTATGAACGCTTAATCGGAAAATACCATGATGATCAACGTTTTGCGATGACAAGAGTAGGTTTGGCTCCTTGCTGGCATCAACTGGATTCAACAGAAGAAGTGCTGAAAGAAACCCTACAACTTGCCAGGAAACATAAAGTGCAATTTCATAGTCATTTGGCAGAAAGTGCTGGTGAAGTTGAGGCATGCCTGGAATTGTTCGGCTGTCGGCCGGTAGAACTTGTGCGTCGATTGGATTGGTTGGGTGAAGATGTTTATTATGCGCATTGTGTCCAATTAAATGATGAAGAGGTGAAGTTACTAGCGGAAACTAAAACCGGTATCGCCCATTGCCCCATCTCTAATATGTTTTTAAACTCAGGTGTGTGTCGAGTTCCTGATTTATCAGAGCTTGGAGCCTCAATTGGACTGGGTGTTGACGGAGCAGCCAGTAATAACGCTTCTAATATGATGACTGAATTGCGGACAGCCTATCTGGTTCATCGTCTCACTTATGGTGTTCATGCACCTACTGCCGAACAAATCCTGGAAATTGCCACAAGTGGCGGAGCAAAGGTTTTGGGAAGAGATGATATTGGAAGTATCGCACCAAACAAAGCGGCTGATATTGTTTTGATGGATTGGGATCAACTACCCTATGCTGGAGGAAAAAATGATCCGGTGGCATGTATTGTCATGAGTGGTGATAGCCGCCTAGTCCATACTGTGATGGTTAATGGTCAGATTGTTGTTGCTGATGGGAAACTGATTTCTATTGATGAAAGAACGGTTACGCACCAAATTAATCAGGTAGGGAAAAACCTGCTGCAGACAGCTTCTGAAAGAATTCCCAGTTTGAAAATGGATTTATAAAAATTCGGGCACTCGAAAAACTGTTAAAAGGCTACGGGATTGAATAATTTGCAGTTATTAGTAAGTTGATTTGCGGTTTCTATTGAAATTAATTACTTTACAACCTATCCTCAAGACATTAATGAAAATGTTGAGTAAGCATTTAAAACAAACAATTTAACTCTTGAAAATTAGATTCGTAAAAACCACTTATGGTAATCACAGAAAGTAATATTAAAGAACAAAAAATTATTTATGCCGCTCGAAAAGTATTTTATGAAAAAGGTTTTAAAAAGGCAACGACGCGTTTAATTGCCGAAAATGCTGACGTGAATCACGCGATGATTCATTACTACTTTCGTGATAAAAAGAAATTGGCTGTGGTGGTTTTGGACGATTTTTACAAAAAAATGAATTTTCTGGTGATTCCTCACTTTTCCAAAACGACAGATCCAATGCTTTTCGAAGCCGTTATGTTACGGGTCATCTATTTCCATATATTAAATGATTCAGGGTTTTTAAGGTTTTATTGTGAAATCGTTAATACTGAAATTGTTGAAGATTTTTTTATGGACTACGGTATCAAGCTTTTCCTTAAAGCAGGTTTGTATCACAACAAAAATCAGGATGAAAAATCCGCTCGCTTAAATCAATGGGTGATTACCTCTTTTGAACAAAAAATATTCAACAGAATTGCCAAAAAGGAACTTACGTACACTTATGAAGAACTGATTGATTTTTTGGTTTCAATTCCTCTGAAACTGATGAATTTTAAGCAGACAAATATAAAGAAAATCCTGAAGGAGTCTCAGGAAATATTCGATAAAATCGAACCATTGACGACCCCCATCATTAATCATTTTGAAGAACCTATTCTATCCAATATTATTTAAACCTCTTGTTTATAAGAGGTTTATTTTATCATGGTTCTTTTAATAATAAATCAAATAAATAAACAGTAAAAAAAATCTTGACACCGGTGTTTTTTATTTGTAAGTTTAACCAAACTGAATATTTGGTTAGTCCATTTAGTTTTTTTGGTTGATTGCTGTTCCTTCAAAATACTGGGGGCCATCAAACAGCTGTTTCTTGTTCTAGAATTGCATCATTTAATTAACCATATTTCAATATGGTTAATCTAAACATGCTATTTGGTTGATACAGATGACTGTGTATTCCGGGCTTGAATAGTTTTGATAGAACCATTACTTATGTTCATTGCCCAATTCGTTTTGTTGTCATTCAAATTAGATAATATCGGAATTAATTAAGAAGGAGAAAAAATGAAGAATTACCATTTTAAAATTTCTAATTTTGCCTGGATTGTTTCTATTGGATTACTGTTAATGGTGTTTTTGGGGGCCAGTATTTCTGTTGCGGAGATGCCTAAAAAGTTGAAAATAGCAACCATCCTGGCAACCGGACCGGATGAACCCTGGGATGGAGCACTGTTGGAAGCATTAAAAATAGTTAAGGCTGAAAAACCCTATGGATTAGAAATCAACGATCCGGTATATTCCGAAGGTGTTTGGGGAGATAGCGCAGAAGCAGTAGCAAAGCTCTATGCTAAAAAAGGATTTGATATTGTTTGGCTGCATAGTACCTATTCTGATCAAGTCAAAAAGTTGATGAACAAATACCCTAAAACTCTATTTGTGGTGGTCGGATCCGGAAACCAGGGATTGGGAAAAAACCAATACTGGGTGTATATGCGTGGTCACGAACCAGCTTATATCCAGGGTATTGTTTCAGGCATGATGACGAAATCAAATATCTTAGGGGCAGTCGCCAGTTTCCCGGCCGATGATGTTTATGATGCCATTAATTCTTTTATTATGGGCGCTGAGTCAGTGAATACAAATGTGAAAAGAAAAGTTAGTTTTATCGAAAGCTGGTATGATCCTCCAAAAGCCAAAGAAACTGCGAATGCACAGTTCTCAGCCGGAAGACAATATTTTAATGATTTCAGCAGCCTTTGAATCCTGTACTGAAAATAAAATTTTCTGTCACGGGTATTATAAAGACTGGCTTAGTATGGCTCCCGATTCTATCATGACCAGTCTGACTATTAGTTGGGTACCCCATTTAAGATGGGTGATTGATGAGTGGGTGAAGGCTAAAGCTGCCGGTAAACCCTTTAACGGTAATATGGAACCGAAATGGTTTTCCATGGCCGAAGGCGGATCCGATATCGTTTTGTCTGATAAATTACCTGCTGATGTCAAACAGAAGGCGATGTTGGCCAAACAACAGATCCTGGCCGGATCTTTGGCTGTCCCTTTGATTACAACACCGATAGCATCTAACTAAGTTTGTTAACCAAAACCCTTGATTGAATAAGTCAGGGGAACTTCTCTCTATTTTCGAGTAAAGTGTATGGAAGCTCTTTTAAAAGTAGAAAAATTAACCAAACGCTTTGAATGGGTTGTGGCCAATGATGCGATCTCCTTTGATATTCAAAAGGGTGAAATTCATTGTTTGTTGGGAGAAAATGGTGCCGGTAAATCTACCCTGGCTGAATGTATCTATGGATACTATCAACCGGATCAGGGAGATATTTATTTTGATGGTACTAAAATTGATTATCGCTCTCCCCGCGACGCGATTAAATCCGGCATCGGCATGGTGCATCAGCATTTTGTTTTAGTACCACCAGCCAGCGTCATTGAAAATGTGATTGTAGGAACAGCAGGTGCGCCATTTTTGCTCGATTTTAAAGGAACGGAAAAAAAGCTAAAACAACTGTGTCAAAACTATAATGTTGATTTAGATCCCCATACTAAAATCTGGGATCTATCCGTCGGGCAACAGCAATGGGTGGAAATTCTCAAAGCTTTATATCTGGATGCGAAACTCTTAATCTTAGATGAACCAACGGCTGTTTTAACCCCCCAGGAGTCAGAACAATTGTTCAAAATTCTGCGCAAAATGACGGCTGATGGTATTTCAATTATTTTGATTACCCATAAGCTGAATGAAGTGATGCAGTCTGACCGGGTCACCGTCCTTCGCAAAGGGAAACGGGTTGATACTGTTATTACGAAAAACTACAGCAAGAATGAACTGACAAACCTGATGGTGGGTAGAGAAGTGATTTTAGATGTTAAAAAAGATAACCTGCCCCTTGGTGCGTCAATGCTGAGACTCGAAGGCGTAAATCTACGTGATGAGTGGAACCCCCACGTCCTGGATGATATTTCCTTCACGGTTCATAAAAATGAAATCATTGGTATTGCAGGTGTGGCTGGCAACGGCCAAAAAGAACTGTTTGAAGTTTTGGTCGGTGTCACTACTCCAGATACCGGTAAGGTATTTTTGGATGATGAAGACATTACCCATATGAATCCTGCTGATATCATCAAGCGGGGTGTCGGTCATATCCCACAGGACAGGTACTTAGAGGGATTACTGGAAGAATTTTCCGTGGCTGATAATTTAATCCTGGGGAGTCAACATGATTCCTGTTTTAAAAAAGGTCCCTTTTTGGATCAAAGTAAAATTGCCACCTATGCTGAAAAGTGTACTGCTGAATATGAAATTCTGACGCCATCCATCAAGACTCAGGTTGACCACTTGTCCGGTGGAAATGCCCAGAAGATTATCCTGGCTCGTGAATTATGGCAATCCTCTAAAGTTTTGCTGGCTAACCGTCCCACCCGGGGGTTGGATGTTGGTGTCATTGAATATGTTCATCGTCAGTTACTCAAAAAACGCAGTGAAGGGTATGCGATAATTCTAATATCAGAGGAACTGGAAGACCTGTTCAATCTGACTGATAGAATTGTGGTGATGTATAAAGGTAAAGTTATGGGGGATTTTAAAACCGAAGCTGCGAAAATCGAAGAGATTGGTTTGCTGATGGCAGGAAAGTAACCAGCTCCATTTTTGAATCATTAGCGATTCCTTTTTAATTAAGGTAAGATGATTAAATTAAAATTTGTTAAAAGAACGCATAATAATCTTCGCTGGCGGATACTATCATTTTTTATTGCTTTAGTGTCCTCATTGCTGGTCTCAGGGCTTTTAATGGCTAGTGTTGGCCAGAATGCCTTTGAAGCATTCTGGGCACTCTTTGAAGGTGCCTTTATGGGGCAGGAAGCCATCATGGATACCCTGCTGCGGGCCACTCCCCTGATTTTCACCGGACTGGCCACTGTGGTGGCTTTTCGTGCCAGGATTTGGAGCATTGGACAAGAAGGTCAGTTGGTGATGGGTGCCATTTTTGCTTATGGTGCTTCTGTTATTTTCTCCGGACTACCATCAATAGTATTGATACCTCTGGTTATTATTGCCGGATTTATGGGTGGTGCTTTGTTGGGAGGTTTCTGTGGTTGGTTGAAATACCGCTTTAAAGTGGATGAGGTCATTTCAACTGTAATGCTGAATTATATCGTTGGTTACTTCCTAACCTACCTATTATCCGGACCCTGGAGATCCAAAGGCAGTTACTATCTTCAAACCGAAGAGGTGGTTAAACATGCCCTTTATCCGGTACTCATGGAAGAATACCAATTGCATATCGGTTTTCTGGTGGCAATAGTTACAACGGTATTCATGTACTTTTTAATTCGAAAAACATCCTTGGGATATGACATAAAAGCTTTAGGAATGAATCCGACAGCTTTTAGATATAAAGGGGCCAACATTCCTAAAATGTTTGTATTGGTGATGATGATTAGTGGCGGTGTTGCTGCTTTAGCAGGAACCGGAGAATTATTAGGTGTCCATGGACGACTAAATATGGATATTTCTTTAGGGCTTGGATTTACGGGCATCATTGTAGCCATGATTGGCGGATTGACATCCATCGGTACCTTTTTTGCTGCTTTTCTGTTTGGTGGGTTGGTCAACGGTGGATATGTAATGCAAGTAATGACAGGTGTACCGCTTTCCATGGTATATGCCACTCAGGCGATTATTTTATTATTTTTCCTGTGTAGTTCCTTATTATCTAAGTACAGGATCAAAAAAGTGACTGACAATGACTGAACTACTTACAACTCAAATCATAGTAAGCATCTTAGCTGCAACTATTAGAATTGCATGTCCCTTAATGATTGCAGCTTTAGGGGAATTAGTAGCAGAACGCGCCGGAGTGATGAATTTAGGTGTTGAGGGCATGATGCTCATGGGCGCTTTTGTAGGGTTTTTCGTTACCCATCAAACCGGTTCTCCCATCATAGGAATTATTGCAGCATCCTTGGCAGCCATGGTCTTCAGTTTGATAATGGCATTTATGGCCATTACCTTAAAACTGGAACAGTTTGTCACCGGTATGGCCTTAAATTTACTGGCTGCTGGTTTAACACTGTTTTGGTACAGGAGCTTTCAAAAAATAGTCGGTACTTCCGTTCCCAAAATCGATTTGCTGGAAAACATTAAAATTCCATTTTTGTCAGAAATTCCCTGGTTGGGCAAAATCTTTTTTTGCCATAATCCATTGACCTACCTGGCTTTTTTGATGGTTCCGATGATCTGG
>Ga0233437_1002755_pt1 | contig 25312 bp, 13 predicted proteins | sample SI_122_August201_FD_182714 | JGI IMG/M metagenome (GOLD analysis project Ga0233437, IMG submission 182714) | Seawater microbial communities from Saanich Inlet, British Columbia, Canada - SI_122_August2016_200_MG | ecosystem: Environmental > Aquatic > Marine > Inlet | place: Canada: British... | reverse complement strand
TTCCGCTTTGATCTGCGGGTCAGCGGTCTCATTCCATTTTTCTTCAACGGAGGCGGAAGGTGTTTTAAAATCCGGTCCCAATGTTGTGCAAGAGATAAAAAGCGGTGCCAGAAGCAGCAGGGGAATCCAGACCGGAGAACAAAAACGTATCCGGTTTCGGTTTTGTGATACCGGTTTGACGGTTACCTGTTTTATCTTTGGCATGGGATACGGATCTCCTAAATCAATTGACCGATAATTGTGATGCTTTACCGGGCCCTTTGACTCTGAATAGCAATGAATACAGCACCGGCACAACGCCCAATGTGAGCATTGATCCAAATATCAGTCCTGAGGCAAGGATTATGGCCATTGCATAGAACAGCGGGTCCTTTGATAAAATGAGCGGCATGACCCCCAACACCGTTGTGACCGTCGTCATCAAAATGGGGCGGAACCGGGATACGGCCGCCGCCATAACGGCGCTGTAGGGATCGGTGCCCTGGCGCATTTCCGAATCAATTTTATCCAACAGGACAATACCATTGTTGATGATGACGCCTGCCAGGCTTAAGAGCCCCAGCATGGCAAAAAAATCAAAGGGGGCCCGCATGGCTGCCAGCCCGAAAAAAGCCCCCGTGAAAGCCAGCGGGATGGTCATAAAGATGATTATTGGTTTCCGAAAGGAGTTGAACTGCCAGATCAATAGCACCAGAATGCCAAAGACACAGAAAGGGAGCCAGCGCATGAGTTTCCCCATGGTTTCGGCCTGGGATTCCATTTCGCCGCCCACTTCCCAGTGATACCCGGGCTTCAGCTGCAATTCCGCTATGAGGGGTTCCACCGCTTTCAATAGTTCAGGGGCCTTCAGGAATTCATGCTTGGCTTCCACTATCAGACATTTTTCCTGGTTTCTTCTGGAAATGCGGCTGTAATCCCATTCCAGTTTCAGGTCGGCGATCTGAGTTAAAGGAACACTGACGCCATCTCTGGAGTAAACGCTGACATTCAAAAAGTCACTGACGGCACTTCTTTCCTGTTTAATGGATCGAAATACCACGGGAATGGCCACGTCTCCTTCACGGTATTCCGTCACAACGGCGCCGTCCATGTGAGCTTTTAAGGAGGTGGCCACCTCTTCGGAGGTAATACCCGCCCTGCGGGCACGAACCTGATCAACCACCACCGTTGCTTTGGGAACCATATTCTCCCAGGTGTTTTTAACATCAAGTGTGCCGGGTATGGCTTTGACACCAGCCGCCAGCTGGTTGCCCTTTTCGAAAAGGGTGTTGGGATCGAGCCCGTATAGACGGATTTCCAAAAAACCCGGCTCTTCGGCGCCCATCCACATCTGCTTGACCCGCCCCGACACGCCGGGAAAAGCGTCCGCCAGGTGATGACGGACCCGCTCGATCAATTCTGGAACCTCCTTACTCCCTTCGGTGTTCACCACCACAAAACCCAAATGGGGATCAGGATCAAAGGGCGCCAACACCAGGAAAAAGCGTGGGCCTCCGGTGCCCACATAGGCGATGGTGCTGGTGATTTCAGGGTTCTTCTCTTTGTCGGAAAGCCATTTTGTGAGGCGGTTGACCGCCTTCTCCGTGGTCTCGATTCTTGTTCCTGCCGGCAAATCCAGATAAATCAGGAACTGATTCCGTTCACTGGGACCAAAAAACTCCTTGACCAGATTGGTACTGACATAACCTCCCAATAAGAGTGTGCCGACTGCCAGAGTGAGCACGAAAACCCGAAAGCGCAGCACCTGTTTCAAGATGCCCTTGTAAATCCGGTAAAACCGCCCTGAATAGGGATACTCCTTTTTGCTCTCGGTGCTGCTTTCCGCGTGAGCTTCGCGGGGTTTCGATTTTTCCTTCTTCGGTTTGACTTTCATAAACCATAAGCACATGGCAGGGGTCATGTACATGGAAAGAAACCAGGAGGAAATCAGCAGCAGGATCACCACCATGGGAAGGGAGAATGCATAATCGCCGGTCTGCCCGTCGATCATCAACATGGGGACAAAGGCCAGAATGGTGGTCAGGGAGGAGGTGAGGAGCGGAACGGCGAGGGTTGTTCCTGCTTCAATACAGGCCTGTCTTTTTTTCACACCATTTTCAAGGCGAGTGCGGATGTCCTCGGCCACCACAATGCCGTTGTCCACCAACATGCCCAATGCGATAATTGTGGAGGCGATGGAAACCCGCTCCAGTTCAATATTGAAAAACCGCATGGCGACCATGCCCAACAGCATGGTCATGGGAACAAACGAGCCTACAATCAACCCGGTACGGATCCCCAAAAACAGCATGACCACCACCAAGACAATGACCAGGGTCTGATAGACATTGCTGAGCCCCCCGTTAACAGACGCCTCAACCAGATCAGGCTGAAAGGTGGCATATTCGAGCACATATCCGATGGGAAGGTCGGCCGTGAGCTGGTTAAGCTTCTGGGTCAACAGGTCCCCGAAGGCCACGGAATTGGTGCCTGGAATAATGGATACACTGATGACGATGGCTTTATGACCATTGAAATAGGCCAGGTCTTTTGCAGGATCAATGTAAGCTCGCTCAATTTCCAAAAGATCTTTGAGTGCCACGGTCTGCTGTGTTCCCGGGATGGTGATGAGAACCCTTTCAATATCCTCCACGGAACGGAAGTTGCCGGACGGTTCCACAATGATGTCCTGTCCGGCCGCATCGATTCGGCCGCCGGGCAATACCACGTTCTGCCGAATCAATGTGTCACTAATCTCTCCCAGGCTGATGCCGAACTGGGATAGTTTTGAAGCTGAGAACTTTAAAAAGACCTGCTCATCCTGAACGCCGTACAGTTCTACTTTTCGAACCCCTTTGAGTTCATACAGCCTGTCTCGGATATCGCGCGCCACCAGCCGCATTTCAGCCATGGAAAACCCGTCGGCCCAGAGCGCCATGGTGGCCACCGCCGTAAGGCCGAATTCGTCATTGACAAAAGGTCCGATGGTGCCTGACGGCAGCTCCGTCTGGACATCGATCAACTTATTGCGAACCTTCTGCCAGATGGTATCCAGATCGTTATATTCGTCCCGGGTTTCGGCGTGGATAATGGATGTGCCGGATTTTGAATCGGACCAGATGTCGTCGATTTCGGGTAGTGTGCGGATCTGAGCTTCCAGCTTGCGGGTGATCAGCTCTTCCACGTCAGCCGGTTTCATGCCGGGATAAAACGCCACAACCACCACCTCGCGGATGGTGATGGGTGGGTCTTCCTGGCGGGGGAAATGAAAGAATTGACTGAGGCCTATCAGAAGCACTGCGGCAATAAACACCATGGTGAGCCGCGTATTATCCAGTGCAAAGCGAGTGATAAAGGACATGTCTGAGACCCCTAATTCCCTTTCATCAGTTTGACCTTTTGGCCGTCTTCTAAAAATGTCACGCCTGCCACGACGATAATATCTCCTGCCTTGACCCCTTCGGTGACACCCACCCAATTACCCCTGACGCCCCCGCCTTTGACGGGCGTTTTCTTGACCGTGGAGGTTTCTTTATCGAATATGAAAACATGAAAATCGGATTTGTCACCCCCTTTGGCAATGGCGGAAAGGGGAACCAGATAACCGGCATTTTGATCCTTTTTGGAGAGCATGAGTGTTATTTCAGCCGTCATTCCGGGGCGTATTTTACTGCCGGCATCCACAACCACCACCTTAACGGGAAAGGCGTTGGCCGTTCCGGCCACTGAACTGATCTCGGATACAACACCTTTGTAAGTATGATCGGGAACGGTGGGAAAACGAATCTCTGCGGACTGGTCCAGGTGAATATCGTCAATGGCCGTCTCGGGAATCTGAACGGCAACCTCCATGGCACTTTCAGAAAAAAGAATAAACAGGTGCTCCCCACGTTTCACTTCCTGAAAGGGATCCACATATTTCTCGCCGATGATGCCGTTGAAAGGTGCCGTCAGTGTTGTTTTTTCGAGATCGCGTTTTACCAACTTGACCTGAGAACCCGCATATTTGACATTTTTGAGCGCACTGTCGTAGGCGGCTTTTGACTTGTCAAGGGATGACTGGCTCACGGCGCCCGAGTCCATCTTGGAGATTCTTTGGAAACGGTCCAGGTCGTTTTTCTTGTCGGCAAGTTGCACCTTGGCCCGCCCCACGGCCGCCTCGGCGGCCTGAAGGTCCAACAAAAACGTGCGTTCATTTAAGACGGCTATGGTCTGCCCTTTTTCCACCCGGTCGCCCACCTTGACGCGCACTTCCTTCACGTTTCCGGGTACCTCAAAAGCGAGGATGGAGCTGTCGACGGCCTCCACCACACCTGAAAATTTTCTGACCGGCCCTGAGCTCTTTTCAGCAACTGTAATGGTTTTGATGGCTCGGATCCGCTCAATGGGTTTCGGTACTTCCTCACGACAGGCAGACATTAGAAGAAGAAACGAAATCCCAAAGAACAACCCTAACCAGAATTTTTTAGATCCTAAATACATGATGAAGATCCCCTTTTTATGTGCGGACAAATGTTCATGCGCTTACCTCTATGATATCATATTTATAGTTGCGATTCAATGGGCAGTATGCCAAACAGGCCAACCTTGAACTTCAGCCAAAAATCGGCATGGGGCTCATCGGTAAGCGTTGCCGGCTGACCGTCAACCAGGCCGTGCCATAGGATCTTTTTTTGGCCTTTCGATTCTTTCAGTTCTAAACGAAAAGCAAGCTTCTCAATATCCCGGTCAAACTCCTCCCCAAATCCCCGTGCCAGTTCCTCACATGAAATCACCAATCCGATTTCCGTGTTGTGGATAGCCGAACGGGGATCAAGGTTTAGCGACCCGATAAACATCTGCTTGCGATCCAATACAAACGTCTTGGCATGCAATGTGTCTTTATGGGATTGATCGACCTCTTGCTTATCTGTTTGTTTTTGTAAGCTATGTTTTCGGTTTAATTCATACAACTCCACTCCGCCCTCCAACAGTTTCATACGATAATCCGAATACCCGGCATGCACGGCCGGAACGTCGGTGGAGGCCAGTGAATTTGTCAGAATTCGGACCCGCACGCCTCTTTCCACCAGCTCCAGCAAAAAAGCGGTGCCCAGTTGTCCGGGGACAAAATAGGGGGAAATAATAATCAGCTCCTCGGTTAAGCTTTCGATGTAAGGCTTTAGCTTGGGGATCAAATGGTACTCGGTCTTGTCAAAATCATGAAGCACTTTTTCGGGCAAATCATAAATCAGTTCCGCCTCCCCCCACTTGAAAAAAACCGTATCTTCCTGAATTTCTTTAAACAGATCCGTTTCCCGGAGCATCTGAACATAAATGGAGGTTTTCTGGTCCTCAATACGCGCTTTCAATTCCTCACTCACTTTTTTGATCTCAGCGGCAGTCGGTTCCCCCTCTATCAAAACCGACACGGGGTAGGCCAAATCGCTGTTCCAATATCGATCAAATGCCGTTAAGACTTCCTGCACGGCGGGACCGATTACCATTACATCCAGATCCGCAAACGCATTGGTCGGATCCGCTTCGAAGTACTCATTTCCGATGTTACGCCCTCCCACGATGGCCACCTGGCCGTCCACGGTAAAGCTCTTGTTGTGCATACGCCGCGTAACCGATCCGAAACGCGTTAGGAATTGGGTCATTCTGCCGCTTTTGCGGTCGAACGGATTGAATATCCGCATCTCAATGTTGGGATATGCTGACAGAACGCTTATCTTCTTGTCCCGCCCCTCGAGATCCATATCATCCAACAGCATCCGTACCCGTACCCCCCTTTTCGCGGCTTTGATTAATTGCTCGGCAAACAGATGCCCCACAAGATCATCGTGGAAATGGAAATACTGTACGTCGATGCTTCGCTCTGCATAATGGATTAAGGCAGCACGTGCGAGAAAAGCCTCCTTGCCTTGACCCAGCAGATGAAAACCGGATTTTCCAGGGTTCGCGGCCTTTTCATCCGCAAGATCGATCGCCCAGGCCGTGTCCTGCGTGTCCCGGAGCGCATATGATGCTGGCCGTTCAAAATCTTTAGGCAAAGTGGCGGCGCAGCCGGATGCCAGAAGCACGGCCATGACCAGGGGGAATAAGACTTTTGATTTCACTTTGTTTGCTCCTTATGGCCCATAGTTTCATCCTATTCCAGCGGGAGGCTCGGAATCGGAAAGGTAGCGGTAATCGTAAGCGTGGTTCCCTCCAGAGTAGAACGCGCGCCCATTTCCCAGAAGAAGCGCGCGTTGAGAAATCCATACAGTGTGTTTGAAGTCATGATCGGGATTGTCAGCTCCGGTCCCACCCCGAACACCCTCTGCCTGGCCAGCTTTCGCCCTTTGAGCAACGGTTCAATATCCGGCCCGACTTCATCATGAGCTATTTGAAATTGCGCATAGTAGGAGGCTCCAACAATAAGGGTGCCACCCAAAAAGGACTTGCCCAGGCCCCCCTCCAAGGTCAGAATGTCGCCCACCCTGATGTCTGTGTTTCTCTTCTTCGTGTGCATCTCATAAAAGGCAGTGGTGGCGAAGTGCCAGGTCCTGGCCTCGTCAAAGTAGACCGTCGCTCCTGCGAACGGTTCAAAGCTCCACATTCCCAGACCAAGATTATCCGGTGCGCCGGGTTCGAACCTTCCGGTGGGCGCAACCACCCCGAGGCCGGCGGTGAAATCGGCCCGCTGGGTATGCCAGCCCAGGTTAAGGGGTTGAAAATAGAGATCGGTGAAACCGGTGTTCGTGGACTGATCGAGGCCGAAAACAGGCGCCTCCAATGCATTGTTTGTGAAGGCGGGGAAAAGTATAAACCCGTAGTTTGCACCCAGAAGTTTGAAGTCGCTCACGTACCAAACTGAGGCCGCATAGCTGTTCATGTCTATGGAACCCGGCCGGCCTGGGTCGGGGCCGATGGGGTCACCGTCGCTGTTCAAAAGCTTATCCGCGTCGTATCGGAGGTACAAGGCTTATAAATACAAGCCCGGGTCTGGCTGGGTCCCGGACAGAAGACCGTAGTCACCACGAAAGTTGTGGCCCAGGAACGCAGCGTGGGCCTGAGTCACAGTCATTCCCAGAGTGGCGGTCAGTAGGCTGGCAGCAAGCAAGAGCGCGGTGAGCCTGACTTTCTTCATTCTCGTTCACATTTCCCGGTGATCATTTCGCTATACCTGCGTCTGCGCTCTTCATTCGCTGCGACGTAATCTGTTCTCTGGCCAATTCAAAACCCCCGGTTTTTGAAACTTCGGCTATGTTCATGGCGAATGTCTGGCCAAGTACTCTGGCTGCGCCGATTAACACTTCGAAATTTTGGGTTTTAAAATGATTCTCCATGGCTTGGCTTGACTTCCATTCTCCAACCAGAAGATAGGTATTTTCCTTTTCGGAATCCCAGTACACGCTGAAATCAAGACAACCCTTTTCTTTACGAATACTGCGCAAGATAGAGCGCATACTGTTGAGAAATTCATCCGGTTTGTATGGCCTGATTTCGATCTTTAATTGACTGATAACCATATCATACTCCTGTGGAATGAGGAAGGAAATTTGCCACTTGTGAAACTTGATTGAACCAATTCAAGGTATATCAAAGAGCGTGCCATTGGCACGAACAATGAGAATATTGCCTTAACTAACTGGAAAATATTAAATATTCATTTGAAGAACAGATTGGTAGCTGAAAGAAAAGAATAAACAGAACACCAAATATGGTTAACAAAACCATATTTGATGTTTTTTCGACGTAGGCTTTAGGACTTGGGTGAAGATAAGGAGGTCAGGATTTTGGTCTTTTAATGCCAAGTTTCTTCATGCGGCCGCGAAGCGTATTGACATGCATCCCTAAGGTTAAAGCTGCACTGTTTTTACCCCCGATCTTCCAGTTCCTGGCCTTCAGAACCTTTAGGATATAATCGCGCCCCATTGTTTCAAAAGGCTTGAAGTCGCTTAGCGCTGTCTTTGTAGTTTGAGGAAAATCAAAATTCAGCTTCTTCCCCTTGGCGGTAATCAATGCACCTTCGATCGCATGCTTCAATTCTCTCACGTTGCCGGGCCACGGGTAGCCCTGCAACATCTGCATGGTAGACTTCGAGATTTCGGTATCGTGTTTTCCCAGCTTTCTTGCGAGTTGGTCCACAAACCATTTGACCAGCAAGGGAATGTCTTCCGGACGTTCACGCAGCGGAGGCACCGTAATGGGAAAAACCTTCAGCCGATACCATAGATCCTGCCGGAAACGGCCTTTGCGGACTTCTTCTTCAAGAACGCGGTTTGTGGCGGCGATGATGCGGGCATCGGAGTGCAGTGTGCGGGGGCTTCCCAGTCTTTCAAACTCACCGCTTTCAAGCACGTGCAGTAGTTTGGGTTGAAGCTCGAGCGGGAGTTCCCCGATTTCGTCCAGAAAGAGAGTTGACCCCTTGGCCAGTTCGAAGCGCCCGACCTGGGTTGTTGTTGCCCCGGTAAAGGCCCCTTTTTCCCTGCCGAACAACTCGCTTTCAATCAATTCCCGGGGCAGGGCCGCACAGTTCACTTTCACCAATGCCCGCCTGCCGTGAGGGCTGAGCTCATGCAGGGCTCGCGCCATAAGCTCTTTGCCCGTGCCCGTTTCCCCCAAGATAAGCACTGGAGAATCCGTAGGAGCGACCTGCTCGACCCTGTGCAGCACGTATTTCAGCGCTTCACTCTGACCGATGATATTTTCAAAGTTGTGTTCCAGTTTAATTTCATCTTGCAGGTAGGCGCTTTCGGCCTCCAACTGGTTTTTCAGCTTCTCGATCTCTTCAAGAGCAGCACGGAGCTCGATTTCAGCCTGCTTTTGTTCAGTGATGTCCATGTTGATGTTAACGACGGACTCGACACTTCCGTTCTTGTCTTTGATCGAGTACAAGTGGTTTTGAATCCAGCGCGACCTCGCCTCTATATTCTCCAACCCTATCTCGTCGAATAAACGGCTCGGGATGTAGTGTATCGGAGGCAGGACTACATCCTCTCCCGCGAAGGCTCTTTCGATCAGCGGAGCAAGGCCGAGATCTTCGAACTGGCTGTCGGTTCGCATGTTGTATGTTGTCAAGATAGTATCTGCCTCATCCGCTTGAACGTCCCAGTTCCGCATCCAGGCCTTATTCACCTCAGTAATCTGACCTTCGGGCGTCAATATTACGATATCGAGCGGAGACTGCTCCATCAGATTTCGAAAACGCTCTTCGCTGCTAAGGATTTCTTCTTCTGCTTTCTTACGCGAGGTTATATCGGTTATGGAACCGGACATTCGGGTGGCTTTGCCTGTTTTATCCCAAAGGGCTTGTCCGCGGGCATGAAACCACCGGTATTCCCCGGATTTGGGTTGAAGGCGATAGTCGATAATATAGGGAACACGTTCAGAAAGATGTTTGTCAACGGCCAGTCGGACGGCCTCGGAATCATCTGGGTGCAGTCGATTCCAAAATTCGTCCAGTGTGTCCGAGAACTCATCGGGCGCGTACCCCAAAAGCTCCTTAAACCGGTCGGAATAATACACTTTATCGGAAACAAGGTCCCAGTCCCAGATACCGGCCGCTGATCCCGTAACAGCGAGTTCGTAGCGTTCTTGGCTCTCTTGAAGCTCCTTAACTGATCTTTTCAGCATAGTCCTGCTTTCGCTCAGCACGGAGGTGCGTTCATCGACCAGTTGATCGAGGATGTCATTTTCAATGTTCATATCATATTTCTCGGCAGGTATTGACCATCTGCTTCTAGTCTCCAACGATAGGATTTTTGCCGCGAACCTCTTTATGTCCCAATGCACTGTGGGAGCCACCACAATATAAACCAAATATGGTTTCAAAGCCATGCTTGTTTTCTTAAACGCTTTCCTTTTTGGCCCACGATCTCTTCATTGATTCAGATTTTCATGAAGGTTTCAAATAGTTAACGTGAAGCTTTCCCTATTCTTTTTCATGGCATGGTTTTTGCTCATTCTCAATAGTCTCTATTTGAGGTTATATATGCGATTTTCATTGAAAGTTATATGTGTTGTTTTCGTTATCCTGTTATTAAACAGTAATGTTAGTGCTGCGGAAAAAAGAGAGGTAAAAAGGGTCCTCATTCTTGCGGGTCACTACAAAAACATGCCTGCCATTAAGCTTGTTTAAAAAGGCATTGGGCAAGTTTTTGAATCCAACACTGACTATCGCATCAAAGTGGATATAGAATACCTCGATCTATATCGATTTACCAGCAACCACTACAAGCAAGAAACGGTTGATTTGCTGCGCCATAAATATGGTGATGGTAAAATCGATTGCGTGATCACTATCCTCACCGCTGCTTTGCGTTTTATGCTTGATTATGGTGATGAAATCTTTCCCGACATACCGACCGTTTTCACGGTTGTTACTGAATCAAATCTCACGGGTCTAGATCTGCCCGGTAACGTTACGGGTATTTCATATCACGTGGACATACAAGGAAATTTGGAAACAGCGCTCAAACTCCAGCCAAACACGAAACATGTTGTCCTTGTTGGCGGCATCTCGAAAACCGTTGGGGGTATCGTTGAAAATGCCAAAGAGATATTTCAGTCCTATAAAGATGACCTCCAATTCACTTATCTCACTGATCATTCAATGGATCAAATTCTTGAACAAGTGGCACGAATGCCTAAAGATACCATAGTTTTTTTTACAACTATCTACAGGGATAAGGCAGGCAGTGTTTTTATTCCACTAGAATCCATGGCTGAAATTGTAGGTAAATCAAGTGTCCCCTCTTACAGCATTTTTGAACCGTATCTAGGCCACGGTATTGTCGGCGGGCGCCTGGTTGGTTTTGAGGTCCAGGGCAAAAAAGCTGCACAATATGCTTTGGCAATACTTAAAGGAGAAAAGCCCACAGATTTCCCGGTAACCAGTTATGGAACGATTGTTCCCATGTTTGACTGGCGTCAGTTGAACAGATGGGGTCTTGATGAACAGAAACTTCCAGAAGGCAGTATTTTGCGTTTTAAGGAATTGACAATCTGGGGGGTATACAAGTGGTATATCATTGGCTGGATATCTTTATTTATTATTGAAGCCATTCTTATCTTTCTTTTACTGTTTAACAGGGCCAAGCGTCTTGAGGCAGAATCTGCCCTGAAAAAATCCCACAATGAACTTGAACTCCGGGTGGAAGAACGTACTGCTGAATTAGCAAAAACAAACGAGCAACTAGAAGAAGAAATTGAAGAGCGTAAGAAAGCGGAGGAGGCACTGCGGGAGAGTGAACAAAGGCTGTTGAAGGCACAGGAAGTTGCGAGAATGGGCTTCCTGGATTGGAATCTGAAAACCAATGATATGTATTGGTCCGACGAAATCTACAATCTCTATGGAATCAAACGCCAACATAAGAAGTCAAACATCGAGAGAACCATGGAACTAGTGCATCCAGACGATCTGCCATTCGTAGAAAAGCATCTTGATATGGCTATTCGAGGTGTCAAGGAATACAATATCGACCACCGAAAGTTGCGCTCCGATGGCAAAACTATTTGGGTTCATGCCCAAGCCGAGCTAGTCCGTGATGCAGATGGCAATCCAGAAAGCCTGCTTGGTACGGTAGTCGACATCACCGAGCGCAAGGACCTTGAAAGCCAACTTCTGGAAGCCCGGAAGACCGAAGCAATCGGCTCCCTGGCTGGCGGGGTTGCACACCGTTTCAACAATGAGCTGTCCGTCATCGTAGGAAATATCGACCTGCTTGCCCTGGAAAAGGCGGAAGATGACGAGATGTTGGAAAAACTCAATGATATGCTGGATTCAGGTAAACGAATGGCCCATCTCGCCGATCAATTGCTGGCCTATTCCGGGGGTGGAAAATACAATGTGCAGAGCGTCTCATTAAATAATATCGTCACGGGGGTTCTTACGCTTAAGAAACAGACACTCCATCCCGGCGTTCGCGTAGAGACCGACCTTCTGTCGGGTCTCCATGTCACACGGGCCGATCCCAGCCAGATGCTGATGGTTTTATCGGCCCTGATTACGAACGCAAACGAGGCCATGGAAGACCAGGGTTCGATTCGGATATCCACCAGGAACATTGGCCCAGACCAGGCGCTTCAAAAGGATTACCCGGATCTAAAACCGGGACCGTATGTCTGTCTTAGTATCGAAGATACCGGCAAGGGCATGAATGAAAAGGCAAGGAGAAGGATATTTGATCCCTTCTACACCACTCATTTCACAGGACGCGGTCTTGGAATGGCCGCGGTTTATGGAATAATCAAGAACCACAATGGTGACATCACCGTAGACTCAGAACCAGGCAAGGGGACTGTGGTCCGAATCTATCTCCCTGCCATGACGCCAGAGAGCAAAGAGCAGGGAGCAAAGGTGGTCAAACAACCGGAGGTCGAACTGGCCATGGGCAAAGGTACCGTCCTGGTCATTGAGGATGAAGAACCTCTGGTTGATCTGTTCAGGAAGATATTGGAGAAGCTTGGTTATCGTGCTCTCCTCGCGAGGACGGGGAAAGAGGCCATTGAACTTGCCAAGAACTTTGACGGCCAGATTGACCTGGCACTCCTCGACATAAAACTGCCCGATATGGACGGGGACAGGGTTTACCCTCTTATCATGGAAGCAAGGCCTGATCTGAAAGTGATCGTGTGCAGTGGTTACAGTATACACGGCCCTGCCCAGGACATCCTTGATGCCGGTGCCGAAGGATTCATGCAGAAACCGTTTTCCATTGCACCTTTTGCTGAAAAACTGAATGAGGTGTTGGATGGGGATTAGACGACAAAACCAGCCTCTGGTTGCCTTGCCTGCTGAGATGAACTACACTCTTTTGCTCCTGGAATTTCAAAAAGCCGCGGGAGAAAAGGGATCACACCTATTTATCATTTTCATTGGTCGCCCTCTTTTTTGGGGAACAATCACCTAGCCAAGTTCTTCGGCCAACCTTTCCTGAAATAGCCTCCTTCCCCAGGCTTTACCCTGTAATGCTGCCTCACGAATCGCCTCCAGATCTCCAGCCAATCTTGTTCGTAAAAAATCCCAATAGCAGAACGCCGATCCAGAAGGAAATCCGCCATTACGATCTTCCGTGAGGAAATAGCTTGACTTCCCTTTTTGTACTTGGATAAAGCTTCTTTCATGCAGAAACCTTTTCGACGAATTCGCTGAACTCGCGGCACAGGAAACAAAACGTGTTGAGAGCATTTTCAGCGATGTCTTTGCCGATTCCGGAATGAGAAAAACACCTTGACTCCGAAAAACCAATTCCTTAATGTTCCGTATAAACCGCAACTATACTGCGGATTATCATCATAAATCGAAATGCGGCTGGGGAATTTAAGAGGACTCAGGGCATTGCGGGAGGAGGGAGTCGTAGAGAATTTCGCTGTGGTCAGTCGTGATAGATACCAGCGAAAAATCAGCGACGGCATAGTCGTCTTCCCCTGGCACGTGTTTCTGGATAAGCTCTGGAGCGGAGAGATCGTTTAGTATTAGATGAGTAATGAGAATCTGAAATGGAGGAATGACGACGCAAAATGACATCCACGAATAGACCAGATCATATGAACAATGAAGGCGCGAAAAATTTGAGAATCAGCCGGATACCTTACAACCGTGATCCGGACTTCACACGCCCCAGTCTGGTGATTTCTTCCGATGCCCGAGAACGCATGTTTTCCCGGCTGTCACTTCTTTATGGCGAGACGGAAGCAAAAGAATGGATGCCGGAACTGGAACGGCTTCTCAGGGTGCATCACGCCCACAAACCTCAGGAACTGATTGATCATGAAAAGGATTTCGATCCCTTTGAGCGATTCACGGAAAAGGACGTGGTCCTCATTACCTATGCCGATGTTTTGAAAGGCGAGAGGGGCAGCTTCCTTTCCTTACTGCACCGATTTATTCAAGAGTACAATCGTGGGGGAATAAACACCATTCACATCCTCCCCTTTTTCCCCTATTCCTCGGACAGGGGGTTCGCGGTTGTGGATTTTAAGGCCGTAGACCCGGAAATGGGGACCTGGGAATGCATCAAGGCAATGGATGCAGACTATGATCTCATGTTTGACGGTGTCCTGAATCACTGCTCATCAGGGGCTCAGATGTTCCGGGAGTGGTTGCGGGGAAACCCGATCTTTAAGGATTTCTTCATCGCTTATGATTCTCCGGATGATCTCACACCCGATCAGCGGAGCAAGATATTCCGGCCACGCACTTCAGATATCCTGACCAGATTCGATACCATTGACGGTCCCAAATACGTCTGGACCACATTTTCCAAAGACCAGATAGATCTCAATTTCCGAAACCCGGCGGTGTTCATGCAGGTATTGGAAAGTCTTCTCTTCTATGTGCGTCGGGGGGCGGATATCCTCCGTCTGGATGCTGTGACCTATGTCTGGGCCGAACCGGGAACCGAGTGTGTGCATCTCCCTGAGACCCACGCCATCGTGAAACTCATTAGGGACGTTATGGGTGTTGTCGCCTCCGGAGTGGCCTTGATCACGGAAACGAACGTGCCGCACGAGGACAACGTCTCCTATTTTGGCAACGGGTATGACGAGGCGCACATGGTATACAATTTTGCCTTGCCTCCTCTTGTCCTGCACACCTTTTACACCCAGGATGCCACTGCCATTTCCAGATGGGCGAAAGATCTGAAAATCGATTCCAGGGCCGCAACTTTCTTCAATATCCTGGATACCCATGACGGAGTCGGGGTCATGGGGGTCAAAGGGATTCTTTCCAAAGAACAGATCGATTCTTTGATCCAGAAGGCAAAGGAGCATGGTGCCTATGTTTCTTATAAGGCGACGGAAGACAATGTGGAAGATCCCTATGAAATCAATACCACATGGTGGAGTGCCATAAACCGGGCAGACAGCGACGAGGAGGTGGCCTTTCAAGTCAAGCGATATATTGCTTCGAGAAGTATTCTCCTCGTTCTCAAAGGGGTGCCCGGTCTTTATACTCACGGGTTATTCGCACTGCCAAACGACTACGAGTTGGCAGAAACTTCCAATGTCATGAGGGATGTCAACCGCGGGATAATTGATTCAAAACTTCTTTCAGATGCATTTGCGGATCCCGACTCAAAGAGATCGCACCTGGTCCGCATGTCCCGAAAGATCCATCTTAGCCGCACGAGAAACCGGGCCTTTCACCCGCAAGGGGATCAGCGAGTCTTGATGATCTCTCCCGATGTTTTTGTTGTCCTTCGCGTCTCTCCCGAGGGTGATCAACATATTCTGACCATGACCAACGTCACCGACAGGGCCAGCAGCATAGAGATCCCCCGTTCAGACCTCGGGTTGAAAAAGACGAAATGGCGTGATCTGATGACGGAAAAAGAATGGACGGTCGAAAGGGACCAACTATCGATCACGATGCAGCCGTATGATGTGATCTGGTTGGTGCCGGGCGGGGAGTGAGAGATAAAATCGCAGCTGATAGCCTTCCGCTGCTTCCAGACTTTTTATTCTTTTTGCCTATTTTGTGCCTTTTCTTTCCCTATTAAGTCTCTTAATGGCTTTATTTAGCCGGTGTGCGGCTATATCAAACTACTGATTTAACAATTCGCTCCCAATGCTTGACCATGTATAGAGGTATTGAAAGAATCCTATCGTAAAATGAAAGCTTTTGCATGGAAAAGCGAATCCCGAGCGGACAGGAGGGGTGTTCTTTTAGAAAAAGGTGCATGCTTTTCAACGTCCCGGTTTTTCCAGACTTAACCTCCACCGGGTAAACTGTTGATCCTGATGTCACGAGATAGTCAACTTCGGCATTACTGCTTTTTGCGTCCCTGGTCCAGAAATATATATTTCTCTCCTCATACCAATCAATTGCTGCAAGGAGATCCTGCCCTACATACTGTTCTATGACACCGCCCAAATTTGCTGTCAAGAGATTGTCGTGAAACATCAATTCGGCGCCTAATCCAAGCGATCTTTGCATCAGGCCAACATCAAGAAACAATATCTTGAATTTCTTTTCATTTGTTTGGGCGCCAAGAGGGACCCCTTGTCCTGCCGAATGTATCACCCTTTTCAAACACTGCGCTTCTTCCAAAAGCCGAAGGGCGTCTTTTAAATCACGTGACTGCACATGCGGGTTGACATGGGAATACTTATACCTCTCTCCGACCATACGCGGCGCTGATATGAAAACATCTTTTAGGTACTTGTGTTTAGCGGTCGATGAATACTTGGAAAAGTCCGCCTCGTACGTTTTAATGATGGATGTCTGAACCATGTTGATTTCTTCAGGAGGAATATCTTTCAAATATTCTGAAACAACTCCCGGCATACCTCCAATAATAAGGTACTTTCTAAGAAGTTTCTCAAGTTCCTTTTCATACAACGGGTCGATGCCTGAGCTAATGTTTACGCCTGCCAAGTATTGCCTGAGTTTCTCAAAGCCCAGAGCTCCCAGAAATTCATCAAATGAAAGCGGGCCCATAAAAAGAAAAGTTATACGTCCCACAGGCATCCTGAATTCGTTGCTCTTAAAGGCAAATTCAACGAGAGAACCTGCTGCAATAACGTGGAGTTCAGGGAATTTTTCATAAAAGTAGCGCAACGCTACTATTGCCTGCGGACATTCTTGAATTTCATCCAAAAAAAGAAGGGTTTTCCCTGCTGTTATCTCGGATCTGGATAGAACGGAAATCTTTTCCATGATTTCCTTTATATCAAGAGATTGAAAACACATGGAAAATTCAGGTCGCTCTTCAAAATTCACCGCCACATGGTTTTCAAATGCTACTTTTGCGAATTCGATTATGGAATACGTCTTTCCCACCTGACGTGCTCCCCTTACGAGGAGAGGACGTCGTGAATGACTCTCTTTCCACTTGACCAGTTCCGGATCAATATCCCTTATTATGTTCATTGTCATTTTGTTCCTCTTTTTGAATATGGATTTTGAAGCAAAAATGGTGCACGAATCATTTATGTGTCATGCTGTGAGAGCTTATCACCTGCCCTAGCTCAAACGCACAAGAATCATTTAATGCAGAATATACAAGGATATTATTAGCTAGACTTGAATAAAATACAAGGTAAAAATGCAACTGCATGAAAAGCTGAAGGGGGGTACTGGTAGAAATATAACTCACTTTCGTCACCCTAAAAATGTAAAAAATTTATATTTTTTTAAATTTCTCATAATCACATAAGAATTCGCGGAACATTTCTTTCGCCTTCTGCTATGCACTGAATAAAAGTTATATTTATCGTGCAGGAGGTGAGAGTTGGAACATTTTGAGGGAATTGAAAGCTATTCGGTGAAGCATCTTTCCATAGTGAAGGCTTACGCGGATAAACTTGGTCTTGTTGAACTAATCAACCGTCTTGTTCCGAGCGAAATGGACTTGTCGCCAGGTGTCTATTTCCTGGGAATGGTACTGGATACCTTATCTGGTAGAAACCCTTTGTATAGATTGGAGCAGTTTTTCGAGGGCCAGGACACTGAACTGTTGCTGGGCAAGGAGGTAGACGCCAAGAGCTTTAATGATGTTAATGTGGGGCGTTTTATTGAGAAGGTCTTTGATATTGGCACGGTCAAAATCTTCAAAGAGATCTCCATGCGGGCGGTATCAAAATTTGGACTGGATTGCCGGCATGTGCACTTTGATACAACTTCCAGGAGTGTGTATGGCGACTACGAACCATATGGAAACGATCCATTTGAGATCACTTATGGTCACAGTAAGGATCACCGGCCTGATCTGAAACAGTTTTTGATTTCCATGTTATGCGTAGATCGCAACGTACCGGTTTTCGGTAAGATAGAAGATGGTAATGCATCTGATAAGAGTGTGAACAATGATGTTTTGTCGGAGATCTCAAAATACATGGCCGCACACGGTCTTGGTGCTGGCGCATTCATTTATATTGCCGATTCGGCGGCGGTAACAAAAAAGAATCTGAAAACAATGGGAAAAGACATTTTGTTCATTTCCCGGCTTCCGGCTACTTTCAAAGAATGTGATCGGGTAATCAAAGAAGCTGTTTTAAAAGATACATGGGAAAATATTGGTGTCATTGTCCAAACAAAGCCGACCCAAAAGCGGCCTGCCGCGTACTATAGGTCTTATGAAACGGAAGTGATACTTTACTGTGAAAGCTATCGAGCAGTGGTCATTCACTCCAGCGCGCACGATAAACGGCGTCAAAAACGAATTGAGCGTAAACTGGCTAAGGAAAAGAAGGCATTAACTCAAAAGTGTAAAAAAGTCGCGAAAGTTGAATATTTTTGCAGGGAAGATGCCGAAGTCATGGCGAATAAACTCTCGGAAGAAACCTGCACCTACTATGAGATCAGCACCCGGGTTGAAGAAAAACCGATATATGGCAGAGGTCGTCCCAGAAATGACGGCTTTCGGGAAATAAAAGAAATGCGGTATCTGGTTTCAGCCGATATTTCAGAAAATAAGGTTGCTGTTTCAACTTTCCGAAAAGAAGCCGGTTGTTTCGTTCTGCTTACGAATGTTCCCATGGAAGCTCAAGGGGAGCAGATGGGATATGATTCCAAGGCGATCCTCAAGACCTACAAAGACCAGTATGGTATCGAGCAGGATTTCGGATTTCTCAAAGACCCGGTTATTGTCAATAGTGTTTTCCTCAAAAAGCCAAAACGTATCGAGGTTCTTGGACTTATTCTGTTGACATCACTAATAATCTGGCGGCTCATGGAACGTTCGATGCGTCAATATGTGGAACAAACGGGAGAGAAGCTCCCGGGATGGAAATACAAACCTACTGACCGGCCCACATCTTTCATGATGACCACAAAATTTATGGGTATTACGGTCATCAAGATCGGTAATGAACGCCGTCTGAGCAAGCCGCTTAATTTTGACCAGAAAGCCTTCTTGTTGGCATTGGGGATCAAACCTCCGTGGCTTTTCAAAACGCAGTCCGGCTAGGAGAGCACGAAAGCAAAAAAAAGGTTCGAAAAAATGATATTGGAGAACAAAAAAGGGTGACGAAAGTAAGTCCCGGGGATCGATCCTGGCCAGAATCTGGCCCTTTTTGACCTCATCCCCCACATCAACCGGACGGGTAATCAACGGACCGGAAACACGAAAGGACAAATCGACCTCCTGGGTGGCGGACGACCGCCCGGGAAACTGCCGTTCAAAAAGTTCCTCCGTATCGCCCACTTTTACGACTTTTACGGGACGAACCGGGGCTTCCACGGGGGTCTCCTGCTTCTCACATGCGCTGATGAAGAGGGCTAAAAAAAACCCGAGTAAAACAGACCTGATTATATTTTTCATAATACCTCCAAAATTATATAAATCTTATCCAAATTAAATTTTAGCTAACCCATAAACCCTTGTTTAGGAGAGTTTGTACGGAAATCTGCTGTCAGAGAAACCTATTGAACCAATTCAATAGATTTCAAAAATCGTGCCAGTAGAAAAAACAGAGAAGGCTCTACCTTAACTATTCGAAAATTAATAAAATATTGACTTTGATGAGGAGTGTGGAGGCTGAAAAAAAGAAAACCAAAACACCAAATATGGTTTCCCAGGCCGTATTTGGTGTTTTATCGGGGTAGACTTCAGGACTCGGGTGAGGAAGGGAGGTTAGGTGCCAAAGTGTCTTGCAGCTGATAGCCTTCCGCTGATTCCAGGCTTTTTTGTCACCTGCCCTAGCTCAAATGCACAAGAATCATTTACTGCAGAATATACAAGGATATTATTAGTTCAACTTGAATAAAATACAGGGTAAAAATGCAACTGCAAGAAAAGTGAAGGGGGATGCTGGTAGAATAATAGGTTTATAATGTGGTGGGTTTTGTGCCAATGATATGTCATGTCAAAGCAAGCTCGGTTGGACGCGCCAGGTGTGCTGCATCACATCATGATCCGGGGGATAGAGCGGTACCCTTCTCTCAAGGGGAAATATCCAACAATCGTGGTTATATTATCCAAAAAGGTCTGAATGGGTGCCGGTTCTGGTTAGATAAACGGCTTTGCTATCTGCCTTCCAGATTAGCAACCAATCAGGTTCAATATGACATTCCATATAACCTGAGTATTTACCTTTTAAGGGATGAGGTTTGTATTCCTGGGATAAGGTGTCGGCCGATTGCAGCATTTTAACAACTTTCTGGAGATATTCTAAATTCCGGTTACGCCTTTTCGCACGCTTGACATCCTTGGAGAATCTTTTTGTCCATATCAGTTCTCTGGAACTCATACGCCAATCTTTTCAAACATTTCTTCAACGGTATCTGCTGAGTTAAGATTACGACTATTTTCAATATCATCCATAGCGTGTAGCGTTTCCTTGTTAGGCAGTCGCAAATCAAACGGAATACCTCTATAATTAATAACCTGTTTCAAAAAAAGATTGACGGCCGAAGAGATATTTAATCCGAGGCCATTAAGAATGACCTCTGCACCTTTTTTGACCTCCTCAGTGGTTCTAACATTTACGCTTGTGTTTTTAGCCATAATTTGGACCCTTACCTAAATAGTGTCTGAACGAAAACTAGGATTTTTTGTCAAGGTCAAGGAAGATCAAAATTTTAACCGCAGGAATACATTTGGTATTTTGAGGATTAAAATTTTTATCTGACGAAGAGATTGCCGAAAAAGACAGTTTTCGTTCGAGCACTAAATAAATATTTTAATATAAAAGAAAAGCTGGACCATGTTCGTGATACAACGTATCTCATAACTGACACATTGTCAATACAAAAATCTCATCTGCTTGAGTACGGGGTCGGGTCACGCTATCTTATTGAATACTCATCATCTATACCCAAATTAGTAGGTGTTATTTGCCCCAATATCCTTATTTTTAATGTCAAAATAAGCGCTATAGGCTCCAAAGCGTCTCGCAGCTGATAGCCTTCCGATGCTTCCAGACTTTTTCCTCTTTTTGCCTATTTTGCGCCTTTTCTTACCCTATTAAATGTATTAGTGGGTTCCATCCGTGGAAGTAATAATATATAATTACGCGATTGTTTTCGTTAGAGGTATTAGATGAGTAATGAGAATCTGAAAAGGAGGAATGACGACTCAAAATGACACCCACGAATAGACCTGAACGTGTCAACGATGAAGGAACGACAAATTTGAGCATTACTCGGATACCTTACAACCGTGATCCAGACTTCACGCGCCCTCCCTTGGCGATTTCTTCCGATGCCCGAGAACGCATGTTTTCCCGGCTGTCACTTCTTTATGGCGAGACGGAAGCAAAAGAATGGATGCCGGAACTGGAACGGCTTCTCAGGGTGCATCACGCCCACAAACCTCAGGAACTGATTGATCATGAAAAGGATTTCGATCCCTTTGAGCGATTCACGGAAAAGGACGTGGTCCTCATTACCTATGCCGATGTTTTGAAAGGCGAGAGGGGCAGCTTCCTTTCCTTACTGCACCGATTTATTCAAGAGTACAATCGTGGGGGAATAAACACCATTCACATCCTCCCCTTTTTCCCCTATTCCTCGGACAGGGGGTTCGCGGTTGTGGATTTTAAGGCCGTAGACCCGGAAATGGGGACCTGGGAATGCATCAAGGCAATGGATGCAGACTATGATCTCATGTTTGACGGTGTCCTGAATCACTGCTCATCAGGGGCTCAGATGTTCCGGGAGTGGTTGCGGGGAAACCCGATCTTTAAGGATTTCTTCATCGCTTATGATTCTCCGGATGATCTCACACCCGATCAGCGGAGCAAGATATTCCGGCCACGCACTTCAGATATCCTGACCAGATTCGATACCATTGACGGTCCCAAATACGTCTGGACCACATTTTCCAAAGACCAGATAGATCTCAATTTCCGAAACCCGGCGGTGTTCATGCAGGTATTGGAAAGTCTTCTCTTCTATGTGCGTCGGGGGGCGGATATCCTCCGTCTGGATGCTGTGACCTATGTCTGGGCCGAACCGGGAACCGAGTGTGTGCATCTCCCTGAGACCCACGCCATCGTGAAACTCATTAGGGACGTTATGGGTGTTGTCGCCTCCGGAGTGGCCTTGATCACGGAAACGAACGTGCCGCACGAGGACAACGTCTCCTATTTTGGCAACGGGTATGACGAGGCGCACATGGTATACAATTTTGCCTTGCCTCCTCTTGTCCTGCACACCTTTTACACCCAGGATGCCACTGCCATTTCCAGATGGGCGAAAGATCTGAAAATCGATTCCAGGGCCGCAACTTTCTTCAATATCCTGGATACCCATGACGGAGTCGGGGTCATGGGGGTCAAAGGGATTCTTTCCAAAGAACAGATCGATTCTTTGATCCAGAAGGCAAAGGAGCATGGTGCCTATGTTTCTTATAAGGCGACGGAAGACAATGTGGAAGATCCCTATGAAATCAATACCACATGGTGGAGTGCCATAAACCGGGCAGACAGCGACGAGGAGGTGGCCTTTCAAGTCAAGCGATATATTGCTTCGAGAAGTATTCTCCTCGTTCTCAAAGGGGTGCCCGGTCTTTATACTCACGGGTTATTCGCACTGCCAAACGACTACGAGTTGGCAGAAACTTCCAATGTCATGAGGGATGTCAACCGCGGGATAATTGATTCAAAACTTCTTTCAGATGCATTTGCGGATCCCGACTCAAAGAGATCGCACCTGGTCCGCATGTCCCGAAAGATCCATCTTAGCCGCACGAGAAACCGGGCCTTTCACCCGCAAGGGGATCAGCGAGTCTTGATGATCTCTCCCGATGTTTTTGTTGTCCTTCGCGTCTCTCCCGAGGGTGATCAACATATTCTGACCATGACCAACGTCACCGACAGGGCCAGCAGCATAGAGATCCCCCGTTCAGACCTCGGGTTGAAAAAGACGAAATGGCGTGATCTGATGACGGAAAAAGAATGGACGGTCGAAAGGGACCAACTATCGATCACGATGCAGCCGTATGATGTGATCTGGTTGGTGCCGGGCGGGGAGTGAGAGATAAAATCGCAGCTGATAGCCTTCCGCTGCTTCCAGACTTTTTATTCTTTTTGCCTATTTTGTGCCTTTTCTTTCCCTATTAAGTCTCTTAATGGCTTTATTTAGCCGGTGTGCGGCTATATCAAACTACTGATTTAACAATTCGCTCCCAATGCTTGACCATGTATAGAGGTATTGAAAGAATCCTATCGTAAAATGAAAGCTTTTGCATGGAAAAGCGAATCCCGAGCGGACAGGAGGGGTGTTCTTTTAGAAAAAGGTGCATGCTTTTCAACGTCCCGGTTTTTCCAGACTTAACCTCCACCGGGTAAACTGTTGATCCTGATGTCACGAGATAGTCAACTTCGGCATTACTGCTTTTTGCGTCCCTGGTCCAGAAATATATATTTCTCTCCTCATACCAATCAATTGCTGCAAGGAGATCCTGCCCTACATACTGTTCTATGACACCGCCCAAATTTGCTGTCAAGAGATTGTCGTGAAACATCAATTCGGCGCCTAATCCAAGCGATCTTTGCATCAGGCCAACATCAAGAAACAATATCTTGAATTTCTTTTCATTTGTTTGGGCGCCAAGAGGGACCCCTTGTCCTGCCGAATGTATCACCCTTTTCAAACACTGCGCTTCTTCCAAAAGCCGAAGGGCGTCTTTTAAATCACGTGACTGCACATGCGGGTTGACATGGGAATACTTATACCTCTCTCCGACCATACGCGGCGCTGATATGAAAACATCTTTTAGGTACTTGTGTTTAGCGGTCGATGAATACTTGGAAAAGTCCGCCTCGTACGTTTTAATGATGGATGTCTGAACCATGTTGATTTCTTCAGGAGGAATATCTTTCAAATATTCTGAAACAACTCCCGGCATACCTCCAATAATAAGGTACTTTCTAAGAAGTTTCTCAAGTTCCTTTTCATACAACGGGTCGATGCCTGAGCTAATGTTTACGCCTGCCAAGTATTGCCTGAGTTTCTCAAAGCCCAGAGCTCCCAGAAATTCATCAAATGAAAGCGGGCCCATAAAAAGAAAAGTTATACGTCCCACAGGCATCCTGAATTCGTTGCTCTTAAAGGCAAATTCAACGAGAGAACCTGCTGCAATAACGTGGAGTTCAGGGAATTTTTCATAAAAGTAGCGCAACGCTACTATTGCCTGCGGACATTCTTGAATTTCATCCAAAAAAAGAAGGGTTTTCCCTGCTGTTATCTCGGATCTGGATAGAACGGAAATCTTTTCCATGATTTCCTTTATATCAAGAGATTGAAAACACATGGAAAATTCAGGTCGCTCTTCAAAATTCACCGCCACATGGTTTTCAAATGCTACTTTTGCGAATTCGATTATGGAATACGTCTTTCCCACCTGACGTGCTCCCCTTACGAGGAGAGGACGTCGTGAATGACTCTCTTTCCACTTGACCAGTTCCGGATCAATATCCCTTATTATGTTCATTGTCATTTTGTTCCTCTTTTTGAATATGGATTTTGAAGCAAAAATGGTGCACGAATCATTTATGTGTCATGCTGTGAGAGCTTATCACCTGCCCTAGCTCAAACGCACAAGAATCATTTAATGCAGAATATACAAGGATATTATTAGCTAGACTTGAATAAAATACAAGGTAAAAATGCAACTGCATGAAAAGCTGAAGGGGGGTACTGGTAGAAATATAACTCACTTTCGTCACCCTAAAAATGTAAAAAATTTATATTTTTTTAAATTTCTCATAATCACATAAGAATTCGCGGAACATTTCTTTCGCCTTCTGCTATGCACTGAATAAAAGTTATATTTATCGTGCAGGAGGTGAGAGTTGGAACATTTTGAGGGAATTGAAAGCTATTCGGTGAAGCATCTTTCCATAGTGAAGGCTTACGCGGATAAACTTGGTCTTGTTGAACTAATCAACCGTCTTGTTCCGAGCGAAATGGACTTGTCGCCAGGTGTCTATTTCCTGGGAATGGTACTGGATACCTTATCTGGTAGAAACCCTTTGTATAGATTGGAGCAGTTTTTCGAGGGCCAGGACACTGAACTGTTGCTGGGCAAGGAGGTAGACGCCAAGAGCTTTAATGATGTTAATGTGGGGCGTTTTATTGAGAAGGTCTTTGATATTGGCACGGTCAAAATCTTCAAAGAGATCTCCATGCGGGCGGTATCAAAATTTGGACTGGATTGCCGGCATGTGCACTTTGATACAACTTCCAGGAGTGTGTATGGCGACTACGAACCATATGGAAACGATCCATTTGAGATCACTTATGGTCACAGTAAGGATCACCGGCCTGATCTGAAACAGTTTTTGATTTCCATGTTATGCGTAGATCGCAACGTACCGGTTTTCGGTAAGATAGAAGATGGTAATGCATCTGATAAGAGTGTGAACAATGATGTTTTGTCGGAGATCTCAAAATACATGGCCGCACACGGTC
>Ga0233437_1002754_pt1 | contig 25314 bp, 31 predicted proteins | sample SI_122_August201_FD_182714 | JGI IMG/M metagenome (GOLD analysis project Ga0233437, IMG submission 182714) | Seawater microbial communities from Saanich Inlet, British Columbia, Canada - SI_122_August2016_200_MG | ecosystem: Environmental > Aquatic > Marine > Inlet | place: Canada: British... | reverse complement strand
TGCTAGCTCTCCAGTTCCACAACCTAGTTCTAAAATATTCTTTTTGTTCCAAAATTCATTTCCGCACCCCACGATTTTAGCAACCCAAGTAGAATAATTTAGTAATTCTTTTTTTGAGCTTCGTGGCCGTGAAGGATAAGGATATTTCTCATACAATTTTTTCACAAGCAATTCGTTTTCTTTTGAAGTCATATAATTAATTCTTTTAAGAAAGATTAAAAGAAGCTCGTTTCATATTGTAGTTATGCAAAGAATAATTGCACTGCTTGATATCGATTATTTCTATGCACAATGTGAATTGCTTCGCAATCCAGCATTGAAAGCAAAGCCTGTCGTAGTAATAATGCCAACAATAAGAGAAAATACTGGTGCGGTTGCTACTTGTAATTATTGCGCACGAGCACTAAAAATCAGTTCTGGAATGTCTCTTTCACTAGCAAAAAAACTTGCGAGTAGTGAAACTGTTTTTATCAAAGCCGATAAAGAGTACTACAAAGAAATATCTTCAAAGGTTTTTGAGTTAATAGATTTTTATTGTTCAAAAGTAGAACAAGTTTCAATTGATGAAGCATACTTTGATTTAACAAATCCAGAAGGGTTTGAAAAAGCTATCGAAGTTTGTGAAAAAATAAAAGAGCGTGTTAGGAGCGAACTAGGCCTAACTTGTTCTATTGGTCTTAGTACTAACAAATTAATCGCAAAAATGGCTTCTGAAGAGAAAAAACCTGATGGTTTATTCACTGTACTTGCCAAAGAAGTTGATTCTTTCCTTGCAAAGAAGGAAGTTGGGAAAATACATGGTTTAGGTCCAAAATCTGCAGGTATACTAAAAAACAAGGGAATTAGGGTGGTTAGTGAGCTAAAAACACTTGCAAAAAGCGACTTGATAGAACTATTTGGTGAAGCAAAAGGCTCTTCTTTCTACGATTTTGCTAGAGGTATTGATAATAGAGAAATTGATACAAATAGAGAAAAACAACAAATCTCAAGAATGATGACTCTAAAAACGGATTCTTCGTCTATAGAAGAAATGCAAGAACCGCTTGCGCTTTTGTGCGAACTAGTTTTTAACGAAGTGAAAAAATTAAAGAGAGTGTTTCTAACTTGTTCAATAATAATTATTACTCCAAAGTTTGAAACGATTACAAAATCAAAAACTATTGGTGAACCAATCAAATCGATAGACGAACTTGTGAAAATAGAAAAACAATTACTTGAATTATTTATGAGTGAATCACTACAAAAGGTTCGCCGACTTGGAGTGCGAGTATCAAATTTTAGTGAAGACTATGGTTTTCAAAAAAAGTTATTAGATTATTAGTATTTGGTGTTAAAATGGAATCAAAAGATGTGAAAAAAGTACGTGCAACAAAAATTCTAAGAGAACTAAAGAAAAATTATCCAAAACAACCAAATCTTTTTCTCAACCACAAAACAAGTGCACAAATGCTTTGTGCGATAATACTTTCGGCCCAAAGTACAGACGCACAAATAAACAAATTAACAGCAAAACTTTTTGTAAAATACAAAACAGTAAATGATTTTGCAAGTGCTATACTGAAAACTTTTGAAAAAGAGATTTACTCATCAGGTTTCTACAAAAACAAAGCAAAAAACATAATTGCGTGTTTCAAAAAAATAAAAACTGATTTTAACGGAAAAATCCCACTAAAAATGGATGAGTTAATTTTGCTTCCTGGTGTCGGAAGAAAAACAGCGAACTTAGTTTTGCTAAACCAAGGAATTATTTCTGGAATCGCTGTGGACACGCATGTTGATCGCTTATCAAAACGATTCGGTCTAACAAAAGCGAGTACGCAAGACAAAGTAGAAAAAGATTTGATGCTGATTTACTCAAAAAGAAACTGGGTATTTGTAAATAAATTATTTATCGTTCACGGGAGAGCAATTTGCATTGCGCGTAATCCAAATTGTAGTAATTGTTTTCTAAATGCAAAGAAACTTTGTCCTCGCGTCGGTGTGAAAAAGTCGAACTGACTTTCGCTATTCCAATACGTATATAATGACTTGTTAGAGAATCTATTTTGTGTTTAAATGATTTCAAAAAAAGATAATTTAAAAGAAGCTATTGCAAAGTACCCAGAAACAGGTTATGTTCTAGCTAATTCGGGTTTGCATTGTGTTGGTTGTCACTCAGCAGCGTACGAATCAATTGAAGATGGTTGCTTAGCACACGGAATGGACGAGAAAAAGATTGATGAACTAATAAAAACCGCAAATGAACGAATAAAATTATTTGATTCTCTTCCAAAAGCGACTTTTTCGTTAGAAGCAAAAAAACAACTAGAAAAAAGAAAAAAAGATTCTAAGTACGTTAGAATAATACCCGTTTTTGGAGACTTTGATTTTGATGCAACAAACGAGTTTGAAAAAACAGATATTGTTTTAGATGAAAGCATTGGTATTATTGCTGATAAAAAAGTTGAGCGAATGATTCGCGGAACAAAAATCGATTTTGATAAAGAAATCGATGATTTCACTGCAAAAAGAGAAGACTAGTTTTAGACATAAATTTTGTTTACTTATTTTCTCGAACAAATGTAGCTGCAGAGTAAGCCGCAGTAGCGCCTTCTCCAACACAAGTGCTTATTTGCATTAAATCTTTTTTGATGCAATCTCCTGCAGCAAAAATTCCTTTTTTGTTTGTTTTCATTCCAGTATCAACAATGATTCTTCCATCATTATCTTTTTCAACGTCAATTATCTCTGTGTTTGGTTCTGTTCCGATGTAAATGAAAGCGCCGTTTGCTTCTAGCGAAAATTCTTTTCCGGTCGCATCTTTTAGAACAAGTTCGTTTAGGAATTGTTCTCCGCGAAACTCAACAACATTTGTTTCGGTTAGAACGTCAACGTTTTTTAGCATGTCTTGTTTTGCTTTGTCAGCACTCAACTCTTTTTTTGAAGTGATAATAGTAACTTTATCTGTTACTGTTGATAAGTAATGTGCTTCTTCTACTGCTCGATGATCCTCTCCAATAACAACAACATTTTTTCCAGAGTACATAGGCCCGTCACAAGTAGCACAAAAGTGAACTCCTTTATTCAAATACTCTTGCTCTCCTTTTACTTTTAACCATCTGCTTTTTGCACCAACACTGATGATAATCGCACGAACCTTGATACTTTCTCCCCCGAAAACAATTTCTTTTTCGACTCCATCTTTTATTGCGGTTACTTGTGCTGATTTAATTTCTGCTCCACTCTCTTTTGCGTGTTCTTCGAATTTCTTCATTAATTCTGGGCCAGTAATATTTTTTTCTCCAGGCCAGTTTTGTATAGAATGTGCTAGTGTAACTGTTCCACCGACCAAGCTTTTTTCAATAATGATTGTTTTAAGTCCGTATCTTGCACAATAAATTCCTGCAGTTAATCCTGCGGGACCAGAACCAATAATTGCAACATCGTAATCCATAAAAGAAAAGAAACTAGAAGGTTTTTTAATTGCTACTCAATTGCGGATTAATTGCTTTTTCTTCCAACAATCCAACCAATAAAAATTCCTATTACCAGTATGGTTATTATGGTAGTAGAAAACAAATTGTAGTTAACAGTTATATTGTAGATATTTGTATCGCTACCAACTTCGCGCGTAATATTATCAGTAGTAGTACTAATAGGTGCTTCTACGGCTTCTGCAGTAGTAGTCATTATTGAATCATGTATTATGCTAGTTTTAAGTATTTGTGGCGAACCATAGTCTGCGCTAGTTCCAAGAAACATTCCTTGCATCGCAAACAGCAAAATTCCGCCGAAAATAATCGCTCCAAAACAAAGTGTTATTAGTACACGTATTCCTTCCATGAAACTTGGTTGTACTATTTGTTTTCCTTTTCCAGTTAGCTCGTAGTACTTCCATTTTCTTCCTTCGTCAATCTTTTTAATCAAATTAGCATTTAACAAAATAGTGCAGTGCTCTTTTATCGTCGAATTTTTTAGTGCTAACCGATTACTTAATTCACTTAGAGTCATTCTTCTCTCAGTTAATCTTTTTAGAATATTAACTCTGCTGTCTGCGGATAGCGCCTTAAAGCTTTTATCGTCTAAAACAATCTTGTCTTCCATGGAAAACTATTGGTTTCCTCTTCTTTTAAGAGTTTTGATTTTATTCGGCGACTAGCAAATGACTAAATCATTCATTATAGTTTAATGCAATTTCTAGGGATCTGCTCAAAATGCTGTCTCTTGAGCCACTAATAGGATCGTCATAAGTGAATTTTAGGAAACAATAATTTTTCTCTGCTTCGTATAGAGGCGTAATAATCATATTTAGTTCAATACTTTCTTCCGGACCAATTGATGCAATTGTGTTATTAACTATTTCAAACCAAGATTCACAAACTGCATCAGAGCTTTCATCAACACTTATAACAACATTTTCTAGTGATTGATTTTTACCTGTGTTTTTCAATTTTAATCTACTATCTAGTGTTCTTATTGTTTCGCATCCTTCAAAGTCACAGTCACTTGTGTAACTGCTTAGTGCTCCGGTAAGAGTTAATCCATAACTAATTCCTTCGGCAACAGTTAGAGTCATGTTAATTTCTAGATTTTCTTCCATGCTTGGAGAAGAAATAACTAATTTTCCTGAAAAAATATCATCTTCTTGTGCATCAACTGGAACGTCAACATAAATTTGTATTGGTTCGGAACTACCTTGAGCGATACGGTCAATTAATCTAGTAGTTTTCTTGTCGCTGTACAAACCAATCTCAAACCAGTCTAGTCTTTGTTCAAATTCGAGTCCGGGGCTTGAAAGAATTTCTAATTTAATACTTTCTAAAGGAACTTTTGTATCTTTATTCCTTAAAACATAGCTAAGTGTTTTTCTTTGATTTGCTCTTAGTGTGCTATCTGTAATAGTTGTCTTTCCAATAGTAACTTTGCTTTTTGGAACAGCAGGGTTAGCAGTTAGATTAGCGCTTGTTCCAATCATTGTTCCTTTTAATTTGAAAGTTATGCTCCCTTCGGTAGGAGAAGAAATATCATTTTTTATTCTAATTGTAAAATCCACTCCGGTTGCTCCGCCCGCTCCAATAGAAACATTTGCTGGAGAAAAAATAACTTCGAATATACTACTTGTACCAGTTAAACCTAGTCGTTCAATCGAAGTACTACCATTATTACTAATTGTTAGTGTTCCGTTAACCGTTTCGCCTTCATAAATCCGAGTTTTTCCAAGACTAACATCCATTGTTCCAGAAACATCTCTTATCAGTTTAATTATTGGGACAGTATATGGCTCATTTTCTACGGTAAAAGAATCCGATTCTGGTTGGTAATCAAGAGAACTAACTGTGTAAGTGTATCGCCCTGGGCGTAATTGCAAATCAGTGCTAGAAACTTTTTCACTAAAAACTTGTGTTCCACTAGAGTCTTTTACAATTAATCTTTCGGCTTTTGCTCCGCCATCCATTTCTGCAATGGTAAAACTAACTGTTTGTTGGTTTCCAATAAATGTTGTGTAAGCAAAAAACGCAGCGATTACAATAACTATGACTACTGCAATGCCAATAAACTTGCCTTTTCCTCCACTGCTCCCAGAATCAGAGTAATCGTCACCAGGACCCATGTCGTAGTTAGGCTCTTCAAAATCATCTTCAAACATATAACTAACCTTTTTTTCTGTGTTCTTTTGTCAATATAAAGTATTTGATTTTTTTAAACCTTGTCATTGCAAAGAAAATGCTTAAATTCTATTACAAACATTAATTTCTTATGAAAATAACGTTTATTGCTTACAAAGACAATCCAGTTAACTTTGCAAAAGAACTAGCTAGTGAATTGTCAAAGAAAATATCTGGCTTAGAACTAGCGGAGCGATTTGTTCCACAAATAGAAGATATTCCTGAGGTTGCGCAAGAAGCAACCGAAGACAGTGATTTTATTTTTATTTTTGCAGTTACTGAAGAAGAAGAAATAAAAATGCTTGAAACAAAACTAATTGATGTAGAACTCAAAACAAATGTGCGAATGCTAAAAGCAATTGTTTCTGATGAGTTCTCAGATCTTGATGAAGAAGAGTATCAAATAGAAAAAGACGAAGCTGTTGAAAAATATACTCAAATGATTGTAGACATTTTGTTTAACGAAACGGCTTTTGAACCACAAGACAAAGATTTTAGCACTTAGTTATTGTTTTGCTTCGTTAACAACTTTGTCTTTTAACCTTTCTTTTAAAGATTTATTTTCTTTTTCTAGTTCTTCAACTAATTTGATTATATTTGCAAGGGACAATCGTTTCTCGCTTACATCGCGTTTCAAAGAAATAACTTCCTCTGCATATTTCTTTGCAGTCTTCTCTTTTACTTCACTTATCCTATTTTCTTTTTCTAGTAAATAATTAGTATACTCGTTTCTTGCGCGCATAGTTTCTTCTTCAATTTCAAGAGCCATTTTGCGAGCATGGTCTCGCTCTTTTTTTAGTTCGCGAATAAGTTCCATTGCTTTTTTACTATAATTAGAATGTAGTTCTTCTACTAAGCGAACCTTTTCTTTTAAGTGTGCAAAACTTCCTTCTACGTAATTGATTTGTGCTAAGTGTTGTTTCAAAGACTTGTTTGCTTCAGTTACTGCAAAGCTTAGTGCCTTGTCTTTTGCAAACATTTCTTCTTCGATTTCTGCTAAAGATCTTTCTTCAATAGTTCCTAAAAAACTTTTTCTCTTCAAGTCTAAATGTTTTTTTCTTAGTTCAAGTAATTCGTCTTCCCTTTTTTGTATTACCCCAATAAGATTTTTTGCAGTACTTCCTTTTTGAACAAAAGGAGTTTTGCGAGCAGTTAAAAAAGTTTTAATCTTTTCTGCAGAATACCTAGCTTTCAAAACACTTTCCAAAATCTTGTTTTGCAAAGATGCATAAAGTTCAGGCACTTCTATAGGTTCGTTTTCGTTTACTAGTTCTACACGGAATTGCTTGTGTTTTTCTAAACGAATATTTGATTCAAGCAAAATCAATTCTTTTCTAATAACTTCAACTGTATCACTAATATCTGGAGTATCTTTTTCAAGTAACATCTCAGTTTCTTTATTAATATCGCGTAGATTTGAATAAATCTCTTTTAACCGACCAGTTGCTCGTTCAAGTTCAAAAACAAAGCCGTCTTTCTTTAAAGTACTCCAATCAGTTCTGTTTAGCGAGCCATGCAAAGTGTCTATAGTCTTGACCGTCTTTTCAACTATTTCTTCTAAATGAGACATGCTATTATTACCAAATTCAAATATTTAATCCTTCTCATACGAATCATTTTATTGATTAGGAGCATTATCATAGTATGTTCAAAGAGAAAAATGGTTTGCACTTTGCAAATCTCTGTATTGATCCTCATAAAAGCCCAAAAGAAAAAAAAGTTCTTTTTTCTCACGCGCACTCAGATCATATCAAACTAAGCAAGCACAGTACTTTTTTTGCAACTCCTCCAACAATTGATCTTGTAAAAGAAAGAAACACGCGCCAATACACTCCCGAATTCCGAGAAATTCCAATGGAACAAAAAACAAAGTTCGATGGTTTTGATCTAACCCTAAAACCAAATGGTCACGTGCTAGGTTCTTGCTTGGCAGTTCTCTCACAAAGTGACAAAGACTTTGTTGTAACCAGCGATTTTCGTTTACAAGACTCTCTTCTCTTCAAAGGTGCAAAACCAATAGAAGCAGATACGCTAGTTCTTGAAACAACTTTTGGTTCGCCAGAATATGTGTTTCCATCTCAAAAAGAAGTTGCAAATGCAATGATTGATTGGGTAGGAAAAAATGCTCGCGACAAACTAGTTCTTCTCTCAGGGTACGCACTTGGAAAAGCACAAGAACTAACAAAGATTGCAAACGAAGCTGGTTACACTCCGCTAGTACATGAAAGCATTTACAAAATGAATGAAATTTATAAAAAACATGGGAGCGATATAGGAAATTATGAGTTGCTCGATCACAACCTAAAAGATTTTAGTGTTTTGATAATGCCTCCGCAACTAGTTGATCGTTTTCTTTTAGCAACTCTAAGAGAATTTGACAAGCGAAGAATTGTTTCTGCTTTAGCAACTGGTTGGCCGTATAGAAAACAATTTGATATTACGTTTCCGCTAAGCAATCACGCGGATTACAATGATCTTATTTCTTACGTAGAACAAGTAAACCCTAAACTAGTTCTAACCGACCACGGTTTTTGTGAAGAGTTCGCAAGAAAACTAAATCGCCTAGGTTTTAATGCTCGTCCATTAAAACAACACAAGCAAAGAGTTCTTGGCGAATACTAGTGTCTATTTTGTCACATCTAAAAAGTAGGATTTCTTTTTAATAAAGAACACCGCAATATTATTGATTGTTATGATATATTCAAACTATTACAATGCGGTATCAGCTTCTAATTCTAATAATTTGAATAATGACAATAATAACGCAAATTGAGAGCTAAAAGAAGCTTTTTATTTGTTTTCTAAAAAGTTTTATGTACTGGGAGATGATGATTAGATGTTTAGAACAAATACCTGTGGAGAACTCAGCAAAGAGTTTATTGGAAAAGAAGTTACACTTAGTGGTTGGTGTGACACGGTAAGAGATCACGGTAATCTAACATTCATTGATCTTCGCGACAGATATGGTATTACACAAGTAGTTCTAGATCACAAAAAAAGTGAAGCAATTGCTAAGATTGGTAAAGACGCAAGAAAAGAATTTGTACTTAAAGTTAGCGGAACAGTAAAACAACGTCCAGAGGGAACAATAAAAAAAGATATATCTACTGGAGAAATTGAACTTGATGTTGAAAATGTAGAAGTACTTTCAATAGCTAAACCATTACCTATTGATTTAACTGATAGAACAGAAACAAACGACGAATTATTATTGAAGTATCGTTACTTAGCATTAAGAAAAAATAAGGCTCGTGAAATACTTTTTAAAAGACAAAAGATAATTAAATCTGCAAGAGATTTTTTGATTGAAGATGGGTTTATCGAAATAGAAACACCTATCTTAGCAAAGAGTACTCCTGAAGGAGCAAGAGATTATCTAGTTCCAAGTAGGGTAAACCAAGGAAAGTTCTATGCTCTTCCTCAAAGCCCACAAATATTCAAACAATTATCTATGATTGCTGGGTTTGACAAATACTTCCAATTTGCACGTTGTTTTCGTGATGAAGATCTTAGAGCAGACAGACAACCAGAGTTCACACAAATCGATATCGAAATGAGTTTTGTAGAACAAGATGATATAATGGATGTTTGTGAAAGAATGATGCAACGAGTAATGAAAGAAGTTAAAGACCATGACTTACCTGCGCCTTTTCCAAGAATGACTTATGAAGAAGCAATGGAAACATATGGTATTGACAAACCAGATACAAGATTTGAACTAAAATTAATTGATGCAACAGAACTTGGTAAAGGAGAGTTCAATGCGTTCAATGAAGTTATTACAAACGACGGAATTATTCGCGCATTAAATGTAAAAGGAAAAGCAGAGATGTCAAGAAACGAAATTGCAAAACTAGAAGACTTTGTAAAAATTTACAAAGCAAAGGGATTAGCGAATTTGAAATTTGTTGGCGGAAAGTTTGAGGGGTCAATAGCAAAATTCTTTTCTGAAGGTATATTGAACAAATTAAAAGAAGTTTCAAATGCAGAAGATGGAGACTTAGTATTAATCGTTGCTGACGTTAAAAAGAATGTAGTTTATGACTCGCTTGGAAACCTAAGAAACAAACTAGGAAAAGACTTGGATTTGATTGACAAAACTAAATGGAATTGGTTATGGGTAACTGATTTCCCGATGTTTGAAATGGATGAAGAAAATAACAAATTAAAAGCAATGCACCACCCATTCACTTCGCCAAAAAAAGAAGACATGCATCTTATTGAGACAGAACCATTGAAAATGTATAGTGATGCTTATGACTTAGTTTTGAATGGAACTGAAATTACTAGTGGAAGTATAAGAATTCATAACTCAGAGCTACAAGCAAAGATTTTCAAGACATTAGGTATTTCTGATGAAGAAGCAAAAGAAAGATTTGGTTTCTTTGTTGAAGCATTCAAATATGGTACTCCTCCACACGGTGGTTTAGCACCTGGTCTAGACAGGCTTGTAATGCTTTTATGCGGAACAGATGATATTCGTGACGTTCTTGCTTTTCCAAAGAACAAAGCTGCAGAATCTCCAATGGAAAATTCTCCGAGCAATGTTCCACAAAAACAACTAGACGAATTAGCATTAATGATTAATTTACCAGAAGAAGAAAAGCAATGATTTTTTAGGTGGGGTTATGCAGACTGATTTAAAACAATTAGTTATTGAAGAGTTTTCTGGTAAAGATGCGCAAGCTCTTTATGTAAAAAAAGTCGAAGATGGGTTGTGGATTTCTGAAAAACATTTTTTTAAAAAATACATTACTAAGAAAAAAGCACAAATATTAGACTTAGGTTGTGGTACTGGCAGAACAACAATTCCTCTTTCGAAAGAGGGTTTCAAAATAATTGGTGTTGATCTTGTTCCTAAAATGATTCAGAACGCAAAGAAAATTGCTAAAAAGAAAAAATTAAAAATTGATTATCGTGGTGGGGATGCTACAAAACTTAATTTCAAAGACGGAACATTTGGCTATGTAATATTTTCAAATCAGGGTTGGACGCAAATTCCAGGCCGAGAAAATCGGTTGAAAGCATTAAATGAAATAAAGCGAATTCTAAAAAAAGACGGGATCTGTATTTTTACTGCACACCCGAGAGTGTGGAGCAAACAATTTTCTTTATTTTGGATTAAACAGTGGTTTAGGTTCTACATTTTGAAACCTTTAGGATTTAGTATTGAAGAACAAGATTATGGCGATAGATTTTTTGAAAGAGAAACAAACGATACACGAAAAACTTATACAACTAAGCAATATATTCACATTCCATCTAAAAATGAAGTTGAACATGAAATAGAAAAGGCAGGGCTGAAAATTATTGAGATTAATGGCAAATTACAGATTTCAAAGAAAAATGTTAGATCGCATCCGCCGGTCTTTTATATATGTCAAAAGTAATTTACTGTTATTAATTTAGTCGTATTTTTGAAGAAGAGACGCAATAATAAAAGCATTTCTTCTCTATTTTTCTTATGGTTAAAGTAGAAGTAAATAAAGAACTAGTAAAAAAAGTCGCAAAGAACGCTAGACTTGAATTAAGTGAAGCCGAACTAACAAAATTTACTCCACAATTAAAAGAAGTTATTCTTGACTCGTTTAATCTTTTAGATGAAATTGATGCTGATGAAGAACCATCGTTTCAACCAATAAAACAACAAAACAAATTAAGAAAAGACGAAGCAAAGCCTTCGCTCTCGCAAGACGAAGCACTAGCAAATGTTAATGTGATGCTTCGAGATCGCGGATACATTAAAGGACCAAAATCGTTGTGATAAAATGGTGTTAAAAGAAACTCTAAAATATTTTGCAGAACAAGCAAGAAACGATTTTTCTGCTGCAGAAGAAAACTTACACAAAATTATTCTAGAATTAAAAGCTAGTGAAAACAAAGGACTAAATTATATTGAAACGTACGACGAACAAAATGTTTTATTACAACTAGAACAATTAAAATCTCGTGAAAAAAAAGGTAGATTGTTTGGTGTTCCAATAACAGTTAAAGACGCGATCTGTGTTAAAGGTGTAGAAAGCAAAGCTGGTTCAAAAATCTTAGCAGGTTACAAACCACAATTTGATGCCACAGCAATTACAAAATTAAAAGAAGAAGGCGCAATCATTCTAGCAAAAACAACTCAAGACGAATTTGGTTTTGGAACATTTTCAACAAACACTGCAAAAGTTCCAAAGAACCCTTTTGATAATGAGCGAAGTTGTGGTGGTTCAAGTGGAGGGCCAGCAGGTTTCACAGCATACACTTCTCGTTACCATGGAGCATTAGGAGAAAGTACGGGTGGAAGTATAGCATGTCCCAGTTCTTTTTGTGGAGTAACAAGTTTGACTCCAACATATGGTTTGGTTTCTCGTTATGGATTAATTGATTATGCAAATTCAATGGACAAAGTTGGTTCGGTTGGAAGAAACATTGACGATGCATCATTACTGCTTGAAATCATTTCTGGAAAAGACGAAAAAGACTCTACTAATTTAGGAGAAGAGTTTATTGCTGATGAGGGTCCAACACAAAAAGTTGCTATAATAAAAGATTTTTTTGATAATTGTGATGATAGTGTAAAAAAAGTTGTTCAAGCAAAAATAGACAAGATGAAAGAGTTCATCACCGTTGATGAAATCGAATTACCATTGAACATAAAATATTCGTTAGCAGCGTACTATATTATCGCAACAAGCGAAGCGAGTACAAACCTTGCAAAACTATCTGGTTTACGTTATGGGAAACAAAGCGACCCAGAGGGAAAACATTTTGATGAATATTTCTCAGAGATTCGAAGCGAGAATTTCACACAAGAAGCAAAGAGAAGAATTATTCTTGGAACATTTGCACGAATGAGTGGTTTTCGTGATGCTTATTATCTAAAAGCAATGAAAGTAAGAACAAAACTAATTAATGAATTCAAATTAGCGTTTAGCAAATACGATTTATTGCTAACTCCAACTATGCCAATCGTTGCACCAAAGTTTGATGCAATAGAACAATTAACTCCATTACAAAACTACGCAATGGATCTTTGTACTGTTCCAGCTAACCTAGCGGGGTTACCACACGCGTCTTGTAACGCAGGAATGCACAACGGGATGCCCGTTGGTTTAATGGCAATTGCTCCGCATCTTGGAGAACCAAGACTATATTCTTTTGGAAGAATCATGGAGATGAAATGATGATCACTTATAGAGAGGCACAAGAGTCTGACTTGGTTAAACTATTAAAAATGTGGAAGAATTTTCAAGATGAGCAAATGAATTATTTTAAAAAGTATTCAAAATTCAAAGAAAATGTAATTGAAATAACAAAAGACTTTTTCTTAGAAACTATGAATTTAAAAAAAGGATTAATTTATTTAGCAATTGATAATAAAAAGATTATTGGTTTTGTTTTAGCAAGAGTTACAGATTTTTACCCCCCAACCATGAAATGGAAAAAAGAAGGAAAAATAAATAATATAATTGTTAAAGAAAATTATCAAGGTAAAGGCATTGGAAAAAGTTTATTTAAATATGCCGAAGCTTTTTTGAAAGAAAATGGTGCTGAGATTTTTAGCGTTGTTACAAGAACACAAAACTCATCAATTGAATTTTATGAAAAAATGGGATTAAAACAATTCCAAGTTAGATTGTTGAAGGTGTTTTGATGGAAGATAATGTAATGATTGGTCTTGAGATACACGCGTACTTAAACACTAAGAGCAAATTGTTTTGTTCTTGTGGAACAAAAGTCGAAGAAGCAGAACCAAACTATAACTAGTTGGTGTTTTGTTCGTTTAAATACTTTAAATCAATTAAGTCATTGGGAAACCTTAGTTTAGACTTATAATCAATTAAGTTTTTTAGAGGCATGATTGGCACGCTCAATCCAAATATCTCTTTAAAAGTTGGATTTTCAATATCTGTAGGAAAACTTTCATACTCGTTAGTTATTTTATTAAATATTTTTGTATCTCTGGCCTCGGTTATATCTATTTTTATTCCGCGAAATTTTAGTACTAGTAGGCATCCTTTCCAGATTTTGTTTGGGCTTGTTCCTGACTGGAGTTCTTCAACAATATATTGTTTTGCTATTGAAGATAATTTTTGCATATCGTCGAAATTCATATCAAGATCAATGTCATTGTGCCTAAGCTTTGACCCGTATGCATAGGCGGCTAATCCGCCATGAAAATGAAATCTAAACTTGTGTTTATTCAAGAGCTTTGTTATCCATTTGAATGTTTTTTCATAATCCTCTTTCATTCTAAAATTTGAAAACAAACTGTTTTTAGCACTTTCCCCTCTTTTTAGAATTTTTTCGTAGCACTCTGCTTTTCTCAGTTTAAATCTTTTCCTGTTGAAAAAGAGTTTAATACTTCCAAAAGCAGCAGAGCCGTTTACGAAAAAATTTTCTTTCTAAAAAGGAGGTGATAAGAATGGTTTTTTCAATGAATGTTTCTCCACCTAGTTGGAGTGAAATTAAGTATGTAATGGAGATGGCGAAAATCGATCTCGATTTATTAGATGGTCGAGATCTCTGGATCTACGAAAATTGTTGTCAAGGTGGTTTCGAATGAAACCGTCAAGCAAAAGCAAAACTTTTGCGGGACTAAGTCAAATTGCCAATTTGGCATTGCCGGCACCAACCCCTCAAAGCGATTATAAATACAAAAAATCAAATTCATTTGATAATAAGATGATTTTTGATAATTATTTGCTTGATATCGCTTTGCCGGATTTGGAAAACAAAAAAGCTGGTTTCAAGTTGTGTGATTTATACCCAATTGGGGCATCTAAACATCTGAAACCATTAATTTATGATATTAAACTAGAAATTCCAATAAACACATTAAAGTTTGTTGGTAAAGAGATTGGAAGCGATTCAACTACAATTCATTGTTGGCTGACTGATTACAATAAAACACCTTTATTAAAATTCATCCAGATTTTAGATGTGTGGAGACGTGTTTGTAACAAAAGTAATACAGATGTAAATCGAAAATTAAATGGATTATTTGATGAAACTAAATTCTTTTCATCCGGATGTGGCTCGATTCCAGTTAAACTACCTCAGAAGATGTCAAAAGATTTGGCATATTTAATTGGCTTTTTGTTAGCTGACGGATATATAAAAAGTCAAACTAAATTATTGCTGAGAGGAAAATATCCTGAAAGTTCAATTGTTTTTTATGATAATTCAAAGAAATTTTTACAGGGGTTGAATAAGATTATGATTTCAGAATTTGGTGCAAACTGTAATTTACATTATGCAGAAGATAAAAAAGGAAGCTGGTATGCTCTTCGGTCAACATCAAAACCGATACATAGATTTTTTACCGAAGTCTTAAAAATTCCTTCAGGATACAAACAAGGGCATATAGTTGTTCCTAAAATAATTGAAGATTCTTCAACAGAAATCCAAAAATCGTTTATTTCAGGATTCTGTGATGGGGAAGGTTGTGTTGGAATTTCAACAAAAAACCCCTATTTTGAAGTTGCACAAGCATCTTATACTGGAAAGCCGCCACAGATTTTAGAATGGATAAGTGACAAATTGAATGCGTTTGGAATAAATATTTCAAAACCCCAAATAGGAAGTAACTGCTGGAGATTAAGAACGGCTTCGCAGAAAGTTATTAATAACTATTATTCCATAATCTCTTCAAGACACAATGATAAAATACCGAAGTTTGAGGAAGTAAAGAGGTTTTCATATGCAAGACACAGAAAAGAAAGAGAAGGAGATGATTGGGCTTGAGATTCATGCGTATCTAGATACTAAATCAAAGTTATTCTGTAGTTGCTCAACAGATATTGAAGACAAAGAGCCAAATTCGGTTACATGTCCTATATGTCTTTCACACCCGGGAAGCAAACCAGTTCTAAACGAAAAAGCAGTTGAATTAGCAATAAAAATTGGTTACGCGTTAAACTGTGAAATCAACAAAGACTTTTTCTTTTCAAGAAAAACATATTTTTATCCTGACATGAGTGCGAATTATCAAATAACTCAATACGAGGTTCCTGTTTGTGGAAAAGGATCGCTAAAACTAAATGATGGGAAAAAAATTGGAATAACAAGGGCACACCTCGAAGCAGATCCTGCTGCGCTAACACATCCAGATGGAATCGGAAAGAGTTCTCACACTTTAATTGATTATAATCGAAGTGGAATGCCTCTAATAGAAATGGTTACTGATCCGGATTTAACTAGTGCAAAAGAAGCTCGCGAATTTCTAAACACGCTAGAAAATATTTTATCTTATCTTAACGTGTTAAAACCAAACACAACAATGAAAGTAGATTGTAATATTTCTATCAACGGTGGAAACCGCGTTGAAATAAAAAATGTTAGTGGTTTTGCAGCAGCAGAAAAAGCTTTGAATTACGAACTTGCAAGACAAAAACAAGATGTGCGAGCAGGAAAAAAAATAGAACAACACACAAGAATGTTTAATGCGGACACTGGAAAAACGATAGAAGCAAGAAAAAAAGAAACAGAAGCAGACTATGGTTATATTTTTGATCCGGATCTTGTAAGTGTTTCAATGGGGGCAGGCGAATTACAACGAATAAAAGAAGACATGCCTGAATTACCACAACAAAAATCAATACGCTTCCAAAAATCACATGGAGTAACAGAATATGACGCGAATGTTCTTGTTTCAGAAAAAGCTTTAGGAGATTTATTTGAGAAGCTAGTTGACAAGTATGCTGATCCAAAAATAACTGCTAAATTATTAACGCGGGAACTTCTTGCAATATTAAATCATGACTCTTTAGAGCTCGCAGATGTAGAACTTGATGTAAACAAGTTATTTGATTTAATAACTCTGGTAAAAGAAAGTAAAGTAAGTGACAAAAATGTAAAACAATCAATGATAAACTATATTAGCGGAGATAAATCTTCTCCAAAAGAGTTCCTAGAGAAAAACAACATGCTTATCAGTGAAGAAATTGATTTAAATGAAGTTGTTGCAAAAATATTTGAAGCAAATCCAAATGCAATCGAAGAATACAAGAATGGAAACGAAAAAGTAATGAATTTCTTAGCTGGTCTTGTAATGAGAGAAACTAAAGGCGCAGTTTCTCCAAACAAAGTACAAGAACTATTGAAACTAAAACTGGAAAGATAGAATGATTAAAACAATTATTTTTGATTACGACGGGGTAATCGTTGATTCATTTCCGACTATTTATTCTATTTACAAAGCGATTTGTTCTAAGTTGAACAAGAGTTGTCCTGATAAAATTGAAGACTTTAGAATATTGTATTCAGATACATTTCTAAAATTATATGATGATCTTGGAATTAAAGGGGATGAAAAAGAAATCGCTGAAAACGTTTATCGTGCTGAAGTAAAAAAACAGGCGCCTGAATTATTTGAAGGGATAAACCTGATTCTAAAAGAGTTAAGCACAAAATATAATTTGATTATCCTTTCTTCAAATTATGAATTTGAAATAAAACAAAAATTAAAACAAAATGGTTTAGAAGATTATTTTTCAGAGATAATTGCAAAAACGGATTCTAAAGTTGAGTCATTTAGAAAAAGTACGCCAATAATAGATTTTTTAGAAAAAAACAATCTAAAAAAAGAAGAAGTAATAATGATTGGTGACCGAGACAAAGATTTTGTCAGTGCCGAGAGTGCAGGAATAAAATCAATCATTGTGGAATATGGTTGGGGTCACACAGACAAGGTTCCAACACCAAATCCAAAAATAGAAAAACCACTTGATTTACTAAAAGCAATTGAAGCATTAGAAAACTAATTTTATTTGATTAGAACAAAATTTATATTGTCTAAGAAACTATACTATATTATGGTTGTTCATAAAACAAAGACTTCTGCGATAATTGCGTTTATACTAGCTGCAATATTTTTGTTCCAGGCATTTACAAATATAAATATAATTCCGACTTGGGCGATATCACTCATAACAGGAATAAGCCCAAATTATGGTGGAGTTATCTTTGCAGTTTTTGGCGGGGTAATGATTGTCCTAGCACTCTTTGTCATAAAAGTTATATTGTATTTTCTAAAAGATTTTAATTCGCAAAAAGGAGCTATGCGAACATTAACGATTGTTGCAATAGTACTGTGTGCGGGTTTCATAATTTATTGTGTTAGTTTGTATGCTCAAATGTATTTAGTAACAACGTGTATGGGTACTCCTCCAGAAGAAATTAATGATTCTTTTTGTAATATTGATGGTGATTGTATTTTAGCGCCTAAACTAGAACAAAATCCGTGTTGTAATTATGGCTATACTTCGGCAACAAACAAAGTATCTTATGAAAAAAGATTGGAGTGGCAAAAAGAGAATTGTGTCGGACGCTGTGCGGATATATGTCATAATCGCGCATTTGATCCAAGCGAAAGAGCAAATGCTAAGTGTATCGATAATAAATGTGTTGTTAAATATGTCAGACTAAATTAAAATGTTGGCAAGAAAAAAGGAATTGCCAAAACAACAATAATCAAAAGGATGCCTACAACTTTTACAATTGGTTTCGCAAAGGGATCAGGACCTTTTTTGTTAAAATACATTACTAGTTTAATTGCACCAACATAAACAAAAAAGACAAATAATAAATAGTTAAAAAATTGTGGAGAATTATTTGTTAAGCCATCTTCTTTAACTAGAATATATGTTATAGTGGATAGAAACGAAAAGGCTAGGATAAACCAATAAATGATAATCCAATCGACTTTTTCTTGAATCTTTTTTAAATCCATGTAAATAACAATTGTGAACTAGAATAAAAAGCTTTTAGATTCGGTTAATATAGTTAGATTTATTAATATCGATAATATAGGTTATATCATGAAAAAGATCATAGTTGTCATTTTTGTAGTTTTTGTGCTTTTGTTTGGATGTAATGTGCTGCCGGAAGAGAATAATGTTTCGCAAACTAATGTTGTGAATAACGTCTCAGAGACATATGAAAATCAATCAACCCCAGACCCGCCTGAAGAATTGCCACAAAACATAGGCGAAGTAGCAGATTATTGTACTGGCAAACTAACACGACAGATTGTAGAAGACTTTTGTCAGCCGAATAGAGAAATGAGTGATGAGAAAGTTGATTTAACCGATCTTTCAGATAAATGGGATGTTGAGAGACTTGAATTATTAGATATGAAATCCATTTGTGGTGTCTCAGTTAGTCCAAAGGAGAACGAGTATAATGATGTAGTTTTGGTTATATTTGAACCGATTGATGTACAAGATGCTTTTATGAAATTTGCGAAGGCAAAAAAAGCTTTGAAGGAATCGATTGTTGAAAATCCAACGGGCATAACACCAACTGGCCAGACAACCGTAAGAATATTTGAAGAAATCGATTTTGGTAAAAATGCATATGTGGAAAAAGTTACCACGGGTACGCCATCTGGAGGGGAGATAAGACTAATAATGGTGTCTGTTATCCTAGATGATGGGCGAGAGGTTGTAGTTAGTGTTAACGAAGCAAATGATCGAAAGTTATGTTCAAAAGAGAATCTTATTAGATTGACTGAAGAAATATTGTTTAATGTAGACAATTAGTACAAACCTGTTCGTACCAGAAATCCTTTATAAAGCCACGTCCTTAGTTCTCTTATCCTTTCATTCACCTCAGCAGAATGATTATTAAGAAGAAAAACATTGGTTTTAGCAAGGGAGATGGTTTTGATGAAGAAAATTTTAGTTTTGCTGGGGATTTTATTTTTAATCCAGAGTGTGTTTGCAGCGCCATGGGACTTTTTAAGAGTTTCAACGAGTACTGCGCAAGTAATTAATCCAATCGTTGTTTGGGTAGTAATGTTAATCTCACTAGGGTTATTTACTATTTCTATAATCGCGTTAAAGAAAAAGGGTTCTCAAAGACTGTTGTTTGTAGGCGGAGCATTTGGATTATTTTTCTTAAAAAACCTATTTAGTCTCATTGACCTATATATTTCTCCTGGAATATTCATGAATTTTGCCGTGCAAGGAGTATTTGATTTACTAATACTAGCATCATTATTCATAGCAATTTTTAGGAAATGAATAAATGGACGCTAGGATAGAAGAAGACATTTTGTCGCCAAGAGACAAGATTTACTCTACAATTGTAAAAAACCCGGGGTTACACTTTCGAGAAATACAACGAAGAGTTGACTATGCTACTGGAGCAATGCAATACCACATAGATTACTTAAAGAAAAAGAATTTCATTCGCGAAGAAAAAGAAGGAAAGTTTTCTCGTTTCTATGCGTCAGAAGAAAAAAGTGTTGACTCAAAACTAATGAATCTATTAAGACAAAAACAAGTTAGACTAATCGTGTTATTTTTATTAAATCGAAGAAGAGCAACAATAAATGTTATAGCTGATTCGACCGAGATGAGTGTTTCAACTGCAAATTTTCACATGAAAAAGCTAGTAGAATCTCATATCGTTGAAGAAGAGCAACAAAAAGATCTTACGTTTTACTCCGTAAGAGAAAAAGAACCTATTGTAGAACTATTAATCGAACACAGAACAAGCTTTTTAGACAAACTAGTAGATAGTTTCGTTGATTTATGGGAAAAAGAACTTGATCTTGGATAAAGTTTAAATACTAGGGGATTAGTATTATTTTAGGTGGTTAAGTGGGACTTTTGAGTATGATTACAAGAAAACGTAGGAATATGCGAAAAGAGGCAGTGGAAATAGGTCAAAGGAGATCTCTTGAAACTACACGTCAATTTGGATTCAATGCGCGATTTGCAAAAAATTTAGTTAGTTTAAGACAAAAAGTAATTAGGTTAACTGGTGCGAATCTGGCTGAACTGGAAAAGGTTGAAAGAGAAGGTCTTACGTTTTGGAAAGAACAATTGCAAAAAAATGGATTAGCCCCAACTGAAAAGTTATTGCGATCTGAACAAAGTAATGCTCCCGATTATGCTAGACAACTAAGTGCACAACTACTGAAGGGTGCAGGGCCACAAATAGATAGAGTTGCTGTTCAAAAAGCTTGTGAAGCATATGTTCAAGCTCGTTTTGTGACGGTGTGGGCGCAAGCAAAAGCTGTTGCAAAAGTATAATTATAAATCAGATCTATTACACTAATAAAACAAATCCAATAAAATAAATTATTGCTAGTACAAAACAAATCCAAGAAAAATTAATTTTTCTAACAAGTTTAATCAATAAATCCATTGTAACTAACCCGATTACAAACGCAACAATCAAAGCAACTAACGAAAATTCATTAAAAATAAATCCTTTCAATAATCCATAACCAATTTCTGCAAAGAACACGGCAGGAATACTCATCAAAAAACTAATCCTAAATGCGTCTTCTCCGCTAAAACCACGGAACAACAAAACACTAGTTGTGATGCCTGAACGAGAAACTCCGGGTAATGCAGAAAAACCTTGGCCTAAACCAGCTAGCAAACCATTTTTCCAAGTTAATTTACCCGCACCGATTTGTTTCTTTTTTAATTGTAATAAACCAGTTATTAGCAAAAGAACAGCTAATAACAATAAAACAAATGCGATTCCAAATCCGAGTAGTTCTTCTAAAATTAAAAAAGAGGGTATTGCAGTTATTGCGGTTGCAATTGTTGCGATGATAAGAAATTTTAATAATTGTGAATTCTTCTTTTTTGTTTCACTCACATTTTGTTTTGGTAAAAGCATTTCTCTAAGTTCTTTTCTAAAATAAACTATTGCTGAGAGTAATGTTCCTGCGTGTAACATCACAGCTAATTGTAATGCAACTTTTGGGTTAGAACCAAACCAAACGAGTATGCCAAGAATATTGCCTTGAGAGCTTATTGGGAGCCATTCAAATATTCCTTGTAATAAACCAAGCACAATTGCAGTAATAAAATCCATTTTATCATTTTTATTAGAGTGTAAATTATTTTAAACCAGAAAGGTGTAATAATTGCATGGCAGAATTATTTTTGTTTCGAACGGGTAATGCAAATACAAAAGAAAACATTTTTTTGGGTTGGTTAAACAAGCCTTTAAGTGAAACGGGTATAAAAGAAGCAAAAAAGGTTGCTAGAAAACTAGCAAGAAAAAAAGTAACCTATGCTTTTTGTTCTGATCAAGTAAGAGGAAAACAAGCGTTGCTAGAAGTAATGCAACACCATAAAAAAGCAAAAATAATTATTGATCCGAGATTACGCGAAAGACATTATGGAATCTTTTCAGGCCATAGTAAGGAATTGTTTCGTGATTTGTTTCCAAAAACGTTCAACGCAATTAAATGGAAGTATCATGCTAAAGTCCCGCGCGGGGAAAACATGATTGATGTTTCAAAAAGAGTACTCGCTTTTATGAATGATTTAATGAAATTTATGCGAGAAGAAAATGCTAACGTAATCATTTGTGCGCACACAAATTCAATGAAAATAATTCGAGAGTATTTAGAAGAACTAGAACAAGACGAAGTATCGGAACTGGTTAGTTCGCCAGACGAATACAAAGAATACACTATTTTCTTTGAGTATTAGTGATTAAAATGAATATCTTATTTGTTTGCACGGGAAATATTTTTCGTAGCATGTCTGCAGAATATTGTCTAAGAGATTATTTAGTAAAAAACAAAATCTATCACAACAAAGTTGCTTCTGCAGGAACAAGCGCAATCATAGAACCAATGAAGCCAAAGGTTCGTGCTACTTTGTTAGCACTTGGAATAGACCCAACAAAACACAAACAAACACAGTTAAATGCCAAGCATTTCAAAGCATATGATTTGGTTGTTGCAATGCACAAGAACCACCAAGAATTCATAAAAGAGTATTTCGGAAAAGAAGTACCACTTTTTGATGAAGTCTGTTACGGAGTAAAAGCATCAGTACTCGATATCAATGACGAGTTAATTCCGAATCATTGGGATTATCCTGATGCGATTGATGCGTACATGAAATACGCAGTTAAATTCATCTACAACTCGATGCCAAAATTCGTTGCAAATTATAAAAAGTTTATTAAGAATTAATGGGCAGGGGGCTGCCGGCATCAACCCCTCAAAGCGATTATAAACTCGCAAAATCAATTTCTTCTATGGATGATAAAAGGTTGAAGTTTCAGAAAGGAAAACAAAAAGAGTTTCTTGAGAAAGTTCTTGAAAACTTTGACTCACAAAGGGAGTTAGCTCAGTTTCTTGGTATTGCACATACGACATTAAGAGATTGGGTCAAAGAAAAGAATAATATTTCGAAAAGTAAGTTTTATTTTGTGCTTGAAAGTTTTCCAAAATATAATATTTACAAACGATTTGTTGAAGAAGAGTTGGATTGGAACTGGGGTTGGATAAAAGGAGGGCATGCATGTATTGCAAAAAGAGAAAATTTGCACGATTATTTGAAATATGTTAGATCTTTTACACGGAATAAAGAGCAGGTGCCCAAAAGTTCAGTAATTTCGATTGAAAACAATTTGTTAGAAACATTGAAACATGAAGATGTAGATTTATTATCGATTCTTGCAGTATGTACTTTAACAGACGGTTGTTTACAAAAACATGGTAATTCATATAGAATTAGTTTTTCTTCTTCTGATCAGGTTTTGATAAATTTCATTCAAGCATTATTCTTTGAATTGAGTGAATATCTTCCAAGTACATACGGGCCAAGCAAAGGTGCTTATGATACGCGTGTTACTGATAACAAACTTGGTAAACGATTGCTGCAGTTATCTCCAGAATATAAAACATTTGCTTCAAATCCAGAAAAGCAACCAACAATTTCTTTTCTCAAAAACAAAAATATCCAAACAAAGATTTGGGCAATGCGATTTGCTTTTACAGCCGACGGATGTGTTTTTTTACCAAAGAATTTCAAAAAGAGTAAACCTGGATTATTTTTTGCTTGTTGTAATAAATCCGTATGTGTGGAATGGAAAGACTTTTTAGCGACTCTAGATATTTTTGGTCGAGTTGTGGATTGTAAACGATACAGAGAAAATGTTTCAGGAGTTCGGATTTATATGCATCAAAGTATAATTAACTTTCAAGAATTAGGTGGATTTGTTGATAAAGTAAAAATATCGAGAAAAAGTAAGTATTATTGTGGACTAACAAAGAACGCAATTCTTGCAAAAGTAATAACTACTTTTGGATAATATTAAAAAAGTGAAATGGGCATGCTCGGATTTGAACCGAGGACCTTCCGATTATCAGTCGGATGCACCAAAACCAAACTATGCTACACGCCCATTAAATAAATAAGCTCGTTTTTAACCAGCTCACCATAATAAAAATGTCAAAGAAAGGTTTTAAATAGTTAGACTTTGCTTTATTTCTAGTATCTCATATGATTGAAGAAATACTAGTATTAGTAATTTTACTGGCGCTTTCAGCCTTTTTCTCTGCTAGCGAAACAGCCTTTTATTCTGCGGATAGATTCAAAGTAGAAAAACTTGTGAAGAATAAGGTAAAAGGAGCAAAGAAATTACAGCAATTAAAAGAGAATCAAAACAAATTATTGATTACTATCCTAGTAATGAATAACGTAGTTAATATTGGTGCAGCTTCACTTGCAGCAGTAGTAGTACTTGAACTATTTCCGGGTAATCTAGCAGTAGCATTATCAACTTTCATTATGACTATTCTAGTATTAATCTTTGGAGAAATTACTCCAAAATCATATGCAACAAAACACTCTGTACAAATGGCGCTCTCAATTAGTGGTCCAATGAGCGTTTTGGTTACTATTTTAACTCCGATTACTTGGTTTTTAGATAAACTAACTCATGTATTAGTTGGAGCACAATCAAAAGAAGCGCTAACCGAAGAAGAAGTGAAAATGGTTGTTTCTCTTGGACACGAAGAAGGAGCAATTGATGAAGAAGAAAAAGAGATTATTCAAAATGTTTTTCGTTTAGATGATGTTAGTGTAGAAGAAGTAATGACGCCAAGAGTAGAAATGATTGCAATTGAGAAAAAACAGACCCTAAAACAATTAAAGAAGTTTCTAAAAGAAACGCCGTACTCAAAAATACCCGTTTATGATGGTGACGAGGACAACATTGTAGGGATTTTTAGTGTTCGAAAAGCGCTTGATTATATTGGAAGAAAACTCGATGTGAAAATCTCTTCTCTTTTAGACGAACCATTTTTTGTTCCTCGTTCAAAAAAGATTGGTGATTTGTTAAGAGAATTCCAAGAGAAAAAAGTGCACATAGCAATTGTTGTTGGTGACCATGGAGGAGTACTAGGAGTGATTACACTAGAAGATATTCTAGAAGAACTAGTTGGAGAAATCACTGAAGAAAAAGACACAGGGCACGAAGTAAAAAAGATTAATAAGAAAACAATTGTTGTTGAAGGTGCAACAGAACTTGATTTGATTAACGATGAACTAGACACTGAAATAGAATCGGAAAAATTCAATACTGTTGCGGGATTCTTGCTTGAGAAACTAGATCGGGTTCCCCAAAAAGGAGAGAAATTCAAGTTTGACAAGATTAAGTTTGAAGTCCTAAAAGCTAAAAAGAATAAGATTGAAAAGGTCAAGATTACTAAGTAATTGCATTTATAAATATTCTTAATGCTAATTTTTTCAACTGGTGAGTAAATACAATCCAGCAATCTAGGCTACCGAAGGTGCCTGATTTAGTACAGGTTTTGCCAAAAGGCAAAAAGTGTAGCCCCGTCGTCTAGTGGCCAAGGATGCAGGACTTTGAATCCTGTGACCAGAGTTCGAATCTCTGCGGGGCTATT
>Ga0233437_1002747_pt1 | contig 25382 bp, 27 predicted proteins | sample SI_122_August201_FD_182714 | JGI IMG/M metagenome (GOLD analysis project Ga0233437, IMG submission 182714) | Seawater microbial communities from Saanich Inlet, British Columbia, Canada - SI_122_August2016_200_MG | ecosystem: Environmental > Aquatic > Marine > Inlet | place: Canada: British... | reverse complement strand
TATTCTTTAATGAAATAATTGAATTGAATTTTGAATTGATAAAATTAAAATAAGCTCTTAGGAATAAGAGAATTATACCTTAGCTTGATAGCTATGAGCACATCCCTCCACACACTGGTTGCAAACACAATTTGTATAATTCGATTAATTCGTGGTTCTGCCTATAGAAATCTGAAATCTTCCACTTTTTTAAAACATAAAACCTAAAACTTAAAACTATTTTTGTGATTTTCTCTTTCCTTCTATCACATAATATGTGAATTTACATGCTAAATAGACACTAATCATAAGCATATAACTATCTTTTGTGGATATTAAGTATAAACAAAACATATAAATAGGAGGAAATCAAAATGAATACTCAAGATAACAAAAACCAAATAGCATCAGAAAAATCATATAAGGCAGGTGAAACAAGATTAGGTAAGTGGATTCTGGAAACATTAACAGGAGACTTTAGAGATAATAAAATAGAACGTAATATGGATCCTCACAAATACTTTTATTTCTAATCCTATGAGCAATGTTTTTTGAGAAATAGTTTTAGGCGATAAAAAAATGAAGAAGAAAAAGACCATGAATGCATATTATATATTCTGCCGCAAAACAGTGAGTTGTTTCCTTCTTTGTGTAATGATCATATTTATATTTTATCCGAGTTTTTCCTATGCCGGAGCAGTTAGCAGTGTTCAATGGTATATATCAAATGGTAAAGATGTAGTAGGAACAGCAGACAAAACAGGGGCAAAAGAAACTAAATCATATGAGTATACACCTTACGGTAAAATTACGAATTATAAATTAGGAATTACGAATGGTTCATCTAACATTCAACATCTAACATTCAACATTTAACATTCAACATTTAACATTTAACATCAATGATAATCCTTTTGAATTTTCCGGTTATTATTTAGATTCTGAATCAGGGCTTTATTATTTGAACGCCAGATACTATTCGCCAGAATTAATGAGGTTTATTTCCAGAGACAGTTATGATCTTTCAAATAGATATGCATACTGCAATGGTGATCCTGTTTCTAAAACAGATCCTTCCGGGCATATGCCATGGCATACCTTGAATATCGCTTTATCTATTTGCAGCTTTATTCCTGTTATTGGTAACGTAGCAGCAGCAATTCATGGAGCTGTGACAAAAAATTGGGTGGAAATGGGATTAGGAATTGGATTCTTTGCTTTTGAGACCGTCGGTTGTTCTCGCTATTTAAAGTATGCTGAAAATAGGGAGAAATATTTTAATGAATTTACTGAAGAAGTAAATAAAGGAAATTCTTTTTCAAAAGTTGATATAAACCATATATCAAGGGATGAATTCCATGTTTTAAAAAAAGTTGCAAAAGAACATAGTTTAACCAATATTGAATATTTAGGTGAAGGTTCTGAAACAAAAGTTTTTAAATGTACAAAGGACAGCAAATCGTTTGTTATAAAAAGAATAAAATCTAGTTTATTTGATGGTACATCTATGGTAAAACAGGTTGAATATTGGAATGATATTTCGAAGGCTAATCAAAATATAATGGGAAGCGCCTTTATTACTACCAGTGATACTAAAAGCGGGTTATTCCCATTTATTGAAGGTGAAATATGTAAAAGTAGCGGTACTTACAAAGGTATTAGTTTGACAACTTATATAATGGATGATTGGCATATCGGCGGGAACTCTATCGCTTTGACAGATCCCAATCAGGAAATACCTATCGATTTTGGTCGGATGAGAAAAGCAAGTGATCCAACTACATTAATACGTTTCTTCCCTAATTAAAACTCAAAGTTATGGTCGAAATAACAAGAAAAACAATATAAATAAAAATCATACATTCATCTGAGTTGTAGATTCTTTTTTATATTTTTTGAGAAGGCAGTTCACTCTCAGCCGTTAACATTTGCTATAGATTCCATTGTGGATTTGTAAATAGCATATGAAATTTTAATCATATGTGTCGGATTCTTAAATTAACGGATGCGCAGGAGCACATCCGTCCACATGCTGGCTGCAATACTCAATTTGTATAATTCGATTAATTCGTGGTTCTGTGTGAATAAATATAATTATAAAACCGTTCAACGTATCGAGGTATTTCAAAAGTTGTCGTGCTCACAGAATAAATATCATAGTAGTGTAAATATTAGAAATTAAAAATTTTGGCTCCAATTGTTGTTTTTTAGTGTATAAAAGATTATCTTAAATGTCCTGTAAGCATATTAACTATTACCTGTTATTGCTTTCACTTTTATATAGTTATATTTAAATATTATAATAAGAAAATAGATTGGAGTTATATTATGTCAGGACACAGTAAATGGGCAAATATAAAGCACAAAAAAGGTGCTGCTGATAAAAAAAGAGGAAGAATATTTTCACGTATCACTAAAGAAATAATTATAGCTGTAAAACAGGGTGGATCTGATCAGACTGGAAACACAACCCTTCGTTCAGCTTTAGTTGCCGCAAAAGCTGCTAATATGCCTAATACAAATATCGACCGTGCAATAAAAAAAGGTTTAGGCGATTCAGATACAGCTAATTATGAAGAAATACTTTATGAAGGTTATGGACATGAAGGCGTTGCTATTCTCGTAGAATCTTTGACTGATAACAGAAACCGTACAGGTGGAGAAGTTCGTCTTACATTTGATAGAAACGGCGGAAATATGGCAGGCAGTGGAGCCGTAACATGGATGTTCCATAGAAAATCTCATTTCATAGTTACAGGCGAACATGCTGACGAAGAAAATCTAATGGAATTATTAATGGAAGCAGATGCTGAAGTTGAAGACATTGATGTTGACGGCGAAACAGCGGAAATATGGGGAGCTCCTGATGCTTTTCTTGATATTTCCACTGCCCTCGAAGAAGCAGGCATAACTCCTGAAGAAGCCAACTTAGGAAGAAAACCAGAAAACACGGTTAAAATTACAGATATAGGCAAGGCTGAAAAACTACTAAGATTGATAGAAAAATTTGAAGATCTTGAAGATGTTCAGGCAGTATATGCTAATTTTGATTTTTCTGATGAAGTTTTAGAAAAACTTGCACAAGATTAATATAGTTGTTAGTCTTTAGCTATTGGCCTTTGGCTTTTAGCTATCGGCTTGTTAGCTATTTAACGATATCACCAGCCACCAGCCACCAGCCACCAGCCACCAGTTTCAAGTTTCAAGTTTCAAGTTTCAAAAAAAATACTAACAATAATTTCTCTTCTCCCTGTCTCCCAACTTTACAAAATTATAAATATCTTTTATAATCACTAAATATTATCTCATAGCAAAACAATAAATATATTTAATATAAAAAATATGATAATTTTAGGTATTGATACTGCAATAAGATGTACCGGATATGGTATAATTCGAGTTAAAGAAAACTCGTTTGAAGCACTTGACTGCGGTGTTATTAAAAACTCAAGGACAATTCCTCATAGCCAATGTTTAAAACGTTTGGCTGGCGGAATAAGAGAACTTATCGCAAATTACAATATTGATGTCGCTGCTATTGAAGGTGCATTTTATTTTAAAAATATTAAAACTACAATGATACTTGGCTACGCAAGAGGCTGTGTTATGACAGTTCTTGCCGAAGCAGATATACCAGCTTATGCTTATTCACCAAAAGAAGTAAAATTAAGTGCAGGCGGTGCAGGAACAGCATCGAAACAACAGGTTGCTGTAATTATGTCATCACTATTCGGAATAGATATTTCTAATATTGAAGATGATGCTACAGATGCACTGGGTATCGCCTTATGTCACGCAAACCGATCTTCAAGATCAGGTTCAGATTTTTTTATGAACAAACCAATTTAGGATGGTAAAATAATGTGGAGCAAACTAGCTACAGGCCGTATGTCACCATGGATAGCAGGTGTTTTGATGGCGTTCTTATTTATGTTAAGTCTATATTTTCTCAACGAACCATTGGGTGTTTTAACTTCTTATAAGCTACTAATTAGTGAAGCACAGGAAATATATAACGGTGTTATGCCCAAATTAGACGGTCAAGAACTATTTATCATAGGAGTTTTTCTAGGAGCACTTCTTGCTGCAATTACTGGTAAGGGTTTTAAATTATTACTATTCCCTGAAGATCACATGTCTAAAGGACCTTCTTATTATTTAACAATAGGACCTGCCTTATCATTTTTGGGAGGTTTTTTAGTTATGGCGGGACTGATTATAGCCGGAAATACATTTTTCAAATTATGGAGCGACAGTTTAGGTCTATACCTCATTGTCGCTGTATTTATAATTATTGTATTTATTGAATCAGTCGTTATCGGTACAATGCTTACAATTAAAGTTGAAGATCAAAAAAAATAAATATAGAGAAATAATTTACTCGAAAGTACTTGATGTTTAAGGTTTTTAAGGTTGTTGTAAAAACTTTTAACTTTATAACTTTCAACTTTATAACCCGCACAAAGTGCGACAACTTGAGAGGAATAATATGCAGCCGCTTGCACTAACAGGAAACCCACGATTATTTGTATCATTAATACTTGGTTTTATTTTTGGATTTATTCTATTAAAATCAGGTTTGGCATATAGAAAAACACTAATGGACCAATTCAGTTTTAAGGATAATACTTTTGCGATCATATTTCTTGTTTCTGTCGCAGTAGGTGTTCCTATTTTCTATTTCACTTCAAAATATAATATTATACAGCTAAATCCGGGAAATTATCAATTCTGGGGGGTTGTTATCGGTGCGATTCTTACCGGTCTTGGAATTTCTTTCTGCGGACACATTCCTATTACAGCTATAGCATCTCTTGCCAGTGGTAAATTATATTCACTATGGATACTTCTAGGAATGCTTGCCGCTTTCCCTATTGTAAGAATGGCAAAGCCAATTTTAAATGATTACGTGTTCAATAAAGCAGAGCCTATGAATGTCAATGCTTTAGCACAAAACTCACTGTTCTTTCAAGGTAGAACTATCATGCTGTACGTTATCCCTATTTCATGCCTGATAATAGCACTATTTCTACGCTTAATTCAACCTGCATCATCTTCAGGCACAAGTCGCGCCTCTAAAAAAAGCTGATTTAAGAACATTAGAGTCTACTATAAAATTATTAAGATTAACATGAATAATAGAATAAATTATAGTAATAATAAATTAAAAAGTGCATTTGATGTTACATAAAAAGATCTTTAATTTACCAGCAGGAAGTGTCAAAATAGATAGCGTGTTTCTGTTAAATACATTATAATGTAATATACAAATTTAAATATTACATAGTAGTTCAATATAGTATATTTTATGTGTCTTATAAATATTAAATCAGATGACGTGCAAAAAGAATTATCTGAATGCATGACAGAACTGTATGAATCATATCCTCAAAAACTCTCCTGCGATGAAAGAAAAACATTAGACTGGGATTTATGCAGTAAAGGAATTCTTCCTGAACTTGACCTGCTAAATATTTATCATAAAATTACAAATTTTAATATTAGAGAAGAAGATGAACTAAACAGGCTGGACTGCAATCCATCAATTCCTTTTGAATTCCTGGAGAACTACTGTTGTATCCCGTTTAAGTGGGATGAAGATGAAATGGAAATAGTTTTATCTGATCCCTACTCTATAAACTTTCTTTATTACTTGTTTAATAAACTCAATAAATTAAAAATAATATTTTCACTTGGTCGCAGGAGTGTTATTGAGAGATTAATACAGGAGACCTATAACAGAGAAAACAAAGATGAATTTGGGGATGAGGAATATAACGCTTCTAATAACAGTGAAGAAGCTTTAAGAACACTGGCATCTGAAGCTAAAATTGTTAGACTCGTAAACGAAATGTATTCCCGTGCTGTAGAAATAAATGCCAGTGATATACATGTGGAACCTGAAGAAAATAAATACGTCATTAGATTTAGAATTGATGGTATTCTAAGAGAATTTATGTCTGCATCCCTTAATCAATACCCTGCAGTTGCATCCAGAATAAAATTGATTGGAGGTTTAAATATAGCAGAAAGCAGACTGCCTCAGGATGGAAGAACAAATATAAAATTAGGCAAGAGCGATATTGATATAAGAATCAATACTATTCCGACACTAAACGGTGAAAGTATTGTCCTCCGTTTATTAAGAAAAGATGCAATGGATTTCACACTAAAAAATATGGGAATGAATGATGTCATGATTAAAAAATTTGATGATATCATAACTCAACCTCACGGCATTATATTAGTAGTGGGACCTACAGGAAGTGGTAAGTCCACTACTCTTTATAGTATTATGTCTCAACTAAATACACCGGGTAAAAAAATAATAACAATCGAAGATCCTGTTGAGTATAAAATTCCGAGATTATCACAAATGCAGGTAAACCCTAAAATTGGTCTTGATTTTGCCGGTGCCTTAAGAAATATTGTCAGACAGGACCCCGACATCATACTTGTCGGTGAAATAAGAGATAGAGAAACAGCTGATATCTCTATCAATGCAGCTTTAACAGGTCATTTAGTTTTAAGTACGCTGCATACAAACGATGCTCCAGGAGCAATTAGCAGGTTGTTAGATATGGGAGTCGAAAATTTTTTGATAACGTCTTCACTGATTGGCGTGCTGTCACAAAGACTGGTAAGAAAAATATGTTTAAAGTGCAACGGCACCGGGTTCAGTTCCGGCAAAGTTAAATGTAAAAATTGCGAAGGTTCAGGATACAGAGGAAGAGTCGGTATTTTTGAATTAATGCCTATATCTGATGATATTCGAAATGCAATATTAAAAAATGCTGATAGCAGCACTATTAAAGAAATAGCAGAGAAAGACGGCATGATTCCTTTAATTGAAGATGGCCTGAAAAAAGTGGAACTGGGAATAACAAAGAAAGAGGAAGTTGTAAGAGCTGCCTCGGAAAAAAGCAAGTAACGCAAGTAACGCAAGAATTAAGAATTAAGAGGAATAACTCATGGTGAGTGAAACGAACACTTACCGATAAAAAAGTGCAGGGTTAACAATTTAGATGATATCATTAAAATGAAACTAATTTACATCATACTAATTCCAATATTAATTTTAATAATTATTAAATTTCTGTTCATGCAGATTTATTACCAGCCAATTGATAAAAATCTTAAAAAATCAATAAATTCTATTCTTAACAATAATATATCAAAATTTAAAAATATAGACACAAATAGCATACAAAACGATATTTATGCTGCACCGGCATCTGCCTTAATATGGGAAAAAAACATATTTGATTCTAAAAGAGGTAAAACAATAAAAGTAGTTGAACACTCCACACCAAATATAGAACTACTGGGTGTTTGTGCTTACGGGAATCAGAAATATGCCTTTATTAATTTTAAAAATTTAAATAATTCTTTTCCAAATAATAAGAAAAAGAAACCTAAAACATTTTTTAAAGTTGGAGATAAGCTGCCAAATGGTTTTTTATTAAAATCAATAGGAGATAATTACGTTATAATAGCAGGAGAAAAAGAAGATATAAAAGTAATGCTTCAGCATAATAGCAAAGAAGGGAAATATCGAGTACAGAAAACATATAAAGATAATGTACAAACACAAATCAGTATAATTAATGAATCTAACAACTCAGGAAAGAAAAAAAAGATTAGCATAGAGGTATCTCCGGCGAGATAGTACTCATGTCGTTTTTTTATGTATACTATTATTATAAATAATTAAGGTAAAGAACAAATGGAAGATAAATGGATTTCAGAAAATGAATTATTGAAAATAACAGAATTATCAGAAAATATTATTCTTGAGTGGATAGAAAAAAATAAAACCTGTGCAAAAAATAAAAATGGAATATCTCTGATTAATTTAAAATATTTTCTTAATGATTATCCTGAATTTACAATAGATTTCAGCACTGACACAAATATAAAAAAAACGACAGCAGTAAACCATGATTCTATGCAAGGAAAAGTAACTATCGAAAAAAGTATTTTAATAATTAAAAAATATTTTTTCCATATAATAATTATTATTGTCCTTATTATTATGATTTTTAATCATCTTGGTCTAAAAAATAGATTAATTGAAATGCATTTAAATTATAGCCATATGATAAATAAAAGTATGAAAAAAATAAGCACAAAAGAGATACAAATTAAAAACACGATTCAAAAGGTGAGTTCAAATGCAAATAGCAAAATAAATTCATGCACCATATCAATTAATACAAATAGACAAAAACTAAATTCATTATCTGGAAAAATAGAAATAATGCAAAAACAGGTGACTGTGAATAAAGCTTTATATAAGAAGTTACTTGATAAGCAAATTAAAAATAATGTAGATAAAATTAATAATTTGAGCAATGAAGTAAATTTACTACAGAACAATATGAGAAAATTAAGTGTAAATAAAAACAATAAAGAAATAGTTCTACCAAAAGATAAGCTCCCGATAATTAATGAATAAATAAAGAAGATTATATTTGGATATGTTTCATATAAAAAAATGTGCAGTAATAACCTGGGATATTAAAAACTATTTCTATGGCATAAAATATCGCTATAGCAAAAACACGGGTAAAATAATTGAAACATGTTCTTCCAGCGAGATCAATCTATCGTTCGCAGAACAGATAAGAAGTATATATAAGCAACTGAAATGCTCAACTGAAGAAAAAATTATTATAGGTGGATATTTTTCATCATCATTAACTTTCAGTTTAGATATACATTCACTTTCTATTAATGATATAAATAGATACCTGCAATACGAACTGCCTCGACATCTACCATACGGTATTGATGAACTACAATGGTGTTTTAAACCAACAAAGTTTACCGAAAATAATAAAAAAGTTAAAAGAATTAAAATTTTTGTCATAAAAAAAGATGAATGGAATAAATTTCTTGCAAATATTGCAGAGAGCGGCATTAGGATTGATGCAATCATACCTCCATTTATGGCAATAGACCCGCTATATAGCGATATTGACATCTGTATGGCAGGTATTGATCAAACTTTTTTCCACCATAAGTCTGAGAGACTTGAACACGCATATAATTTTTCAAAAAATGATGAATCAAAAAATGATTTCAATAAATTTTATGATCTTCTTAAAGCAAAATACCAAAATTTAAGCAAAGTGAATTACAACGATTATATTCCGGCTGTTATTTTAGCTGAATATGTATTAAGTGAACAGTGCAATAAAAATAATATAAACGGTTTTGAATTAACAAAAAACTTAACACCCAGAAGGTCAAAAAATCTCAAAATTATAAATCTGTTTCTTGCTATTTTTCTTATTCTGCTGGCACTTTCTTATTTTGGTAGAATTACAATTTACAATAATGATATAATGCAGAAACTGCTAAATAAAAAATATGAAATTAAAAGCTCTGTTAATAAGATAAACAGAAAATTAAATATTGCTAAAGAAAAAAATAGAGTGATAAATGAAATAATAAAACTACCACCTGAAAGCAGTATTAATCTTTTGAAATATTTAGATTTTTTTTCAAAAAATCTTCCTGATAATATATGGATTTCAAATATTAACTCTTATAATAATAAAATTAATATTGTGTTTAAAGCCAAAGGAAGCACAAATCATTTAATGAGTGCATTTTATGATTCAACATTATTTACAATTGTAGATACAAGAAAGTCTGTTATGGGCGATGAAACTACTATTTACATGACACTTAAAAATAGTAAAAATGATCCTGTTAGATAACTAAAAATCATGAAAAAAATAATCTTTAATAAATTCAAAAGTTTGAATAAAAAGCAGAAAAGAACAATAATCGGCTTATCAATATTTATACTGCTTTTTATCTTTCTACTGATACAAAATATTAATTTTACCGGAAAATTTATTTCTTCCGGCAGCAGTATACAATCAACAATAAATGAAATAAGGATGCTTAAAAAAGATTTACATAATAAAATGCTAAAATATAACAAAATTAAAGATAAAGAAAAACTGTATTCAAATAATAAAAATGATTTTATGATATTAACCGAGAATATGAATATTAATGAAATCATCCAGCAAAAAATGGAAACTAATGCAACAAACAGCAAAGTAACATTAAACTCTATCGGAAATATAGAGAGGAATAAAATAAACACTACATTAAGTTCTGGTAATTTGAATATCAGCTGTAAAGGAAGCATTAAGAATATGACTAATTTTATATCTAAAATATATACAATAAAACCAAAGATGTATCTAACGAATTCGTCTTTAACTGCATCGATGGAAAATCAGAAGAAAAATGTGAGATTCACAGCAGGACTTAAGTTTTACATAATAAACAAAGCAATAAAAACAAATAGTACTGATTCTCCCCTGTAAAGCGCATAAAGCGGGAGAAGCTTTTCAGCTAAGGTTTAAATCTTTCAATACAGGATTAGTCGATATAAATTTTATTTGTTTTATTTCCGCTTAGGTTTAAAATCACATCATTATTCACATTGGCATGGAGACCTTCTTCAATGAGTTTAGCTGCAGCGGCATATCTATTTAGCATTTCTTCCTGAGGAGTAGTTTGATGTACAATTTTAACACTCAGCATTATCAGCAATTCGGTTCTTTTACTTGTTATAGCAGTACTACCAAAGATTCTGTTGATGATTGGAATATTACCAAGAAAAGGAATTGTATTCAAGGTATCCACCCTATCAGAACGTATCAGACCACCTATTATAATGGTAGAATTATCAGGGAGACAGAGCGTAGATATTATTCTTGTAGCTAGAATTGACGGTGCCAACCCATTAGCTGCTGAAGCCGTAGCATTGGTTGGATCTATTTCTGATATATTCTGATCAATATTTACATTAACCAACCCTCCCTGGGTAACTGAAGGTGTTACGTTAAGAATCAGACCTATTTCCTGATATGTAACATCCTGAGAAACCATTAGATCCGATTGAGGATCTTTTGAGTCTGATGAAGCTTGGGATGTTTGATTTATTATTGGTACCTGGTCTCCTACAAACATAGAAGCCTGTGAATTATTTTCCACTAAAATTTCAGGTTTAGCTAAAAGCTTTACAATGCCATCTGTTGCTACTGCGTTCAAAAAGCCCTTTGTATCTGCCGGATTATTCCAGTCAGAAATTAAAAAATTAAATCCTTCATTTCCATTTTTCGGATCATATACGCCAACATTATTATTTATTTCATATTTTAAACCACTATTATTAATCCACTCTTTAACTTCTACTCCCAAATTTGTAGTGGCGTTAAGCACAACATCTGCAATTACCACACGAATTAAAACCTGAACCGGAGGAGTATCAATTTTTTGTAATACAGCCTTAAGCATTGAATAAGTTCTATCCGTAGTTCTTATCATCAACCTTTCATTAACAGCATCTGCAAATATTCGTATTGGGTTTTCAAAAACACTCACAGGTAATGCACTGCTCTGCTTTTTAAGATCAAGTGAAGGAACCTGGACATTACCTCCTATACCATCACTACTAAAAGCCGTTACTAAATACGAGGAGGCTCCACCTGTATCATTAGAAACTGAATTACTTCCACCTGAATCTGAACCGCTAAAGTCCCCTGCAAAACTTGATATACTCGCATTCTTTTCGCTTAACGTTGCGCCCTCTACATTAAATACAACTTTTAATGCAGCTATTAATTTAGCAGCACGACTGCTTTGCACTTTATATATAAACAGTTTATTCTGTTCTGCATATGAACTGGTATCTAATGCTTTTACCCAGTTTTCAACCATATCTATAGCTTCCAAATTAGCAGCGGAAACGACTAATAGCTGCATTCTATCAACTCCCTGAATATTTATTGCACCCGGCAGTTCAACTTTTCCTTTTTTATTTATATGCTGTAAGGGTAAACCAAGTATAGGTAAAATCTTAGTAAGCTCTTTAGCAATATATGTCGGCGGTACGTTTACACACTTAATGACAATTTTAGGATAGTTTTGCCTGTTAGCTACATCAAGCATTTTAATCAGGCTTGCCAACTTAGGCATATTTGATGGTGAATCAACAATTAGGAGCGAATTTTGTGAAGAATCATCAATTAAAACAGCCCCCTTCGTTAAAAAGGGCAGCAATATTTTAGATAAAGCAGATGAGTTGCTTTTTTTCAACCTAAACATAATTGCACTTACATTTGCTTTGGGTTCAAATGTTGTTAAAAGCTGCCTCTCTTTAGGCATTTTACTAAAAGGCAATATATGAACCAGACCATCATCCAACGAACAATATACACCTGAAAGCCATAGAACCTGTTCAAAAATTTCCCATAATGTTCTTTCCTTTAAATTAGAATTAATTGATATAGTCACTAATCCTTTAATATTTTCATCTAAATAATAATTAAATCCTAAAATTTCAGAAAAAACAGTTACTACTTCCTTTACTGGAAGTGCATTTAAATTGATGTTAAAATGCTGTAGTTTCTCTGCATTTTTGTTTTTTCCCAAAAAATAATCATAAAAATTATTTTCTTTAATTTTATATTTATCATCATGATTTTTTTCAGCAAACAGTTTATTTATTTTGTACTGAGATATGCCAGTTTCACCATTATTAACAACAGGATGAATTTTATCTGCAACAATTGATTCTTTATAATCAATACTACTTGATATCAGCATAGGTTTTTCTATATCTATACCGTTCTCAGCGTCACTTTGAGAATTATTTTTTCCAGGGGTAGATGAAGTGTTGCAGGAAGATAATATTATCAAAATTATTATTACAGAAAAAACTTTAAAAATACGCATAAAATTATATAACTCAATTTTCGGATTTCAAATCAGACATATTTTTCTAATTTTAAGCCTAATTATCTAAACCTTTATTTAATGTTAAATATTTTAAACCGCACAGCTAAAGCAGTGAACTCTAACACTAGCTTGCAATGTTACTTCGTTGGGTTAGTTCACCGCTTTAGCTGTGTGATATAAATCTAGTGATCTTTTCATTAATGCTGATTAATAATAAAACATGATTTTAGCTTAATATAAATTTTTCAACAAGTTCTACTGAATTATCAGTTTATTTTTATTGCTTGCTTCAAAAATGATTGAATTATCTTTACTTTGCTGACTACTACTATTTTTAATTAACTCACAGGCATTTGAATACCTGTCAATCATGCTTTGAAGAGGTGTTGTTTTCCTGACAATATTTGCTGTTAACATTAATAATAACTCTGTTCTTGTGCTTTTAACGTCTGTAGTACCTAAAAGTCTATTGATAATTGGAATATTACCAAAAAAAGGAATCGTTGTCAACGTATCAGTTTTATCTTCTCTAATTAAGCCGCCAATTATAATTGTCCCCTTATCAGGTATTGTTAATTTTGTCGTTAACCTTCTGGTTTTTATAGTGGGAGCTAAACCACTGAAAGAGGCTGAAACACTTCCAACACTAGATAAATTTTGATCAATGTCAATTGATATTAGGTTACCTGCTGTTATATGTGGAGTTACCTGTAAGATAATACCTATATTATGGTATTTAACTGTCTGTATCTGATTTGGTGTAGTGCCTGATGAACCTGAACCTCCGCTGCCTCCAGTGCCTCCGCTGCCTGCAGAGTTTGTATTTGTAACATTTTTAGTAAGTAGAGGTATTTGCGATCCTACCTGAAACATAGCTTGAGAGTTACTCTGAATCAATATTTCAGGGTTAGCTAAAGTCGTTGTTTTACTATCAGTAGAAAGTGCTTTTAAAAAAGCGTTTTTATCGCCTGATGTCAAATTAGTAATTATAAACTCAAACCCTTTACCACCAGTAGCTTGACCAAAATTATCGCTGACTGAATACTTATTGTTACCTCCTTTAAAATAATCACTTAATTCTAAGCCTAGATTAGTTTCGGCATCAAGCTCTACATCAGCTATTGTCATCTGAATTAACACTTGTGCAGGCACCGTATCTATTTTTTGCAGGAAGGCCTTAAGCATTGCATATACTCTGCTTGTAGTTCTTATCATCAATCTTTCATTAACTGCATCTGCGAATACTTTAACAGGTACATCAAATACACTCAACTGATATTTATTATCTTCTTTTTTAGCATTACCAGTAATATTATTACCCCATGTTCCTCCACCTGATGAGTTATTATTATTTGCTGAAGTTGAATTATTATTGTCTGTTGTATTTGTTGATGTAAACGCATTATTATGAGTTAAAAAATAGGACGAGCTACTGCCTGCACTTCCTAAACCAGATAATCCTCCACCTGCACTATTTGCGAAATTAGATATTTGTGCCGAACTTTTTTTCAGCACTTCACCCTTAACATTAAACAGTGTGCTCATAGCCTGCATCATTTCTTCAGCTTTGCTATTTTTTATTTTATAAATAAATATCTTATCCTGTTCGCTTGATTCAGTGCTGTCTAATACATGAACCCATTTTTTAACCTGTTCAACAGCTTCCCAATTCGCCGCGGAAACAACCAAAAGCTGCATTCTGTCAATGCCCTCAATGTTTATAGCTCCATACTCTTCTGTTTTGCCTTTTTTATCTACATGCTGCACTGGAAATCCCAATATAGGCAGTATAGTTAAAAGCTCTTTGGCAATATATGTCGGTGGTATATTCACACACTTAATAACTGCTTTCGGCCAGTTTTGTTTATTGTCAAGGTCAAGCATTTTAATAACACTTGCCAACTTCGGCATATTTGAAGGTGAATCAACAATTAAAACTGCATTTTGTGAAGAAACATCAATTATGACAGCTCCTTTTGTTATAAAAGGTTTCACCATTTCTGCCATATCAGATGATTTGATATTTGCTAGCCTAAATAGTATGGCACTGACATTTGTTTTTGGTTTTAACGTAGTCAGCAGTTGCCTCTCCCTACTCATTTTACTAAAAGGCAATACATGAAGTAAATCATTATCTAATGAACAATATGCCCCTGAAAGCCATAAAACCTGTTCAAAAATCTTCCACAAATCTCTTTTAGTCAAATTAGAGTTTATAGAAATTGTGACCAAGCCTTTAATATTTGGGTCATAATAATAATTAAAATCTAATATTTCAGAAAATGCTGTTATTACTTCTTTAATAGGAACAGCATTTAAATTAATTTTGAAATGCTGTAATTTATCTGCATGTTTATCTTTATCTAGAAAATAATCATAAAAATTATTTTCTTTAATTTTATAATTCTTTGATTTACTATTTTTATTAATAGCTTTATCGAGCTTATTCAATGTCAGGTTAACTTCAGATGTATATTTAACAGGTGCTATCTGATCTTCAATTATATTTGATTTATTCTTATTTTCACCAACAATTGACATAGGTGGATCTATTCCGAGATTTTGATCTGTATCTTTAGAAGCCTGATTGCCATCTGATTTCGAAGCTGTGTTACATGAAGATAAAAAAGCAAATAGTATCACGGCACTAAAAACACTTAGGATACGCAGATAATAATGATAATTGGATCTATTCAAGTTAATGGTTTATTTTCCTAAAGATAAGGCTAAATTTATTTAAAATTAATTTCATTTTAAAATACTAATATTTTTATGACATTTAAATCCTATACTAACCATTATATTTGATAAATATGTATTTAACAATAGTTTTCTTATATGACTCGTTACTTTAAAGATTTTAGTTCATTTTTGTGCGTTTATTCTTTAAAATAATCAAAAAAAAAATTAGATTATAAAGAAATATTAAACATAAATCAAAAACCAAATATTTTTACAATGAAATTATTTAGAAAGATTCGGGCAAAACATATAAAACTTGGGATCAAAGGTGAAAAACTCTCTTGTAAACTCCTAAAATGCAAGCAATATAGAATACTATGCAAAAGCTATAGACCTAAAAACAGATCAGGCGAAATTGATATTGTAGCAAGAGACGGCAGAACTCTGTGTTTTATAGAAGTTAAAACAAGATACAATCCTAAACAACATTATTACGCAGATAAAATCTGGGTTTCAAAAGATCAAATTCAAAGAATTAAAAAAGCTGCAAAATCATATTTAAATGAAATCAGCATAGAAAAAGTTAATTATCGGTTTGATTTAATTGAAGTTTCAATTAACAAGTATGGTTTAAAAAGTATTTATCACTGGCAAAGAGATTTCGGTATATTCTCAGCGGCCAGTTAACTTTAGGAGATATGTTCTTATGGAAGAAAAAAAACTTTTCGGGACAGACGGAATTAGAGGGAAAGCAAATATTTATCCAATAACCCCTGAAATAGCATTACAGTTAGGTAAAGCAATTGCTCTGTATTATGAAACTAAAGGGCATGGAAGCACCAGAGCAGTTATAGGTAAAGACACACGCTTATCAGGTTATATGCTTGAAACAGCTCTCACTAGCGGTTTAGTCAGCATGGGAATGGATGTTATGGAAGTCGGACCTATGCCTACACCTGCAATTGCACATTTAATAAAATCATTTGGTGCAGATTGCGGCATTATGATTACAGCATCTCATAATCCATATAGAGATAACGGAATTAAACTTTTTGGTCCAAACGGTTTTAAACTGCCTGATGAAGTAGAACTGGCTATTGAAAAAATAATGTTTAGCGGTGAAATAAAAAGCAGTATAGATACAAAAGATCTTGGTAAAGCATATCGAATTCATGATGCTAGAGGACGTTATATAGAGTTTGCAAAAAGCTCTATAAAAAGTCAGAGCCTTAAAGGTCTAAAAATAGTTTTGGATTGCGCAAACGGTGCAGGCTATTGCATAGCTCCATGGATTTTCAAAGAACTTGGTGCAGAAGTAATTAAAGTTGCAGTAACCCCAGATGGACTTAATATAAATAAAAATTGCGGAGCAACTGTTCCGGGTAATATCTCAAATCTTGTAAGAGAACATAAAGCCGATGTAGGGGTATGCCTGGATGGCGATGCCGACCGTGTTATTATGCTTGATAATACAGGAACAGTAATCAACGGCGACAGACTGCTGGCTATGTGCGCAATTGATTTCAAGGAAAGAAACAAACTTGCAAACAATACGCTAGTTACAACTGTTATGAGTAATTTAGGTTTAAAACACGCAATGAAAAAAGCAGGAATAAACTTGGAAATTACTAATGTTGGCGACAGATATGTTATCGAACGCATGCGTGACGGAGGTTTTAATATAGGTGGCGAACAATCAGGTCATATCATTTTCATGGACTATGTAACAACCGGTGACGGAATAATTACAGCATTACATGTATTGAGAATGATGCTGAATAAACAGAAAACTCTGGCGGAACTGGCAAACTGTATGGAAGAATTTCCACAGACATTAATTAATACTGAAGTTAGAGAAAAAAAACCGATAAAAGATATACCTGAAGTAAGCAAAGTTATTAAAGACTGTGAAGACGAACTTGGAGAAAACGGAAGAGTACTGGTTCGGTATTCAGGAACAGAGAATTTAATGAGAATAATGGTGGAAGCAAGCAATTATAATTTGGCAGAGTTATGGGCAAACAGAATACTGGAAAAAGTAAAGGAGACAATAGGATGAGCGTAAAAATTAACATACTTGAGATTGAAACTCCAAATACTTTACAACCTATTTCATGCACAAAAAAATTATCCGAATGTCATGTTGCAGGTATTTCTTATATAGATGCATTAAAGTGGAGATTAGAGCATATTTTAATGGACTTGAATAGAGAATGTCCATTTGAAAGGGTATTAAATATCAGATCTGATTTTTGGCCGTCACTTGAAATCATTCATACTCTTTTCCAAAGTTTCTTATCTAAAGCTTTGAGTGTAGTTATAGATGGAAAAAATATACCGGTTGCATGGTTCTCAAAAGGTGTTGAACCTGAAACAGAGCTTAAAAGTTTTATCGGTATTGACAATAAATCTCATTTAATAATACATCCATGGGACTTGCTCTATGTAAATGAAGATATCATCAGCACACTTGAGAAAAATGATATACAGGGAACAGTTAAAGAAAATGTTAATATTGATGGATTTGTAGAAGTAGGAGAAGGTACAGTTTTACTTCCTGGCGTTTATATTGAAGGCAATGTTATAATAGGCGAAAATTGCAAAATCGGACCTAACTGCTATATCCGTGGAAATACATATATAGGCCATGACTGTCATGTAGGTCAGGCTGTTGAAATAAAAAATTCTATATTAATGGATAAAGTTAAAGTGGGACATCTTAGTTATGTTGGCGATTCCATTTTATGTACAGGTACAAACTTTGGAGCCGGTACAATCACAGCTAATTTAAGACATGATGGAAATAATCATAAAAGTTTTATCAAAAACAAATTAATAGATACAACAAGAAGAAAGCTCGGTGTAATTGTTGGCGACGGCGTACACACAGGTATAAATACTTCATTTTATCCAGGCAGAAAACTTTGGCCTAATACCAGTACATCTCCTGGTGAAATTGTAAAAAAAGATAAAAAATGATATATTAAATATCATTAAAATATTCTATATATAAAAAAATAAATTAACTAAGTAATATTACCATGACTGAATTATCCTATCTCAAATGTATCGGCTGTGACGCTGAATATAGTTTCGACTTTTATACGCCTGTAAATGAATGTATTAATCGCGGACAAGATGATGCAAATCATATTTTAGAAAAACATTTGCCATCAGGTTTCAGGTTTAAGATAAGTAAAATTATTGCAAAAAGAACAGATGATTCTACTCCATATAAACTATTTAAAAGATATTTTTATTCATATTATTTAGCAGAATATCTTGAAATAGACTTTGATAAAATCGTTGATGACATAAATAAGAATTTAACACTGATAGGTGAACCTAAATTTCTATTTACACCTCTTCTTGAAATTGATAATGTACCTGGAATTAGCGGTACAACCGTTATTAAAAATGAAACAGGCAATGTTTCAGGATCTCATAAGGCACGTCATTTAATGGGAAACATTCTGTATATTGAAGTACTTCACAGAGCCGGAATGATTAAAGATAAACCTAAACTTGCTGTTTACAGTTGCGGGAATGCTGCTCTTGCTGCTGCTGCCATTGCTAAAGCTGCAAACTATGATATTGATGTATTTATTCCTGTCGGCGTAAATCCGCACGTTATAGATAAACTTAATTTTTATGAAGCAAATATAATAGAGTGTCCAAGGATCTCAGGAGAAACGGGTGATCCATGTTACAATAAATTTCATGATGCATTAGTTGCAGGAGCTACTCCGTTCTCATGCTCAGGACCTGATAACTGGTCTAATATTGAAGGTGGACAAACACTTTGTCTTGAACTAATGACAGAATTAATAGAAAGAAATCATATACTTGATTCAATCGTCATTCAAATAGGCGGCGGAGCTTTAGCAAGTGCTGCTATTCAAACTTTGGAAGAGATGTTTTCTGCTGGAATATTAAAGAAATTACCAACAATTTACGCAGTTCAAACAGAAGGTGGATATCCTTTAGTTAGAGCATATCTCTTATTAATGAAGGAAATAGCTGAACTTAATGATCTGCCCTGCTCTTTTGATTTCCATTTGGATGCTGTTTTCAAGGATAAAGAAAATCAAAAAATATTAGAATATTACAAAACACACATTGGTGAGATAAAAAATATTGCTGAATTTATTAAAGATAATTATACTACAGAAAAAGTTCAGACAGTACTAATAACAGCAGGAAAAAAACATATGTCTAATTATATGTGGAGCTGGGAATTAGAACCACATAGTATTGCACATGGAATTTTAGATGATATTACTTTTGACTGGTTCAAAATCATACAGGGTATGTTCAGAACAGGTGGTCAGCCTATTACTGCAAGTGAAGAAGAACTGAAAAAGTATAATGAATTAGCCAGAGAAATAACGGATATAAAAGTTGACCATACCGGTTCTTCAGGTTTTGCAGGATATATGAAATTAAAGAAACTGGGAATTATCCCTGCAGATGATGTAACGTCTGTTATTTATACAGGAATTGAAAGATAGATGCAACTGGGTGCTAATTGTTAATTAATAGTTGCTTGTTAAATTGCGTTTAAAAGAAAAGCTCTAGATGGTCAATTATGATAATTTAGGGCTTTTTTTACACCATAACTTATACAAAAAAAAGAGCTCAATTTGAGCTCTTTTAAAAAATATATTTTAGCTTATACTATTCTACATTATTTTGCATTTTACATGCTTTCAATGCATTATTCATAAGCATTGCAATAGTCATTGGTCCAACTCCGCCTGGAACAGGAGTGATTAATGATGCTTTTTCACTTACTTCAGCGAAAGCCACATCACCAACTAAACGATAACCGCGTTTTTTAGTTGCATCGTCAACTCTGTTAATACCTACATCGATAACAACAGCACCTTCTTTTACCATATCAGCAGTAACGAATTCAGCTTTACCAATTGCAGCTATTAAAATATCAGCTTTACTTGCTATTTCAGCAATATTAGGTGTGCGTGAATGACAAACTGTAACTGTAGCATTAGCGCCTTTAGCTTTCTGCATAAGAAGAGACATCATTGGTTTACCAACAATATTTGAACGGCCAATTATAACAGCATGTTTTCCACATGGATCTACATTGCTGTATTCAAGAAGTTTCATTACGCCATAAGGTGTACAAGGATAGAAACCATCTGTTTTTCCAATAAGCATTTTACCAACGTTTATTGCATGAAAACAGTCAACATCTTTTTTAGGATCCATTGCTTCAATAACTTTATCTTCATCAATTTGAGGTGGTGGTGGTGACTGTACTAAAATACCATGAACTTTAGGATCTTTATTAAGTTTATCAATAAGAGTCAAAACTTCTTCCATTGTAGCATTTTTATCAAGTACAACTTTATCTGAGTAGAAACCAAGTTCTTTTGATTTCTTTTCTTTCATATTAACATATACCTGTGATGCTGGATCTTCACCGATAAGGACAACAACTAAGCCAGGTTGTAAACCATATTGTTCTCTAATTCTGATAGTTTCAGCGGCAGTTTCTTCATGTATTTTTTGTGCGATAAGCTTACCATCAATATTTTGTGCCATGATACGAACTCCTTATTTAAACTTTGGTTTATATTAATTTTTACAAATAAATTACAGTCTATTAAGATTGTACCAAATGGCATTAAAATCAAATTATTATGACTTAATAATACATGATTAGCGATTTTGATTATTAGTTAAAAAATCAATGAGTTTTATCTTTTTTTACTTGCAAGATAGCTAATTAATACTAAATTTATAACTCTTAATTAGAATAAGGCGGCTTAGCTCAGTTGGTTAGAGCATCGGAATCATAATCCGAGTGTCTGGGGTTCGAGTCCCTAAGCCGCTACCACTTTTTTATTCACTTATTCTCTCTATATATTGTAGTATATCATGTCTGGGTGCTTCGGAACAGTATAAATTTAGAGCTTCTACCCCGCAAAGTTGTTCAGCCCTATTAGACCAAAGCATGAGAAACTCTTATCTCTATTAAATTTATTCATAACTCACATGAACATTTTTTTACAATTATAGCAATAATTACTTATACAAAAAACATTTCAGATAATACCCCAGCCAGCCTCATTGAAAGTATGCAGAAAAAAAATGATATAGAGTAAACTTGAAATTAATACCAGTAACTGTATTCTAATTCACGTTAGATAATAATAAAACAAGAAAAAGAGAATCTATCTATGGGATTAATTCAGGTTGCAATATTCAAAAATGTTTCCATTAAATCAAGCGTTACGAATAATCTAAAATCATCAGTTGCTAGAAATGGAATTAGGTGTGAGCTTGGGACATTCCCTGAAGAGCCTAAAAGTAGCGGCGTATTAAAGAATGGTGAATGGGTTGAAGTTTCAAACGGAAGTATTGTAGACAATGATAATGAGTTTTCAATAGATTTAGATGCTACTGATAACGCAGCTTCAAGTTTGATATCAAGTCTAAAAAAGAAAAAAACTATTGATGAAATAGTTATATATGAATTAGCTACTACTGACAATAAACCTTCCTATGCTTACTATATGAATAAAGTTTTTATTAAAGGTGCTTCAACTGGAATAGATCAGACTGATGATAAAGTTCTAAGATTGAAAGGAGTTTGTACTTCATTTAAGCAAAGAACTGCTGACAATTACGAACCTGTCTTATGGGATTCTGAAACAATGAGTCATATATATACTGGAGGCACAAAATAATGGAAATTAGATATAGAAATGGTCAACGTGTAGGACAACCTTCAGGTAGCGAAGTAAATAAAAGTCAAGGCTATAATAATCCCAGCCTGTCACCATCAGCTCAAAATGCAGTTAACAAGCACTTTAATCCACATTCTAATCAAAGAGTCCAAAAATGGGAAGTAAAAGTAGGAAATAAAACTGTAACATTCACATCTTTTTACAATATAATATATATGGGGCAAAAAGATGCTCAATCAACAGCAACATTTTTAGGTTTTCCACTTCGGAATCAAATAGCTGTAAACTGGACAGTAGACTATGAAGTTAGCACAGATCTTACTTTGAGTATTGATGTTGCAGGGCCCGATGGGCAAGGCTATGGGACAGGCGACAGTGCTCATTTTGCATCAATTCCACTTGGAAAACACTTTATGCTTCCTGATATTAATTTAAAACCAAACCAGCATTTTGCTGCACGCAAGTTAGTGAATATAGAAGGAATTGGATATAGATACCTATATGGACATTTAGAGTGGGATTCACTAGGTCCTCAACCTGTTTGTAAACTTGACGACATTGGCAGGCAGCTAAGAAAGATTTTTAATGATGCCGGGAAACCTCTATAATGCTAAATAAAAAACAAATACTAATTACTGTTTCTGCTATTGTCGTAATTGCAATTGTCTCTCTTATTGTCATATACAGACCAAGAGTAACAATTCAGAAAAAAGGTGTAACTCTCCCAGTGATGTATTTTGCTATGATGTCAGACCATCCAATGCAGAAAGTTCCTAAAGTTGTAGAAAAAGATCCTAATGCAGTAAATGCAATTCTTTGTCAAGAACCTTCTTACTTTAAAACTCCGCTTAGAATAGCAGTTGGTAATTTTAATAAATCTTTAACCGTTTACCTGCTCGATAAAGGTGCTAAACCTCAAGAAGCTTTAAATTATTTCAAAAAAGGAAATGAAAAAAAAGAGCTACAATTTTTAGAAAATATTCTCAAAGAAAGGGCGAAAGCAAAAATAACTAATCATGCTATTTCATACAAAAAATTAGTTTGTAAATTAATTAATGATAAAACTGTAGAGAAAAAAATAATTTTAACTAATGCTGAAATTTTAAAAGCACAACCTTATTCAGATGATGGTATTAATTTTAAGATACGGCTTGCCTTAACCCAAAAAGGCCAGGAAATAATTGGTAATACTACTAGCAATAATATAGGTAAAAAATTTGGTTTTTGGATTAATGGAAAATTAATATCTTCTCCTGAAATAAAAGGCCCTCTTTACCAAGGTGTTATATTTATTCCAATAAAAGTAGATATAAAGGAAGCTAGACTCTTAGCAGAAGGAATAATGAAAGAAAACTAATAGCACACAGCCGAACTCTATGTTATAAGAAACTTATTTAATTAATTCATATGTGCAATAATGAATAATAAATTTTAAAATGGGCTTTCCATCTGGAGCTTGTAATTTCAACTATCCTATTTTTCAGGACACTTCAGAATATCCCTCATCTACAAGTTTATTCTTTGGATCACTCCAATATTTTCTTGCCCTATTTGTTTGCGTTAATACTTCAATTACTATTTTAAATATTAAGCATCTTCTATTTAATTTTTTAATGAAATAATAATCCACCGACACGAACATCTTTTGAAAGAGACCTTTTTTGAATTGGAGCAAGAAAATATTAAGAGCATCTATTGGTTATCAAAATTCTTTTTTTAGCCCTCGCAGAGGGCGATATTTTGTAGCCTCGGGTGAAACGAAGTGCAACCCGTGGACAGAAATGTAATATATAGTCTAAGCCCCCGCCAGGGTGGCGATATAAAATCAGTCTAAAAAATGCTCTGGATCATATTCAATCCCATGTTTTTTAAGAAACATTTTTAATTCATCTCTGAAAGGAATTCTTCTATGATGTGCTTCCTGTCTATCAATATATTCAATTACATCAGTTTTCCCTGATTCGCTAACAGAAAAACATGAAAATCCTGACTGCCATGAAAAATCTTTCAAATTTAGATATTGTTCATGTATCCATTTTGATGAATTTGCTTTTATTTTTCTGGCAAAATCAGATGGTGCCATAGAAGGCTTTAATTTTGTAAGAATATGAATATGATCTTCTATACCCCCGATTTTAATAATCTGACAGTCATCTGCTTTGGCAATACCGCAGATATAAGAATATAAGGGATCTCTAATATCTTTATACAAAAGATTTTTTCTACCCTTTGTACTAAAAACAATATGATTTAATAAATTTGAAAACGTATGACCCATTTTTTCTGTCGCCGCTCTGCGAGGGCTATTTTATTTTTTTATTCATCATTTCCACGGGCTTACGCCCGAGGCTACAGTATGTCATCCTCTGCGAGGATTTTTTCTTTTAATGTTTTTGATCTCTTATATTTTCGTAGCGGAGCAAGAAAATATTAAGAGCATCTATTGGTTATATCATTTTTTTTTAGGAGGCTTAACTGGTTTTGGTCTATCTTCTTTTTTTTCATGTTTTATCGGCTGAACATCATTTTGAAAACTCTCATCACCAATAAATACATAATTTTCTTTGTCTTTATTTTGTTCCTTTGTCATTCCAATCTCCTTTTGATATGTTTGCTTCTGTCTCTTTTTTTGTTTTTGAAAATTCTATAAAGTCAATTTTGCTAATTGGTATTAAAAAACCATGTGCATTAGTTTCTATATAATCATGATTATCATTATCTGTATTGATCCAAACAGGATTCGCAACATAAATAAATCCATCTTTAGGATCAGATGAATATCGATGAGGCCATCCACGAATAATGCGTTCATCTTCAAGATATATTTGTATCATTCTTTTTTCGGTGTGAAATGTGTCTAACCATGTATTAATCATAGAAGATTTTTTGGTAATTTTAAGCAGTCGAAGCCATTTCATCGGGATATCTTTTTGTCGTAGCCAAGCTAAGCATAGTGGATAAACAATAGATAATACGATTATTGTAATTATGTGAAGCTTATTTCTAGAAAGAGATACATTGATTGTTCCACTAATTTGTTTAAAAGTTATTAATGGCTCCCAACTTTTTAGAATGAAGCCTGAAGTCAAATAAATAAGATAGCTATATAGTGTCTGTTCAGAAAGAACTTAAGTATTTAATAGTAAAATTGTTATATATGAATAAAAGCTCTGAATGTTTTGAGTATATAGTTTGAACACAATGAATATTGAGTTCAAATTATATAAAACTCGC
>Ga0233437_1002745_pt1 | contig 25400 bp, 23 predicted proteins | sample SI_122_August201_FD_182714 | JGI IMG/M metagenome (GOLD analysis project Ga0233437, IMG submission 182714) | Seawater microbial communities from Saanich Inlet, British Columbia, Canada - SI_122_August2016_200_MG | ecosystem: Environmental > Aquatic > Marine > Inlet | place: Canada: British... | reverse complement strand
TCATCGGCTTTGAGGCGTTGGTAAACCGGAAAACTACTGTAGCTCATTATAAATTCATGTATCATTATCTATTTTACCTCGCCCGATAGGCCATTGAAGGGCGTTGTTCAAATCCAGAAATCTCCCGTACATTGGATTTTGGTGAACCTGTTGTTACTGCTATATCTCTCAGCCATGTCACCGCTAAAAATTACCGTAATATCAATTATATATATCAGACATATTTCGTCTCAATATGTTTAGGGGCTGTCAAGATATTCCCAGGTTTCCAACTATCCGGATTTAATATGCGTTCCATGAGGTATCTCAACTTTCGATCCACCCTTCTGCACATTTTGCTCATGAAAGCATGTTCAGGCCGAGCTGCTTGAAAACCTTTTCGGTTTAGGCACAGCCTTGTCCTTTTCGGGGATATCAGTGAGCAATCTCTAACGCGCTCAAGGTCATCCGGGATTGGAATACGCTGCCCGGATGCTTTCGCTTTTTGGTTTCAGGGTCCTTTTTTTTGAGGTATCAGTTGGCTCTTTGGGTCCAACAAGAAGGTCCGGAGCAGCTTCAGGTCAAGTTCTTTTTATGAACGGCTTTGATTTAAATCTTTAGCCTTGCAAAGGGATTCATGGGTTGACATGTGCCCCATATTGGAATGGCTATCCCTGTAATAAATTGAAGAAAAGATATCCCCCCAATATTGTAAGTCAATAAGAAAATCATACATAATCTGAAGGTCGCTACCTGAAACCGGGCGGAAAACGTGCTGAAGACTGCTGTTTTGGTGGGGCTGGAACGTCGAGAAACGTAAGTCATGTTACATGAAGACTCCGTAAGGCTTTGATGCGGATTTTCTTGTCCGATATTCATCCGACCGGGAGAAACTGGTACAGATTTTAGCCAAAATGATAAACGGTGTATTCGAGGAATTTTTACCTTGACACATTCAATTCAATGCAATAGCGTATAAGTACACATTTATATGCTTATTTAGACATCTCTTTTTTCTGAGATGTACTGTCGAACATATTTCTTCAAACAGAGGATTTCTAATGCAGAGAACAAGAACGACCATTTTGGCTGTCTTGGCAGTGGGTATCGCGGTTTATGCCTTATGGTTTCAGAGTCGTCCTGTCGTGCTGAAAACGGCGACCCATGAGGACGTTCTGGCCGAAGCTGAAAAAGGCGGATATCGCCTGATCGACACCGGGAAGCTGTGGGAACAGTACCGGAAGAAACCTAATGACATGTTCATCGTAGATACCCGCCAGGAGTGGGAGTATCGTACGGGGCACATCAAAGGGGCGGCGAACTTTCCCATGGAGCCCACCTGGTACTCCCGGTGGAAGGAACGGGGGGCAATGGAAAAATTCCTCGGACCTGACAAAAATCGTTTCCTTGTATTCTACTGAGCGGGGCTGGCATGAGTCCGTAGCGACTCGGCGGCCCGGGTGGCCGTAAAACTTGGCTATACGAATGTTTACCGCGATCCCTTGGGGTTCCCCGCCTGGAAAGCGGAGGGACATCCCTTTGAAACCGCATCACGTCAACCGGCTCCCGTGACTGCCCCGGAAAAGGACTATGGTTCCCTTACGGGCTGGGCCATGCTGTGGACCCTTCTGGGTATTTTTCTGGGCGGTATGGCGCTAAACCTGACCCCTTGTGTTTACCCCCTGATTCCCATCACTGTCTCCTACTTTGGCGGTCGCAGTTCCAAGGGAAAAGGAGAGACCTTCGCCCATGGCCTGTGTTATGTGGGCGGGCTGGCCCTGACCAATTCCAGTCTGGGGGTAGTCGCCGCTTTTACCGGTGGGCTCATGGGCGCCATGCTCCAGAACCCCTTTGTTCTATCAGCGGTGGCGCTCATTCTGCTGGCATTTGCCACCAGCATGTTTGGATTCTGGGAGTTCAAACTGCCCAATGGACTGACTCAGGCAGCTTCCAAATCCTACACCGGCTATTTTGGCAGTGTTTTCATGGGGATCACCCTGGGGGTGGTGGCGGCGCCCTGCATCGGCCCGTTCGTACTGGGGCTGCTCACCTGGGTGGCCGGCATGGGAAACCCCTATCTGGGATTTCTGGTGTTTTTCACCCTCAGCGTGGGGCTGGGGCTGCCCCTGTTCGTGCTGGCACTGTTTTCCGGAAAGCTGGACAGGCTGCCGCGTAGCGGCGAGTGGATGGTGTGGGTGCGTAAGCTCATGGGATGGGTGCTGGTGGGTATGGCGGCTTATTTCATTCGTCCGGTGATGTCCCAAACGATGGGTAATGTTGTCCTGGCGGCCGTGGCTCTGGGGGCAGGTCTGCACCTGGGCTGGATTGACCGTTCGCAGGCCAATTTTAAGGCCTTTGGCTGGATGAAAACGGTTGCCGGCATTGCGGGGCTGGTAACGGCAACGGTTCTGATCGGTTCCATGCTCATGGCCGCCCCCGGTGCCTTTTGGCACCCCTATTCGGACCAGTTGCTCAAAGAGGCGGTTGTCCAAAAGAAACCGGTCATTATCGATTTTTCCGCTGCCTGGTGTGCCCCCTGCCGTGAGTTAGATGAAATCACCTTCCGCGATCCGGAAATCGTCAAACGGTCTAAAAAGGATTTTATCTTTGTGAAAGTGGATCTGACGCGCAAGGGTAATCCCGTTTACGAAAGATTGCTGAAGCAGTTTGACGTCAGGGGGGTCCCCACGGTTGTTTTTATAAATCCCGAGGGTAAAGAACGGCGAGACCTCCGCCTGGTGGATTTTCTGCCGCCCGGTTCTTTTCTGGTTCGCATGACGAAAATCAGCCGACCGCTTACCGACGGCCCATCAAACTGATCAGAGAATAGCGAAAATGCGCTTAAAACCCGCAGGAAAGCATAGGAGAATAAACATGGCGATTATTGAGAAATTCTTAGGTCAACGTGTGGAGATACCGGAAGATCACCGTTACGATGTCAGGCAGGGTCTTTGGGGTCGATGTGTCGATCATACCATTGTCTTCGGTCTGACTCAGCCGGCTCTTGTGCTTTTCGGAGGTGTCAAAGATGTCGATTGGCTTGTAGACGATAGCCAAGCAGTTCGAAAGGGTGAAGCGATCCTGTTCGCCATCACCGGCAAAATTCTGTACATAGATGCTCCGGTGGCGGGAAGCGTTCAATTCAACAAAAAGATACGGGAAAATACTGCGTTAATCACGTCAGACCCTTATCATGAGGGGTGGTTGTTTCTCATTCAACCGAATGGTGGGCTCGACCAAGCATATCAAACCCTTTCATCACCGCAAGATTACCTTGATAAACTTCGTTTGTCTGAAGGGTTCAAAAATCCGGATGGGATAAAAGGTGGTGTATCCGGTATCTGCAAAGCCGTTTATTCGGGGATCGGAGAACAGAAGATCTGATTTCTCGCCGGATAACTCAAGGAACCCCAATAAGGTAAAAAGATGCCGCGCAAACAGCTTGATAAAAAGATGATCTTAAAGGTGATGCTTTTAATCGCTTTCATCATCTCAGCAGTGTGTCTGGTCCAGTTTACCCCGATTAAAGGTTTTCTGACCACGGAAGGCCTGGGTCGCTTTTTACAGGATGTGGGCTTCTGGGCACCAGTCGTATTTATGGGGATCTATGCTTTCGGTATCTGTCTGTTCGTACCCGGCACGGTTTTAGGTGCAATCGGTGCTGTGCTTTTTGGACCTTACTGGGGTTTTCTTTATGTTTGGGTGGGAGCCATGTGCGGGGCAAGCGCAGCTTTTTTAATTGCCCGTTACCTCGGTAGAGATTTCGCCGCCTCGCTGATCGGGGACAAAATTGAAAAATACGACGAAGCCATCGAACGAAACGGTTTCGCTACGGTTCTCTATCTGCGCCTGGTCTATTTCCCATTTACGCCACTGAATTTTGGCATGGGGCTGACGCGGGTTGGCTTTTGGGATTATTTTTTCGGTACAGGCCTCGGCATACTGGCCGGAACCTTTATTTTGCTTTTTTTCATAGGCACCTTAAAATCGGTCTGGGCCAGCGGAAACTGGAGTGAGCTTCTCTCCGGCAAGGTGTTCTTTTCTCTGGCTTTGTTTGTGTTTTCGCTCTTTATCCCAAAAATTGTAAAGGCTTTCAAGCGTCGTTAAATTTTTGTGGTAAAAAGGATGGCTATTTAAAATAGTCCCCTCTGATTCGAACGAGGTATGTACAACGTTTCGTTCAGATCTTATTGAATTGGCTAGGCCACCGAGGATTTTTGTCCCTTAAGTTTTCTCCCGGCAAACCGCTCGGGAGCCCTGGTGATATAAAAACCCAACGAGGCATCATTGAAGCCGGTTTGATCTTCTGAAAAAGAATATTAATGATATGACGACCATTGATTTGCCATTTAAAATAAAGAAATCCAAACTCTTTTAAAATACCCTTCAAACCACAAAGTATGGAGAATCGATTGCCCCAGCCGAAAGCAATAAAAAGTTCTGTTTTGAACGATCATCTCGGCTCCATTGCCATTCTGTCCAAGAGCCTCGCTGATGAAAATCGTCTGCGCATCCTGCTCTGTGTAACCGATGGAAAAAAATCGGTCTCCCAGGTTGTAGAAGATCTTAAACTTTCCCAGCCTCTCGTTTCTCACCACCTCAGGGAACTGAAACGCACACTTCTGGTCAAGGTCGAGAGGCAGGGGCTCTTTGTTTATTACGAATTAGCGGACAAGAAGATTATCGACATCCTCAAACGCATGGATGAGCTGGCCACAGAATTGTTGTCAAAAAGAAAGTCATTTTAATTTTAGGAGATAATTGAGTATGATTCCTAGTGAGATTCAAAAGTGGGTTGATGCGGTGGAACCTAGGGAAGCAGCCCTGACGCTGGCGGGCGTTTTGAGCAGGCTGTTTCCCCTTCTGGAAGAAGAAACCCGTCTGGAACTGGTATCGAATCTGATCGGTACGCCATCCGATGAAAAGCTAACCAGTCTGGTGCATCTCTGAATGGCCACCTGCATGGACGAAGGTGTCGATCCAACGGATATGTGCCAGAGTATGATAGACAGAGTTGCCCGATCAAAGCAGCTTACATCAATTTCCGAACCCGAGATCCTTTCATTGTTTGAAGATTGGCTGGAGGAACTTGACGGTGAAATCGTCGCTTTTGTCAAGGAAACGGGCTCAAAAAATCCATTTGACCTTGCAAAAGGCTGCGGATTGTCTCGATCTGGGGCGAAATTCCTCATCACAAAGCTGAAAAGAGAGGGGAAGCTGTGACATCCGGAATATTAGATTTCCTGAAAACCGGCATGTGTAACTGAAATTCATTTTTTTAGCATCATTATCTATTGAAAGAGGAGGTCACCATGTTAAAAGTCAGATTTTTCCTGAACGAACCCAACGGTAAGCCGTGAAAACATTTCAAAGCCATAATGCCCAGGTTGGGCGAAAAGTATGAAATTGAGATCGAGACCACTTCAAAACCACCAGCAGAATACAACACGGATGAATACTTTGAGCTGGATTTACCGGTCGCGCCCGCAATTATGATCGGCGAGGAGATTCTGTCAGAGGGTTCTGATATTTCAGATGAAAAGATTGAAGCGGCCATTTGCAAAAGCCTCGGTCTCCCGCCGCCGGATCCCGAAAAGAAGGGAGTGCTCGGTCGTTTGTTCAAAAAATAATTTTTACGGGTCACCAATGCAAGGGAGCGCTCTGAAAACCTATTTAATACCGGACAGTTGATGTGTTCCGAGGCGGTCTTGCCTGTTCTGAACCAAAGCCTGAACGGAGGTCTGCCACCGGAAATGGCAATACGCCTTGCATCGGGTCTGCCGGAAGGAAGCGGGAGAAGCGGCTGTACCTGCGATGCGCTTTCGGGAGGCGTCATTGCCCTTGGACTTTTCTTGGGTCGAGATACACCGGGTCCGCTTAATAGCAGAAGTATCCGACTATTCAAGCCATAGGGCTTTTAAGGTGTTTTTCATCGCCTGCATTATCGAAGATGGAAATGCCAAATGAATAGTTTGTATTCGCGGTGAACTGAACATCGTTTTCGGATTCTGTCCTGAGACTTCTCTTAAATACCACATTCCAGTATCCGTCTTTCCACACACCGACCGTCTCCACATTTGCTCGGTCTCCGGAGGGTGTTCTAAGAACATAACCGGGAAGTGCATCACCAACGAACAGGTCTTCAGAAAAGAGTGTCGCCTCATCTTCAAAAAGGTATGGCGATGATCCCACGCCGCCCTCAAAGGCAAACATGTAAGCGGGCTTCAATCCGTCCTCAGATTTATTGTCCTTGTAAAATGATAAATAACGCTGTAATATCAATTGGCTATGTCAAATATTTTCCAGAGCCAAAAGGTTTCAGAAATTCAGAGTTTCATAGGTTTTGACAAAAACCAGTCCTATGGACTATTCTTGTTTTCAAAGAGTACCTTTTCTTGTTTCGAACCCGGCTAAAAAGACTTTTTGGCATATTCCACCGAAATTATGAAATTGCGAAAATAATTGCGGTTTGAACGATTCTGACTTTTTGCGAGTGCATCAATTATTGACAGAAAAGATCTCTTGGCAGACCCCAAAAGACATGGTGGAGGGTAGGTTCGCCATCTTCAAAGAACAATTATGAGAGAGAAAATACCGTGCGCGACAACATTGATTTGAAATATTACAAACAACGCCTTAAAGAACGTCTCGAAGCCATAATTATGGCACAAGAAAACCAGAGAAAAGCGGCTGCGCCAGTCGCGCTTGATCAGGCGAGGGTTGGCCGCCTGACGCGAATGGACGCCATGCAGCAGCAAGCCATGTCCAAAGCCGCAGCCCGCCTCGCCGACCTTGAGCGTCAACGCATTCAGTCATCGCTCGGCCGCATGCAGTCGGGCGATTACGGTTATTGTATAATTTGCGATGAAGAAATCGCTGAGGGACGTTTAGGGTTTGATCCCAGTATTTTGTCGTGTATCTCTTGTGCAAAAGAGGCGGATGGTTAGTAAAAAGAGAGATGCCTGTTTGAATCCGAATAGACACATGTAACCAAGCTTAAAGCCTTCCGGTATGCATTCCCGGGCGGAGCCAGGGAACACAGGAGGATTGGTTCACGGGGGGACCTATTTGGCTATTTTTTTGGATTTCTGCGCCTTCTCAATTTTGGCCCAGGTGTCCCGTAACGACACAGTTCTGTTGAAGACCAGTTTTCCCGGAGAAGAATCCACCGGATCCACACAAAAATAGCCCAACCTCTCAAACTGGACCCGGCTGAACCTGTGTTTACTGCTATATCTCTCAGCTTTCCGAAGGATATAAACCAATGTAATATCCATTACATATACCACCTCTCACATGATGCACGTTCCTATGAAATTGGGGTAAATCGACGGGAGCCTTTTGGTAGGATTCCTTCATGATTCCTCAGATTATTGCGCTGGTCTTTTTTGTTTTTCCCAGATTTTTCGGCGCCCGAATCCTGAAGATGGGCTTGATGTTTCCCAGGATGTTAAACACTGAACGAATGGTTTGATGTCAAGCCGCTGGCCGCTCGTCATGCCGATTGTGATCCGTCCAGCGGAGTACCGATATATTCATAAAAGCCATGCCGTACATCACCTGCACAAAAAATGAAGTCCCATAACCATCAGCATTGGGGTCGCAGAGTATGACCGTTCGGGGGATCAATCATTCCTGGACCTGATAAAGAGTGCCGATGAGGCCCTCTACCGAGCAAAGTAAGAGGGGAAAAACAGAGTTTGCCATTACGGGGGATAACCGGGGACGTCCCTATTATTTCTCTATTATTTCCACTTGACCTACAATCAGGTTTTCTCTATGGTCGAGCTTTGAAAAAGCAAAGGCTTATCACCTATCACCTCACCCCTCACCTTGAAAAAAGGAGAAATTCCCGTGGATAGATTTCCGGAGATCAAAGCACTCACATTTGATGTGTTCGGGACCGTACTGGACCTTGGCGGCAGCCTTAAGCCCTTTATTGGGGATTTTCTAAAGTCAAAGGGATCGGATGTTTTGCCCCAGGATTTCTGGGATCAGTGGCGTTCCAGGCAACGAATCGAGCAATATCAGGATACCATGCTGGCGCTGGGCCACAGCGGTTACCTGGAGACGGCCCGTCGAGGATTCGTATGGACTCTTGAATTCTACAGCATCCAGGCCTCCATAGATGAGGTGAAGGAGTTTATGACTGCCTGGGACGATCTGTCTCCATTTCCAGAGGTGGTTCCCGCATTGGAGCGCCTAAAAACCCGGTTCAAGCTTGTCGCCCTTTCCAATGGAGACGTCCACTACCTGGACCATGTCACACAAAACCGGATTCAATGGGATTTCGACGATGTGATCTCAGTGGATGTGGTGGGCTATTTCAAGCCCCATCCCGGCATTTATCGTAGAGCGGCCCGCATGCTTGAACTGGAAGTGGGGGAATGTATGATGGTTTCAGCCCATCCCTTTGATATAATTGGGTCTCGGGCCTGCGGTTACAGAGCTGCCTTTGTGGACCGCTACAGATTCCCCTACGGGGATCCCCCATACGAACCTGACATTAGAGTAGAAGACTTTACCGGCTTGGCCGATGCGCTCCTGTAGCTGGGGATATTAGAGCAGAACCTTTCAGGGTTCATACGTTGATCAGATAAAGCGACATCCCTGACTCTCCACAGGGCATACCAAAAAAACCGGACCATATCGAGCATGTTAGAAAAAATCCGGTACGGGTCTTGGCACGTATTCCGCTAGGCTAATCGCGGAAACCCAAGGCGGGAAAATCTCCATGGACTCTTCAGAGGAAAATGGAACCACAATCACAGTCTCTTTCCCCAAAGACAGATAAATTCCTTTTATTCAAGGATCGCCCCAAGGCATAAATATTTCGCGGCTGAAAACTGGTTGCCTTTCAGCCAATTCTAGCTTGCCAAAGTTGCATTACCTGCTATGTATTACCGCCCACTAAACGATATAAAGCGTTGTAATAGCGAATAGATATGTCAGATATTTTACGGCCTAGAGTGCTTTAAATCTGTCAAGATTGCAGGTTTGGGAAACGGCCCGTCAAAAGGTGACCCAAAAATCATACATTCCTCTTTCGATCTGATTTCATTTCCGTCCCCGGCCACACATCCATCACCGGGGGGCCATCTCTTCTTCTCTTTGGTCAAAGGACCGGAGAGGTCCTCAGTTGGGGTCCTCCGTCAGCCACGGTGTATAGTTGATATCGCCTTCGATCAAAGAACCGGGGTCGTCGGCCTGGCCCCACCAATTGTGTTTCGCTGTTTGAGGACCGACATTTTGGTCCTCGACCCCTATTCCGCCGAGCTGATTGTTATAGATGGAATTGTAGCCTTCGGACTGAAGCGCCCCGCCGCCCAAATCCACAGACAGCGTCGCGTCAATATCGCGATCCAACCAGACGCCATACCCCAGGCCGTCCTTGATGATATTCCTGGAGACGTTGGCCGACAAACTGCCGTCCTCCTGCGCCACAAACAGCAATCCAGCCAAACCGGGATGCAGACTATCTGTTATTGTGTTTCCGGTAACCACCGCCCCATCTATAACACCACCTCCCGATCCGGGTTCTGAGCCTTGTCCAGGCGCTATCAGAGTGATGCCTTTTCCTGTATGGGTACTGTTTCCTGAAATTATTAAATTTTCCATTTTACCTGACATTACTTCAATCCAGATGCCATCTGAATCACTGACTGAATTTGAAATATTGTTACTTCTAATCATAATATTTTTACTTAATGGATTTTCAGTCATTCGCTGTAGAAAGAAAATGCCTGACGGAGTCCAAACGCTCCCTTCTCCAAAATTATATATATCATTGTTCTCGATCGTGATATTCTCCATGAGGCCACACCAGATTTCGCAAATAATCGGCAAATGCATCTCGTATTTAGATTCTTGTGTTTGATAAAAAGTGTTCCCGGCTATCAAAACATTTTCCGCAGCTGATTCAAATCCATATTCAGCATCTCCAAAAACCGATACATTGATCCCTCCTGTATGGTTGTCGTAAAAAGTATTATCCGTAATGGCGATATCCGATGATTTGTCCCCGCCACCAAAAGAATAGATCAATATTCCGCTTGTCTTGTTCCATACCGGAGCCGGTTCAGCTCCGCTTACGATACAATGCTTGATGGTCAGTTTTCTGGCTCCTCCGGCATATACCACGTTTTGTTCCCCTCCCCGGAGATCCAGGCCTATAATGGTTATGTTTTCAACATCTTTCAGATAAATTGGTCTTTCATTTTTCAAGTTGGAGCTTTGTAGAACCGGATATCCCGTGGCAGGTATTCCGGGGAAACCTTCATTATATCCGCTGCCCCAGAGCGTTAAATTTTTTGTTCCATCAAGGTCAACCAGAGAACCCTCCTCCACAGAGTATGGTTTGTTTCCTTTGCGTATATAGACCAGCGTATTATCTTTGTTATTTTCAGAAGAGCTGTCTATCGCCTTTTGTATCGTTGAATAAGGATGTTCATAACTTCCATCTTCAAAACCTGAAGTATTTGAGTTGTCAACATAGACAATTTTTTGCTCTGATGATGAATCACCCGATGATGAATCACTTGAGCATGATATAAAAGAAGACGCGATCAAAAAAGTTGCCAGAGCTAGGATCAATTTGTTGTTTTTCATGTCTAACTCCTTCTATTTGGTTTTAAGGAAGCGGCGTATCCTCGCTGGAACGACAAGCAATCATTCCTGTTTAATCCCAGAATATCTACTGGGTGTACCCTTTTTTCGTTGAGAATCTATGCTGCCTTTGTTGCGTAATAATCTGTGGTAAAGTGATAGGGGGTGATAAGACATTGTTTTTCCCAGCTATAAGCATAGATAAAAGCGTTTTTTGGGTCAAGAGAAAAGGAAGAACCACATGTTGGTATCGACCTTGTATGGAGCAGGCGTACAAAGGAACGGGCACGGCAATAACTGGTATCTATTTCAGTCTTCCAAACGATAAAAATTACTGCAATAGCAATTATATATCACCTTTCCCCGCGTGAGAATGTACACATGTGTATAGCTGGTCGATTCAACCTGGATATTTCCAAGGATTCGTTTATCCGTTCTTGCTGAAATAGTGGCTATAGGTGGGCCGCTATATCAGAATATTTTCTGAGTTCCAGACTGAATAGCAGCTATAAAAACCTGGAATTTTGACCCACCCCGTAACCGTTCACGGCTACATCTTCCCAGTTGTAACCAGTTATTGATGTATATGAAGCCACAAATTCTGGATGGACCATTGTTCGTAACAGGGGTAGACAGTTTGAGTATTCGAAGCGATCGGATAATACTTCATCTCATCTTGACCTACAAACCGGTTTTCTCTATGGTGAGCTTTGAAAAAGTAAAGTCATATCTAACAATTACGACTGTTCAAAATTCCACCACCTGAAAGGACCAGGCCATGTCAATAGAAACGGTTCTTATCTACACCTTTGTTCCTGTAGTTGCATTGATTCTCGCTGCCATGATTGCTGTCTTTGTGGTTCCCCGTAATTCGGTGGTCAGTCTTTTCCAGCATTTTGCCGCTGGTGTGGTATTTGCCGCTGTGGCGGTTGAACTCCTACCCGTACTGAAAAAGGCGGGTGATCCGTTCATTATGACCGTGGGATTTATCTTAGGAGTGATTACCATGCTCCTGATCGGGAAATTTGCAGAGAAAATGGGGATGGTGATACCTATCGCGGTAGACCTTTTCGTGGACGGTATGCTCGTTGCCATCGGATTTGCCGCCGGTTCTAAAGGAGGATTCATCCTTCTAACCGGTCTGAGCATGGAGGCAGTTTCGCTAGGGCTTTCAGAAGCACCTTCCCTGTTAAAGAAAAGATTTTCAAAGAAAAAAATCATAGGTCTGACATTCGTCCTGGGTGTTGTGCTTCTCTGCGGATCAGCCTTTGGCAACATAATTGTTGGGATTTCAGGGAATCTTATCGTGGGGATACTTGGATTCGGGGTAGCAGCTCTGCTTTACCTCGTTACGGAGGAGTTACTTGTTGAAGCACATGAGATGGAGGATACCCCTTTTATAACAGCAATGTTTTTCCTCGGTTTCCTCCTGCCGCTCCTTCTCGGAAGCCTGTAATCATAAGATAGCTGGCAGCAGCAACCCTTCAAATCTCCTGTTCTTCACCAGATATCATAGTTGAATCTTGACCCACCCCGGAACCATTCCAGGCTACATCTCTCAGTTGTAACCAATTGTTGATGTATCTGGTATAGGCCTCGCCGTCAAAGAAGAACAGGGAAAATCAGCCGTTTCAGGTTCTCGGCCCACAATATAACTGCTATATCTCTCAGGCGTGTAACTGCTAAAAATAACTGTAATATCAATATGATATATCAGGTCTAGCCAACATCCGCGCCTTCAGTATATTACACACTTTTTGGACCACCAAAATATGCGTAGCCGCATCAACGGTTTTTAAAAAAATCATCTGCCTTTGCTCACATAATCCGCCCCGATTAGCATTGCCGTCGTGAACGGTGACAGCCAATGCTTTTATGGCACAGTGGTTGGGTTTTCCTTGACTTTCCTGCACGCCTGAAAACCATCCATTCCATGCATGCAAAGATCCAACAGAATAGCATCATGTTTGAAACTCATAATTTTGGCTTCCGCTTCAAAACGGTCAGAGGGCTGTTTCAATTTGATCAATTCTTTCTGACAAGGGGATGCGTAGTACATCGAATACCGCCCCCGTTCCATTCCACAGCATCATAGTCAACGGAGATCGGTACACAACCTCTTTTTTCTATTTCAGAAATCAGGCGTTCATGCTTAGAACCTATAAATACCTTCCCTGGTTCAAGGCATAAGGTATTACTACCCATGACATGACACTCCTCAGGTGAAGCTTCTATAAATTCCCAATCTTTAAGAGGGTCAGGAACGCCTTCTTTAAAAGCGTCCATACAGGCGACGGCAAGACCTTCTTTTATGACGGCAAAACAGCAGTCCAGATGAAGCCATTCATCCTTGAGAGGCACTCTATGTACCCGATATCCGTCGTCAGCCAGTATTCGCTGCAGCCAATCGATACCTGCAGGACTTGACCCCAGAGAAGAAAACCCCACAAGGATGTCTTTATCAAGGATAAAGGTATCTCCCCCTTCAACAAACAGGCGTCTATCCGCTATCCATTCAGCAGGCGTTTTACCGTCAGGCTCAGGTTTTACATCAGGCATATTGATCCAACGAATCCCTGGATTATTTTCGCAGTATTTCTGAAAAAGAGGACTCCAGCAGTAATGCTCCTTTATCCTGAAAGTCATTCTCATATTGGTCTGAATAATATGATGTCCCACTACAAGATGAGAATCACGGGCATAAATCATACCGTCGCCCAACAACCTGTTACCATCACGGACGCTTTTCGGAATCGAACTGGGTCTATGAACTTTAACCCCATAAGATTTCAGAAGTTCTTCAAAATTATCCACCTGCTCGATCATTTTCTGTCCGCTTTCAGGATCCCTATCGATCCACTTAACGCCTGCATTTCCTGGCATAAACTCTTTCAAGTTGGCATAACGTCCCCAATCCTCCTGGTACTGAGGCAGGACAGATTCACGTACGTCCCCAAGCATTACTTCCCTTAATCTGTCCCATTCATTATAAACTCCAGTATCATTTGGATCACTTTCAGAATAAGAATTATTAGAGTCTAATGGATCAGTATATTCCGGTTTATTGATTTCAGACATATCCATACTCCCTTTTTTTCATTTAACCATTCGATTGTCAGGTGAGTTCCGCCTAAGATTCGAGCACCTCAATCCCCTCATCTTCAAACATTTTCCTGATGTATTCAAACCTCTCCTGATCGTAGAACTCGTGTATGGGGCTTTCTTTAGCGATATCCGTCTTCAGTCCGATCTTTTCAAACTTGTTCAACCAAGTGGGGTTGTTTTTCATGAGGGCTGTCTGCGTGATGCCGTGTTCCTTATAAAACCGGGCTAAGGCCCGCATACTGTCGTCCGTATCGGTGATACCGGGGATCAAGGGCGTTCGGGGTTTAATTTCAACCCCACCCTTTCGCCACATTTCATGGAGGCGTAAAAAATTTTCAATAATCTTTTCGTTGCCGACGCCGCACCATCGTTTGTGTCCTTCGTAATTCACAATTTTCATGTCCATGTAGATCAGATTCACATGGGGCAGAATCTTTTCGGTAAAGCTTTCGAAATTAAACAGGCCGCAGGTCTCCACCAGCGTGTGAATCCCTTCTTCCCTCAAGCGTTTCAGCAAGCGGGAAGCAAAATCCATGAACAGGGTCGGTTCACCGCCTGAAAGGGTAACACCGCCGCCGGTGTTCTTGAAAAACGGTTTATAGGGGGTCACTTTCTTGACGATGTCCTCGACACTCATCTCCCGACCCACTCTTTCCAGGGCCGTGGAAGGGCAAACGTCCACGCATTGAAAGCAGAGGGTACACTTGTCCCGGTTCACACGCAATGGCTGCCCCGGTTCAATCGCCTCTTCCGGACAGGCCTTGACGCATTCTCCGCTGCCAACGCATTTTTCCCCGTCGAAAAGGAGTTCGGCTTCCACCCGCTTGCTTTCCGGGTTCTGGCACCAGTAACAATCCAGCGGGCAGCCCTTGAAGAAAACGACCGAGCGGGTTCCCGGGCCGTCGTCAAGGGAATTCCCTTTTACATCGATGACGAGAGGCCGTTTGAAGGATTTATCCGAGCCCAAATTCGTTCCTCCTGATGATCTCCAACTGCAAATCCCGGTGCAATTGGGTGAAGTAGGCGCAATATCCGGAAATGCGCACCAGGAGATCCGGATAGTATTCCGGATGGGCCATGGCGTCTTTCAGGGTGTCTGTATTCAACATGATGAACTGAACCTGCATGCCCCCCTGCTCGAAGAAGGTTTGAAGGGTCTGGGCCATTCGGGCGATGGTTTGCTCATGGGTGTCCTTGGGGGAAGGAACGACCCGGATATTGAAGGCGATGTTGTTATCCAGCGTCTCCGGCGCAAGCTTTGCCACATCCAGCAGGTTGTCCATAATGTTGTTGGACGCTGAGGGCTGGGGCGTGAGACCCGGGGTGAATGCCTCGCCGGCCAGCCGGCCCGAGGGGGAGGCGCCTGATACCCGGCCGTAAACGGCATGGTAATTCATGGACCACCATCCGGATGTATAGTGCCCGCCCCTGATGGTTTTCTGGCTGTGGGCAAAATCGGCCACCATGCGGGTGACCCGGTCCACCATGGCAAAGGCATCGGGATCGCCGGACCCGAACTTGGGGACGTGGTTCTGAATCCACGCACGAAGGCCGGTGTGCCCCTCGAAGTTGTAATGAAGGGCTTCCTTGAACTCCTTGAAGGAGATCTTTTTTTCATCGAAGACCATTCTTTTGATGGCCGACAGGGAATCCGTCACATCCGTAAGCCCGATGGAGGTAATGCCGCTGGTGTTGTATCGGGCGCCGCCTCGGGTTACGCCGCGACCCTCGCTGATACAGTCGTCCACCAGAGACGACATGAGGGGCGACGGCATATGCTGCTGGTGAACCTGCTCGATCTGGTTGTTTCCGATCACCCCCTGGCCGCACAAGAAAGCGTGTTGCTCTTTGAAGGCGTCAAAAAAGTCCTCAAAGGTCTTGAAATCTCCTTTTTCGACGCTTCCTGTCCTGGGGCCCAGATCCCATTCCAGAAGGGGGTGCGTGCCATTGTTCAATGCCATCTCCAGGGGCGCCATCAGATTGAATTCCACGCTCCCGGTGGTGGGGAAGTGCATGCCCGGAATACAGGGTTCCACGCAACCGTTGGCCGTCCAGTCCCTGATGTCTTCAATGGCCCATTCCGGATTCACCTTGCTCAATGACTCGATCATGGCGGCATCGTTATGGATGCAGGGGGTGGCACCGGTGATATAGTTCACCTCGCACACCCGTTTAAGATAGGTTTCACTGTTGACGCCCGTCATGACGCGGGCGTGCATGTTGGGATCGTTCAGGGCCAGCATGGCGGTTACTTTGAGAATGATGTAGGTCATGTCGTTGACGGCGTCATGTCCCTCTCGGGTCACGCCGCCCACGACGATCACCGTGGACGGGGGGCCCCCTGAGTTCATCCATGAGACAATTTCCATGGTGATGATGTAGTGGCTGGACAGGCGCATGTACAGGCACCCGATCAGCTCCACTGCGCGGGTGACATAGGCCTTTCGTTCTTCCTCGGTCTTGAGCTTTTTCATGTCACTGTCAAAATAGGGCTGGAGGAGTTGGTCCAGCCTTCCCAGGTGGGGGCCTTCGTCCGTGCTTTCCAGTCCCAGGGCTACCTGAATGATCCACATGGCCTGGATTGCTTCATGCAGGGTTTCGGCCGGCTTGTCCGGCACCCGGAGCAGAATCCGGTGAATTTCTTCCAGCTCGGTTTTTCGCACGGGATCCGATGCGGCTTCCGCCTCCTTTAGAACCTGTTCTGCCAGGTTCCGGCTATAGGCCGATACGGCGTCCATACTGATCCGCATGGCTTTGAGGGTATTTTTTTTCTCTTCATCGGCTTCCTTGTCTCGGGCCAGTTCCCGGTCGATCAAATCCCGCATGCCGTTCAGACCCAGCTGCAGGTATTTCTCATGTCCGGGCGTCATGGTGGCGTGGGAGACGGTGCCGTAATAAAAAATGGAGAAGTAACGCTCGTGAATGCGGGAGGCCAAAGGCGTGTCGAACATGGTTTTCCAGTAGTCTTGAATATTTCGCCTGGCGTAAAATGGCATGACATGCTTGTGCAAGGTCTCAATGGTTTCTTCCGTGGAAATGTAGGAGTCCAGTTCACGAAACGTATGGGTCCTGAGCTCCCCCCATACCTGCCAGCCGAAAGTGTAGGGTTGGTTTACAAGTCCGAATATGGGATTGGGCGTGTAGGTGCCGGCCAAAAGATCCCCCTCACGAATGAGGGCTTTCCGGTTGGCCATGAGGTGATAGAAACTTTCCGCTTTCCGCAGGCACGGGTCCCACGGCTTCCCGTCCTTTTTTTTCTCGTAGCCGTTTTCCAGGAAGAAATCGGTTAAAAGCTTCCCATGCTCAGCGCTGACCTCCGCTTTCGTGTCGAAGCGTTCCTTGCGGAAACCTTTGACCCGAGCAAAATCATCAAGCGTATACTCGGAGAGGTAGGGATCCTTTAACCATTTGACCCCCGGGTCAACCTTTTCTCCCCGAAGGACTTCGGCTCTGCGCCGAACATTTCCATCCCGTCCGCTGGTGTCGGCGCCGTCCGCGATGCGGAGCTTTTCGATCTGGTGCGACCTTATGATTTCCCGGGTCGCTGCTCTGGCCTCATCCAGGTAAAGAAGGTTCACAAGGTAGTCGCAGTAGTTGTACAAGGCGATGGTGCCTTCAATCCACATTCGGCCCTTCAGGATCATCAAGGAGGCATCATCCTTGCCGGCTTTCTGGTAATCCGTAAAATCTTTCTCCTCGCGAAAAATCAGGCAGGCATCCACATCCTCGGGGATATGGTCCTTTGCCGTTATATGCCCATCTTTTATGACCACCGCCGACCCCATTTTGTTGTCGGCAGTCTTGAATCCGATGGTGGCGTTGATCCAACCCTGGGAGCCCTTCATCGCGTCCTGGAGTTCGGACTTTGAATTGAAAATATCCGCAGTCGATTTGAGGAGGTTGTACAATTCTTCTGAGGGTTTGGGCGTCAGGGCTGATTTCATGAAGATCTCCTTTCAATTAAGAACTGTAATCTAAACGTTTAGCCGATTATTTCCTTGAATAACGCACGCGTCGATTATGGTAAGCGTTGGAGAAGAAAACATGATAGCGTTATCAAAGACAAAACCCCAAGGAGAAATTAAAACACTACAGTAATTCAAACACGAAAAACTAAAAATATTGCAGGCGGAAAGGCTCCGGTGCCTCTATGGATTGAAAATGCTAAAAAGGATGTCAGGTAAGACGTAAGCATGGGATACGCGTAATCCTTGCGACCCGCGATATCTAACCGTACATTGGTTCTTGGTCAGACTGTGATTACTGCAATATGACACCTTGTCCATGATGCTTGTTCCGATGAAATTGGGGTGGATTGACGGAGGCTTTCTCGTAACTTTTTCATGATGCTTCAGAATCTTTCGCGGGTCATTTTTGTTTTCATCGCATTTTTCGGCGACGTAATCTTGAAGACGGGTTTGATGTTTCCCCGGGACGGTCTCCTTTTGAACCCAACGGTCTGACGCCGGGTTCCTGGTCGCTCGTCACGCGAAGCAAGATCCCCCCAGGCGGATTTCCATCTTTTCGTGCCACCGCCACCTAACAAGGCATCAGATACAGCGACGCATCCAAAATAATGCTTGCGCAGCCGGGTGGTGAAATAATATTATCCGCTGAACGTTCAGGGTTAAGGTTACATCTGCTAGTCTTGAACGAAATGGGTGGTGGCAGGGTTCAAGATTAATGCACGAATCTTAGCATCTAAATAAGCCAGAATTAGTCCTCGTTAATTCGGATTACATTAGAACCGCTGTGACGATAAAATACGGTCGAACATAACTGAAGCTGGGAGCATACCTGATGGATTCGCAAAGGCTCATACATATTATCAAGAAAATGTATGAGCCTTTTTTATTTTGAGGGTATTTGGAGGATTTCGAGATGATCAAAGGGACCACTCTTGAAGGAATAGACCAAGCCATAAGCCTTCCGGAAAATACCAGCGTACGAGCAACGCGGCTGACAACCTATTTCTGGCTTCTGATTGTAATCTGGACCATCATTATAATCGGCTTGCTCGTGTTGGATTTCCTTCAGATCGAGCAGACACAACAAGAAATGGCGAAAACAGAAGCCCGTTCAAACTTCAACAAGGACCAGGCATTTCGGTTTTGGTCGTCCAAACACGGGGGCGTTTATGTTCCCATAAATTCCCGCACCCCGCAAAATCCCTTTCTCAGCCACGTCCCGGAACGGGATATCACAACACCGTCCGGCAAAGCACTTACCTTGATGAATCCTGCTTACATGCTTCGGCAGATGCTGGAGGAATACGAAGACCAATTCGGCATTCGCGGACACATCACAAGTCTCAAGCATTACAGGCCCGAGACAGCACCCGATGAATGGGAAAGATCCATGCTTATGGCTTTTGATCGTGGGGACAAGGAAGTACTCGAATTTACAGAAATAGAAGGCACGCCCTATCTTCGTCTCATGCAGCCCATGATCACAAAAAAGAGCTGTTTGAAATGCCATGCCAAGCAGGGCTATAAGGTAGGAGATGTTCGGGGTGGTGTAAGTGTTTCGGTACCCATGAGCTTTTATCTTACGAATCAACGAAAAATGTTCATGGCTCATGCCTTTGGATTAGGGTTAGTGTGGTTACTCGGCATTGCCGGAATTGGTATGGCAACCCGGGGGCTCAAGGATCGTATCAGGGCACGTGACAAGGCAGAGACGGAACTCCAAAAAGCGCACGATAGCTTGGAAATAAGGGTTGAAGAACGTACCGCCGAACTGAAAAAGGGAATAGCAGAACGCAAACGGGTCGAGGAGGTGCTGAGGGAGAGTGAGGCTCAAAAAGCAGCCATACTTGATGGAATCTCAACCAATCTTGCTTTCGTTAACGAGGATCTGGAGATCTTGTGGGCAAACAAAATCTCCGCTGATTCAGTCAATAGAAACGTGGATGAAATAATTGGGAAAAAATGTTACGAACTATGGGCTGATCCAAATGCCCCTTGTGACGATTGTCCTACCGCAAAAGCGTTCCAAACAAAAAAAACCGAGCAGACCATAATACATTCTCCCGATGGAAGAGTCTGGGAAGAAAAGGGAGAACCCGTTTTTGATGAAAAAGGGGGGCTGATTGGGGTACTTGAAATAGCACATGATATCACTGAGAAAGCACAGGCAGAAGAGGCGCTGAGGGAGAGTGAGGAAAAATATCGCTCAATGATGGAATCGATGAAAGACCCAATATATATTTGCTCGCCAGATTTTCGAGTTGAATATATGAACACTGCTATGATTAGGAGAACTGGACGTGATGCTACAGGGGAAAATTGTTTTAAGGCCTTACACGACTTGGACGAAAAATGCCCACGGTGCATGCACGATAAAGCACAACAAGGTGAGTATTTTGAATCAGAAATTGTCAGCCCGAAGGATAACCATTCTTACCATGTTTCCAACTCGCCCATTATTCACGGGGACGGATCTATTTCAAAGATGACTGTTTATAGAGATACTACCGGTTTAAAAAAATTGGAAACCCAACTCCAGCAGGCCCAAAAGATGGAAGCCATCGGAACCTTGGCCGGGGGCATTGCCCATGACTTCAACAACATCCTTGGCGGCATTATAGGGTATGCGGAGCTGGCAAAGATGAAGGCGCCTGAAGGCAGCAAAGTCATTACTTACCTCGATAAGTTGATAAAATCAAGCAACCGGGCAGCAGCTCTGATTAAACAGATCCTGACCATAAGCCGCCAACACAAACAAGAACAAAGGCCCGTGCAGGTCAGATATATTGTCAATGAGGCCCTGGAACTGCTAAGGGCCACACTGCCCACTACTATCGAGATCCGGAAAGATCTGGTCAAAGACACAGGTATTGTTAATGCAGATCCCACCCAGATGCATCAGGTGATCATGAACCTTGGCACCAACGCAGGCCAGGCCATGCAGGAGGATGGTGGTGTGCTTGAAGTCAGCCTTGCCAATGTGGAATCAGAAGACCTTTCGGCTGAAAAGCATTTAGATCTGGATGCCGGTTCTTACCTTAGACTGACGGTCAGTGATACAGGCTACGGAATGACCTCTGAGATAATGGAGCGAATCTTTGATCCCTATTTCACCACCAAAGACATTGGTGAGGGAACAGGGTTAGGGTTGTCGGTAGCTCAGGGCATTATTAAAGCCCACGGGGGCACAATCACTGTTTATAGTGAAATGGGTAAGGGAACTACCTTTCACGTGTATCTACCCCTCATCTTGGAAGAGGAAAGGGAGGAAAAGAAGTCTGAAGGACCTCTCCCCACCGGAAATGAGCGTATCTTATTCATTGATGATGAGAGGGCCCTGATAGAGATAGGGGGCCAGATGTTAGAACGGTTGGGGTATGAAGTGGTCACCAAAAGAAACAGCGTGCAGGCCTTAGAACTGTTCCGCGCAGAACCTGACAGATTTGATCTGGTGATTACCGACATGACTATGCCTGATATGACGGGTGACAAATTAGCCCAGGAACTTATGAAAATCCGGCCCCAAATCCCCATTATTCTTTGCACCGGGCACAGCATACTGGTTTCAGAAGAAAAGGCAAAGGAGATAGGGATTAAGGCATTTGTTATGAAGCCTCTCGTGATGCGGAATTTGGCGGAAACCGTTCGGAAGGTTTTGGATGCTGGTCGGAGCGAAGTGTAGATCCCGCAGAACAATACCTCTGGCAGCCTTCTGCCGCTGAATATCTGAGAGCCCTTCCGTATTCCATCTTCGCGCTATCAAGAATCTGCTTTTTGGTCTTCTGATACGTTCATCCTAAAGCTAAGGCTTATGCTTAAGATGATTTTATTTTGCTTTTCAGCAATTTGTATAGTAAGAATTACATCTGGCCCAATTACAAGAAGGGAGGATGTATCATGCCTGAGATTATGACAACCAAGGAAATTTCAAAGTATTTGAGGGTACACCAGATTACGATTTGTAAATATGCCGCTCAAGGTGTGATTCCTGCAATTCGGGTCGGCAGAGTCTGGAGGTTTGATAGAGAAGCTATTGATAAATGGATCAGCGAAGGAGATAATAGCAGAAACCTGTCTAAAGGGAGATAGACGTAACCTTATAATTGCGGGTCTGTTAGACTCGGACATTTTGTGCAAAAGGAGGAAAGAAATGAATAGCGGAGATTTGGTGAAGTTGGTTTGTGAAAAGACAGGCATTAGCAAGGAAGCCGCAGGACAGGCACAGAAAGCAGTCATCGAAGCAATCGCCTCAGCCCTTGAAAAAGGAGATTCGGTTTCCCTCATCGGATTTGGGAGTTTCAAAGTGATCGACCGTGCAGCCCGGGAAGGTCGAAACCCGAGTACAGGAGAAAAAATGCAGATCCCGGCGTCCAAAGCTGTTAAATTCACACCGAGTAAGGCGTTAAAGGAACGAGTTCAGTAAGTTGAAAAGGGCAATATTTATGGGCATCCTGGCTGCGGGCGGCAGGCCCTTGTTGTAGGGAATAATTTGGAAGTGTCTTTTGAACAAAGCATAGACGGATGTTTTAAGTAAAAAAGCAGGCAAAGACAAAAGGGGGAGAAATGAGCAAGACCTTGACAGAAATGGCAGCGGAAATATTAGCCGCCCAGGTAAGGCATGAAGCTATGACATCAAAACAGATTGAAAGCTGTCTGGATGACACGTTCGAAGCGTTACAAAAGCTCAAAGAAAGGGAAGATGCTATCCTGGGAAATGCCGTTCAACCGATCATCAAAGCAGAGAAACCTCCCCAGGCAAAACCGGAAGAATTCGAAAAACCACCCGTTCAACCAAAAAAAGGCACCATGGCCGACACTATCCTCAACCTCATCAAATCCAAACCAAAAGGCGTTGATACAAAATACATCATGGAACAAACAGGTTTTAAAGAGAATCAGGTATGGGCTACTGTCAACAGAGCAAAGAAAATGGGGGAAATAAAAACGACCAAGAGAGGCATCTACGTTAGTGTTAAATCTCGCAAGGGAAAATAGGTGACCATTTGCTTCGAGTGTTGGCCAAGCAGCTGAATTTATGGGTGCGTTGAAGTAGTTGAATTGTCAATGATTGATATGGTAACCTTGCATGAATTTGGTGGATGGTCGTGTGAAGATTAATGCACGTAAGGTTGACAGGTGGTCGGATAATCGGGAAACAGATTGACCACAATATGTTGTGGTGGTAGGATTTTTCGACTTAAATTCAGGAATGTAAGGGCGATTGCAAATATGTAAGGCGTATTGCAGGTTTTTGATGGCATGGATTATTTGATATATTCTCAATATATATCAGGTTTACCCAATCCTCAGACTTGAATATATTAACAGGTTTTTGACCCCCTAATATACAGGTTTTTGTCAAGATAGTCCCAGGCAAAAGGTGAATGATTGATCTGGTAGTCTTGAATATATTTGGCCGATGTGCCATGCTGAGTTTATGCACGTTATGTTGCCGGGTCGGTTACGATGTGGTTGGAAAAACATCCCAATTCGATCTAGAATTTCCCCATGAGATATTTTTATTTGTGACGAAATGAGCCTGAGCGGTGTACTTTGTGCGAAAAGGAATCAACTCTATTGCCTGACCAGATAGTAGCTTCCTTTTTAAAGACCGTGCAACCGCCAAAACAAATGCGATGGTTTGAGATAAGTTGAAACCGCAATCTAATTCTCAAAGAAACTTACAGTGCGATGTTAAACCTAAAATTTAGGGCGATTTTTTGCCCGTAAACGGGTACTATGTTTTAAATGTCAAATAAAGGGGAGTATGTCATGATTACAAGATTAAAACAGGTTATGATAGTTGTATCCATAGTACTTTTATGCGGATGCAGCAACAGTGGTAGTAATTCGACTACGGAAATTGCAAAAGAGTACACACTTCCCACCGGTCGTGACCAGGTTCTTCAAAAATATGTCCTTGATCAAGTATTGGCTGATGAAACGCATGACACGATTTTTAAGTCGATGGCTGACCTTAAAGGCGAAATTGAAGACATCGCCCTTATTGAGAATATAAGCCTGGAAGAATCTGAAAAGCATATCCTTGCGGGAAGCGCTGTAATGCATATTGCGACAGATGCTTCTTTTTTTCTGCGCAAAGAAATATCTAACGCCGTATCTAAAGATGCTGCTGAGTTACATAAGAAAGTTCAGTTCATCACGGATTTGAATGAGCTTGAAACATATTACCGGGACGTCGAATTAAACGGCAAAGTCAATGCCTGGGCCAATACCCAAGCAGATATTGATTATGCCCAAAGATATTATGCCATTGTCACAAAATATCTTGAAAACAATAAAAGTGTCGTTAGCCGGTATGTTGATGAAAAAATTGACGTAGCATTAGGGGCTCTTGAAAAGTCCGGATTAGAAAATATCGGCGTTCTCCACAACTCGACAATGCGCGGTTACATCGAATTCCTAAACCGCCATCGTTATTTAGCGGCAACAACGGATATTCAGGAATCGGTAACGTTGCCGGAAGGTGAATTTTCAGAAACTTTTATAAATTTCGACTATGACCGCTATATGCACTTCGTACTTTCGGGCTACCTTGCATATTATCTCAAAAATATGGAATTAGTGACGGATGCGGAATTGTATGCCTACTGTTCTTCGGAAGAGACGGAACCGATTAATGCCATGGGCATGACAAGTACCCTGAACCACTTTGATAAAGAAGGTTTTTGCACTTTCGCTTCAAGTGTAATGAGCTTTCCCATAGAGGTAGATGAAAAGTCTGTATCGCCAATAAAGCTAAGCGCTCGTGCTCAGGAGGCGGCAGGACTAGACGGCTACCGCTATTTACCTCCCCGGTCTGAAGCAGACGGCTCTGATGGCATAGCCACCTCCCCGAACACAAATTTAACAACGCCCCCGGTTTACAAGAATGCCACGGCCAATCAGGGGCTTCTGTCCGGAGATATAACCTCGTCTCCGGCAAAATTTCTTGCAAAAACCTATGGTCTCATGTATTCGCAAACCGGAGAGGGGGGGTTATGCAAATTTTCACTTGCAGGCTCTGAAGGCGATACTGTGGCTGTTTCTGATTGCTTATTTCGACGCTCGTTGGATATTGACGGAGTCGGCGACGACGCATTGGCAATAGAGGCAATGGACCTTGACGGCGACCTGACAAGTGAATTGTTCGTGGCCGGCGCCGACGGGACAATTTATGTGTATGATATGGTAAAAGGGGAAGTTAAAGAAAAATTTACAAACTCTTTTAGTTTTACGCCTACTCTTCTTAGGAGTAACCTTGAGTTTCCCGGAACGAAGCTCCAAACTGACAGCCAAAAGTGGGTCTCAATTCGCGCACTGTATGATAGGGACAATAATGAAATCATTCTTTTACTTGCCGCCAACAATACAACATATTTCACAACATTGCTGTCCGGTTAACTTTCCTGAACGGCTCATAAGTGTTTAATATATAACGTTATACAGCGCATAAATGTTTTTGAGATAGAAAATTCCTGAAAAACTTCAAGGCTGCCAGTTTTTGGCGTAACATAATGAAATTTACGAATATTCTGACCATGGCGAGCTCTAATTCAGCCTTAAGGTGTTGTCATGCTATTTGAGTTTCTTTATAATGCTCAACCGGACAGCAATAGTGCTGCTCCTCTATCTTCAAAATTGAGCAATGTCTGGTCGACAATACGTATTTTCCCAATTCCTGAGTTTACTTCCGCGATACGAATTCCAGCGTATCGTGAACAAGTACAATGGCGATTATCG
>Ga0233437_1002743_pt1 | contig 25402 bp, 22 predicted proteins | sample SI_122_August201_FD_182714 | JGI IMG/M metagenome (GOLD analysis project Ga0233437, IMG submission 182714) | Seawater microbial communities from Saanich Inlet, British Columbia, Canada - SI_122_August2016_200_MG | ecosystem: Environmental > Aquatic > Marine > Inlet | place: Canada: British... | reverse complement strand
GATTCTTATAGAACGTCCATCCGCATTCTGAACACTGTGGACGCATCTTGCCTTCTCTATCATCACCGAGTAGCATTACGTTCCCACATTTTAAACAAAAATTTACATTGTTATAAGACTCTTTTGTTATAGTCATTTATTAACTCTTTACTTTAAATTCTATTTTGCTAATTCTGTTATTTTCAATAAGATAAACACATTTCTCAAGTACATCAAAATTGCTTAAATGATCAATTCTAAATTCTGAATTATAAATAGCTAAAGAATTTCCTGTGATATTATCAATTAGTTCAATTTCATTTTCTGAAAATGTTAATATAATGCTTCTGTCAAGCTGCTTGTACTTGTTTAAAGAAATTTGGAATATTGAGTTTCCCTCTCTTTCTGACTGAGTCTTCAGTTGTTTGGTCCAGATCTCTTTTCCAGTGTCACGAGCAAGACATATTGCTTTGTTTTGTTTAGTAAGAACCATAATTCTATTTGCATCAAGTAATTCAATATCAACTAAACCTTCACTATATTGCTTTTCCCATTTCATTTGCACAAGGTCTTTATTTAGAACGTAAAGCTTGTTTGAACTTATCAGATATAAATTTTTATAATCGAAATAAGGTTTTTGTATCAGAGCTGCATCAAATGAATTCACAGCAGTTTTTTCCAAGTCAATTATTTGTTTTTGAAAGATCTCGATATCATAAGATAGGTTAAGTATCTCATTTAATACTTCATGAGATTGCTTTTCAATATCCAACATTTTTTGCATTAACTCATTCTTTAGGAAATCGCTATTTCTTTGTTTTTGAATGTATTGCTGCTCAGCCAGCCAATTCTTCCCATAAAAAACATATGCTACTGTCATCAATATAATTAACGCCATAATTAAGGCGATTATTCTTTTTTTTGTTTTTCTAGTCATCTAACTCCACCACTTAATGAAACTTCTATAAAATACTCTTGTAAGAGTTGGTAAATGCATCAGCATATTTGTGTATGAAGCATTCGCAAGAGGGCAATAGCATTCCTTATTTTTAATTGATGTTCTCTCTTTTTTCATTTTTCTAGAGAACCATATCTTCTTGAAGTTATAATCGTTTTCTCGCAGATTTCCCATTGATTCTGCCTTTATGCAACACGACCAAACTTCACCATCCGGAGAGATCTGTGCAGATGTAACACCAGCATAACATGGTATAACCTGTGTTTTATCTCGTAAGATCTTCTTAACTAAATTATAGTACTCAATTCTAAATGATTGTGTGATCTTGTTCATCCCTTTAAACTTACCATTCTTAATACGATGTATTAAATAATCTATTGCTGTACAATAAGATATGATGTCTGGCGTAATATCACTTTCCATAGTATCAAGCTCTATTCGTTGCTCAGCAATTTCTGTAATATAAGAATCTGGTTGAAGTTGCATCAGTTCATTAGCTATCCCGGAAAATCCAGAAACATTAAGTTTAGAAATCACAGTGTGGATTCCAATTGCAAGATTATCAATATTTAACGCTTTGAGTTTTTTAAATGTGTTGATAACCTTAACATAATTACCTGGTACTCCACGAATTTCATCATGTTTTTCTGCAATGTTATCAATAGATAGATTCACGATAATTTGGCTATTTGAACAGATTTCAGTAATAAGTTTAACATTTTTGACTATTGTGTTTGTCAATAATCCGTTTGAAGGAATATTAATGATTTTGGGTTTAGAATATTTGTATAACTCTAAACAGATCTCAACGATATCTTTACGTAAAAAGGGCTCTCCACCACTTAGCGTTAGCCAATATGGAGATTTTCCGAGTTTCTTAAAAATTTGCTTATATTCACTAATCGTAAGATTATTAGATTTCTTCTTCCATACATTACAGGTTTTGCAATGCGAATTGCATGTATACAATAAACTAATTGTATAATTCATTGGCATAATGCGTGGAAAACCGAATATTCGGAAAAATTTGTATACAAAGATCCTAGGTATAAGCTCCAGCATTATTGTTTAATTTCCTTATCCAATTTTTTTGTGGAATTTGCAATATCCCACTTAAAAGGATTTTTCTTGCGAACTTTATAATCATACCAACCTAAAAATCGGCTGTACATCTCTACTACAGCAGTTCCAAATAGGAAGAATATCTTTTCTTTGTCTTTCTTTAATTCTTTAATTGCAAGGTTCAATAAAAGTCCTTTATTTTGGGAAGATACAGAGTAATCACTATTCTCCATCAACCAGAGGTGTCCTGTTTCTATTCGTCTTCTTTGGCTTATAAAATCAGATAGATATTCTGGTCCTTTATTAAAAACGATAGCATCAGGAATATATTTTAGATCTAAATGAAACTCTTTCATAATAGCTTCAATGCTCGCTTCATCAACTGCACTTTCCGGTGGAATCGCATCGAAGATCTTTCTGAATGCAACCATCTCACCCAGTTTTGGAGATATTAAAGCCATCTCATGATGTAAATTCCAAAGCAAGTTAACGCTATAGCCAATAAATGTTCGTGGATCGTTCTCTGGTGTTGGTCTGCCACCTGTCATCCCTATCTTTTCGTCCAAGAAAGGCAGTATCATTTTCTCTACAGTATCTTCCGCTGGAATTGTATCGCCGCTCTCAATAATCAGAAGATCGGATGTTGATGCTTTAATGAATTTATTAATTGCAGAAGATTTACCACCTCTTTCAGCTTCTGTGATTAATTTAATATTATTGTGCTCTTTTTCAAAATCTCTTACAATGTCATCAGTTCCATCTGTGCAGGCACTGGAAACAACAATGATCTCCTCGATCTTAACTTTATCAGCTTTCTGATCTAGCAAAGCATTAAGGAGCTTCCCAATATTGGCAGCTTCGTTATATACAATTACGCCAACACTGCATAAAAGTTTATTATTCATGTTTCTACATCTCTTTTGCTATAGCGTTTAACACACCATTTATAAATTTTCCAGAACTTTCGGAACAATATTTTTTTGAGATCTCAATAGCCTCATTCATGATTATTGGTGGTGCTGTATCTGTGTAGATCATTTCATAAACAGCTACTCGCATTACGCTAACATCCAATTTTGCAATACGTTCAAAAGACCAATTAGTTGAATGAGATTTAATTTTATCATCTATGTTATCTATATGAAGAAGTACGTTACGCACAAGATCTGAGGCAAATTCGAATATTTGATTATCTGGTAAGATCTCTTTGTCAGCTGCAATTCCTTCAAGAATTTTCATTGCTCCATCTTCTGGCAATAATCTTATATCATTATCTAAAAATTCTACTGAATAAAGGGTTTGTACAGCTACCTCTCTGCCTTTTCTTCGCATTCCCATATTTAATCTCCATAACATTAAAATTTGATAAATGGCATTAAAAATCTGACTACTTATAAAGCAAGATTTTTTTGATTTAATAAATTAATAATAATAATATAATATATAATTTGCAAAATATGAAGTGAACGAACACTCTAGAAACAATTTTGATTGTAATTTTATTTGACATTTCTAGTTATCAATAATAAAAAAACAAAGTAAAAATTATGGGAGGATAAATGGGTAATAACATTAAGAAAAAAATATTTGTATTAGATACAAATGTACTCATCCACAATCCGCGTGCAATGTTCACTTTTGAAGAAAACACAGTAGTAATCCCTATAACTGTAATTGAAGAAGTAGATAATTTTAAAAAGGGCGTTGATGAAAAAGGCAGAAATGCTCGTCAAATAGGACGTTACCTCGATGAACTGAGGGAAAAAGGTAGTTTAAGAGACGGTGTTAAAACAGAGAAAGGTGGAATCATAAAGGTTGTACTTAGTAGAAAAGTTTCTGATACTGCAAAAGATGTTCTAATTATTGATACAAATGATAATCTAATAATTGGAACTGCATTATATCTTCACAAAAAAGAGCCAGAAAAAGAAGTAACATTAGTTTCTAAAGATGCTAATGTACGTATAAAAGCAGATGCAGTTGGCATTAAAGCCGCAAATTTTGAAACTGATAAGATAAACTTTTCTGAACTATATATGGGATATTTAAAGCTCATTGTTGATGATGAAACAATTAAGAAATTCCAAAAAGAAGAATTTATGAGTAATGATTTTGGAGAGATATATCCCAATCAATTTGTGATGTTCTGCAAGGATGAAGAAGATGAAGAAGGCACTGTAGCAAGGTATTCGGTTACTAATAATGCTATATACCCTCTAAAATATTATACCGGACAGGAACTTTTTGGGATAACAGCCAGAAATATTGAGCAGGTTATGTCTTTTGATTTGCTTTTGGATCCGGAAGTTAAGCTTGTAAGTTTGGTTGGAAAAGCCGGAACAGGTAAGACACTTATTGCCCTTGCAGCCGGACTTGATCAAGTTGTGGAGCAAAATAATTATAAGCGTCTTATAGTCTCTCGTCCTGTTTCTCCTCTTGGAAAGGATATTGGCTATCTACCAGGATCAAAATCGGATAAATTTAATCCTTGGATGCAGCCGATCTTTGATAATATGGAGATCTTGCTTTCTAATAGGAATGAGAAAGAGGATAATGAGAATGGCAAAATATTTGGGAAGAAACAGCCTGTTCTTGAGGATTATCTGGATTTTGGATTTATCGAACTGGAGCCTCTTACCTACATTCGTGGGCGTAGTCTTCCGGACCAATTTATTATTGTTGATGAAGCTCAAAACCTAACTCCTCACGAAATGAAAACCATTATTACTAGAGCAGGTGAAGGAACAAAGATCGTGCTTACAGGTGATCCATATCAAATTGATATTCCATATTTAGATTCTGAAAGTAATGGACTAAGCATAGCTGTAGAGAAGCTGAAGAAGGAAGAGATAGTTGGGCACATAACACTTACAAAAGGTGAGCGTTCTATGCTGGCAGATCTGGCTGCTAAATTCTTTTAATCATAAGGACATATATGAAAAACGATAGAAGTTGGACAGAGATCGATCTAACAAATTTTGAAAATAACTTAACTGAGTTAAAGAGGTTTTTCTCACCACAAAAAGATTTCATGCAAATCGTAAAAGCTGATGCTTATGGACATGGAGCTTTTCAAATAGCAAAAAAAGCAATTGATTGCGGTGCTGTTTGCTTGGGTGTTGCCAATGTACAGGAAGGCCTTTTACTGCGATATCAAGGTATTACCGTTCCAATAGTAATTCTTTCACCATCTTTAGATAATGAAATTAAACAGATCTTAGAAAGCGATCTAACTCCGACCATCTCAACAACAGATTTTGCAGAGAAGCTAAATAAAAGTGGGAAGTGCAAGATCCACATAAACATCGATACAGGCATGGGTAGAAGCGGATTTCATTATGAAGAATCACTAGAAAATATTAATGAGATAAGAGAATTTAGTAATCTAGAAATAGATGGGATATTCTCGCATTTCTCTTCTGCAGAAGATGATGCAGAATTCACAAAATTACAATCAGACAGATTTGAGCAAATCATTTCTAAACTTGATTTTAAACCAAGATTCGTACATATTTCAAATAGCAGTGGAGTTATCACATTCCAAAATAAATATACAAATTTAGTCCGACTTGGATTACTCTCGTATGGAGTATCTTCCCATAAAAGGCTAAAAGACAAAATTAAATTGAAACCGGTCATGACCTTTAAATCTCGCATTTCCCAGATCAAGAGCGCAAAAAAGGGTGGTTCGATTGGCTATAATAGAACCTATATGGCAACTGAGGATATGAATTACGCAATCCTGCCGATTGGTTATGCAGACGGCTATGACTTCTTGCTTTCCAACAAAGGTAAGGTTGTATTGCAAAACCATGTTTGTAATATTGTGGGAAAAGTAAGTATGGATATGACGGCAATTGATGTTACGGCAGTTGAAGATGCCAGGGTTGGAGATGAAGTGATTCTGCTTGGTGATGAAAATATCACTGCAGAAAACCTAACTGCACTTTACGATGGTTTAAGTTACGAGCTACTTTCGCAAATTGGTAGAAGAGCAAAGAGATATTATAAACTTGGTGGCAAAATAATAGATTCTTCACCACTTTTACGCAGAGAATTTGTTCCAAAAGATCTTTCTGATAATAAGCTTGGGAATATCATTGAGGCAGCTATTGAGCAAAGGCTACAAAGCAAGGAAATAGCGAATCTAGTGCACGAAGACATCCTAAAAAGGTTATTTGTCGAAAAAGATAAAGACATCCATTACAGACGAAATTTTAAACATTCTATCCAATTCAAAAATTCAGAGAAGTATCCTGATTATTTCTTAACAACTACAAATCTCTCTTTCTCTAAAATACTGCAAAATGATTACTTCAGTGTTGCATGTGCGAAAACAGAAGAAGATCTGGAAAAATATTTCATGCGTAATGATGTTGAATACCGCTGGTTGCTGGATAACAGCATCGATCTGGATGAGATGTTCTTCAATGTGACATCGGTAAAAGTAAATGATATTGAATTATACAACGAGATGATGATCGCAGATGGATGTATCGAAATAAAGTGTTATCATCCTGATTTAAAAAGTTTAGTAGGAAAAGAAGTAAATTTTAGTATCTCCACCAAAACATATTATCCAAAAAGCTCACATCAACTCTCTGTTTACATTATCGAAATGACTCAAGGAGTTGACATCTCTTTTGAAAGTGATCTTAAAAATGTGGAAGCTGTACCGATCTTCTCAGGTAAAAGCAAATTCCCACAAATTAATAAATCACAGAATAAGATCTCAATTTCTACAAATAAAGACGAATGGGTCTTCCCTACCAGTGGCGTTGTGTTTGTTTTTTAGAGGATAATTACTTCAGTTTTATCCTTTTTATTGGTCTATCCTGCTTTTTGTAGTTTGATTTACCAAGTGTGAAAATATTATATAAAAATCTTTTTATTCTTTTTCCATTAATTATACCCTTAACCTTATAATCAGATAATGGTTCTGGTATTCCTTCTTTATAAAATTTATCACTAATTTCTAAATTATGTTTTATATAATTAAGTAATAATCTTCTCTCATTTTTTGCTATTGATTTATCAAAATCATTGTTAACAAGAGTTGTTTTATATGTTCTACTTGTTCTAAGTAGAAATGATACAGAATCATTATAACAAAAAAGAGCTGCTGAAAGCTCCTTACTTAATAAGCTATCCGTATTAACTGTGATATTATCAGGAGTTAATATTGTTTGAAAAATACAATGAAAGTTATTCTCTTCAAAGAACTCGAATTGTGGTTCCGTTAACAAACTATCAATACTATTAGCAACAGATAATGCTTTTCTATTAAAATCATCTTTAGTTTTTATTTTGCTAAATATGGTGAGATAAAAAGGACTATGACCGGATCGATTAAAACTTAAATTATAACCAATATCATCTATTCTATCACCTATCCAATCTTTATAATAATATCGTTTTGATCCTGAATAAACATTTCTAAATGTAAAAAGATTATTGTAAGAACGATAAAATTGTCCATTACCTTCAATTGATCCAATAAAATTATCCTCGTATGAATTTGAAACAACATAAATTCCTAATAGAATCATTGTAGAAATAGAAATGAATAGAACTAAAAAAATAATTTTAAATGTTTTCAATAATGAATTAGTATTTATATTCAATTTCATTCCTTTTTCAACAACTCATCCCAGCTGCATAACCGGTACTCCAGGCTATTTGCAAATTAAATCCACCAGTATAAGCATCACAATCTAAAACTTCACCGGCAAAGAATAATCCAGTTACAAGTTTAGATTCCATTGTTTTTGGATTTATCTGGCTTACATCTACCCCACCCGAAGTAATTATCGCATCAGAGATCGGACGGAATTTAATTAATTGAATTGTAAGTTCTTTTAAAGCAGTGATCAGGTTCTTCCTATCTTTTGAGGTTATTTGATGAACAGGTTTTCCTTCATAAATTCCAGATAGCATCTGAATGATCGGGATCATTTTTTTAGGTAAAAGGTTCTTAAGGATATTTTTATATTGTTTGTTAGAGAATTCTTTAAAATCACGTTGAAGTCGTTCATCAAGTTTCTCTACTGTTAGTGCAGGTTTGAGGTCAATAACAAGCCTGTGTCCATCCAGATCACGAATATGAGAAGTTGCAGAAAGGATCATCGGTCCGGAAACTCCAAAATGTGTAAACAGCATTTCACCAAAATCATCATAAACTGTCTTATTTTTAGTATCCACAATTTTGATCGCAGTATTTTTTAGAGAAAGTCCCTGAAGATCTTTAACATTGCTGCCTTTTGAATTATGTACATCTTTAAGTGGAAAAATACCTTTAGCAATTATTGGTACTAATGATGGCTTAAATTTGGTGATCTTATGTCCAAAATTACGTGCAAATTTATATCCTTCTCCTGTTGAGCCTGTAGATGGGTATGACTTCCCACCTGTTGCGATGATAAGTTTGTCAGCTTTTATAACTTCATTGTTTTCTAATTTAACAGCGAATATTTTGCCAAACTGCATTACGTCTACTACAGGATTATGAATGACATTAACCTTGTTATGATAGTTATATTTCATGAGAACTTCAACAACATCCATTGCTTTATCACTAGTAGGAAATACTCGATTTCCCCGTTCTACTTTGGTTTCCAAACCATTATCATTAAAGAATGTTACTGTATCATAACTATTAAATCCATAAAACGTATTTGTAAGGAATTTACTATTAACCGGAACGTTCTCAATTAATTCACGAACATCGCAATAATTTGTGATATTGCATCTACCTTTACCTGTTATCAATAGCTTCTTTCCTAAAACAGGATTTTTCTCTATTAAGATTACTCTTTTACCATTTTTAGCAGCAGTTCCGGCAGCCATCATACCAGCTGCGCCACCACCAATAACTATTACATCGTAGTTTTCCATAGACCTCTATTTCTTTCACTCTCGTTAACAAGTTGCACTTGTTAACGCACTTGCTACGTAAGTTTCACTTTCAAATCATCCAAACTATTCAATTTAATAATCTCATTTCCTTCAAAATCTTTATTACTGGCAGAACTATATTTCCAATATTCAGCTTCATTTACAAAGCCTTTCCTTACTGGATTTTGATGATTATAATTTGTTTTCTGCTCTAACATTTTATTCGAGCTAATTAGTTGAGGATGAAATCCTTCTTGCCATACTTGATACTCACTTTCTAATTTATTTCTTTTTTTGAAAAAATGCATCTGATTGAGTATCCAATCATGTTTAGATTTCTTCAAATATTCTAATACTTTTTTTGCAGTATGTCTTTTAAAAGACTTCATAGATTCAGACAGATCCTTTGCAGATACAATTAAATGCAGATGATTCGGCATTATCACAAAGGAATAAATCTTTAGCATATTTTCATTTATACAGTAATTTAATGAATTAGTGATAATTTGAAATGTATTTTCATTTGTAAAAATTGGAATCCACTCAACAATTGTTGAAGTAGTGAAGTATACTCCATCAGATTCAACTACTTTATATCTACTTTTCATTTCTTTCTCAACTTCTCTCGTTAAAAAGTTATACTTGTTAATGCACTTGATACGTAAGTTTCACTTACGAAAACTTTTCATATTCTTGAAGTAAAACTTCACAAACAATTATATTCGCAAGTATAACTTGCGAAAAAGGATAGTTTTCCATAAACTTTTATTTCTTTATGAAAGTTAAATACAACGGTCTACTAGCTGTTAAAATAGCACCAACAATATAAAACCAATAATCTAAAGAGATGATCTCAGGGATAAGTTTTATGAGAATAATTAGAAAGAACATTCCTGCTAGTTGTGCAAGCTTGATATCCCACAAAGTGAAATGTTTTTTTAACCGATCATTAAAATAATTAACAAAACCCATTTTTCCTCCCTTTCACATTTAGTTTAATTATTTTCTGTGCTTTTTATTTGCAAGTGAAAAATCATTTAATAGTATAAACTTGCAAAAATGTTTTGACCAAAAGACTTTCGTTTCAAAAGTTGCGTTAAATCTAAAAAGGAGAAGGAACTTATGAGATATTTTATTAGAACTCACTGCAAATTTGCCAACACAACTCAATTAAGTCTCTTTCTTTTACTCCCCTGTTAGGGGAATAATACAATTTTTACCATAAAACAAAAATTTAAAATCAGGAGTAAATATAAATGGAATATCCTTTTGAAAAAATAGAGAAAAAATGGCAGAAGATCTGGGAAGATAAAAGGATCTTTAATGCCAACAACGATACAGATAAGAAGAATTACTATATTCTTTCAATGTTTCCATACCCTTCAGGTGCTCTGCACATGGGTCATGTTTCCAATTATTCAATTGCCGATGCGATTACGCGTTACAAGCTAATGCAGGGATTCAACGTTATGCAGCCAATGGGTTATGATTCATTTGGAATGCCGGCAGAAAATTTTGCTATTCAACACAATTCACATCCACGCATTACTACCGATAATAACATTGCAATAATGAGAAAACAATTCGATATGATGGGTTTTGGTATAGATTGGGAACGTGAAGTAAGCACTTGTCATTCAGATTATTACAAGTGGGGACAGTGGTTCTTTAAAAAAATGTACGAGAAAGGGCTGGCTTACAAGAAAACTTCATTCCAGAATTGGTGTGATGATTGTCAGACAGTGTTGGCAAATGAGCAAGTAGAAGATGGTAAATGTTGGCGTTGCAATAGTGTTGTGCGTCAAAAAGAACTTGAACAATGGTTTTTCAAAATTACTAATTATGCAGAAGAATTGTTGGATTTTAGTGGAGTTATAGATTGGCCTGAACGTGTTAAAACAATGCAGACTAATTGGATCGGAAAAAGTTTTGGAACAGAGATTTGGTTCAATTTGGAAAACTCAGAAGAGTTGATAAAAGTATTTACAACCAGACCTGACACAATATTCGGATGTACTTTTATGGCACTTCCACCTGAGCATCCGCTGGTTACAGGCTGGCTGAAAGAAGTACCGGATAATTCCAATATGCACAAATTCTGTGATAAAGTAATGAACGAAGACACTATTACTAGAACTGCAGAGGATACAACTAAAGAAGGAATATTTACAGGTAAATATGCGATAAATCCTGTAAATGAAGAAAAGGTGCAGATCTGGATCACTAATTATGTTCTGATGGATTATGGTACGGGTGCTGTAATGGCTGTTCCAACTCATGATCAACGTGATTTTGAATTCGCAAAAAAGTATAAAATCCCAATGAAGATAGTTATTCAAAATCCAGAAAATGATTTAGTTCTGGATGAAATGGCAAAAGCTTATACCGAAACGGGAATTCTCGTGAACTCTGGTAAATTTGATGGAATGGAAAGCTCAAAGTCAATGAAAACTATTTCTGAATGGATGGCTGAAAACAGCATGGGAGAAGAAACTATTACCTACAGACTTCGTGACTGGGGAGTTTCCAGGCAACGTTATTGGGGAAATCCAATTCCAATTGTTTATTGTGATGATTGCGGTACAGTTCTTGTTCCAAATGAAGATCTTCCTATAAAGCTTCCTGAGAATGTTGAACTTGGTAAAACCACTCAAAATCCACTTCTTTCAGTTGATGATTGGGTTAATGTGAAATGCCCAAAATGTGGGAAACCTGCAAGACGTGAAACTGATACGATGGATACATTTGTTGATAGTAGTTGGTACTACGCTCGTTATGCAGATCCTAAAAATGATGATGAACCATTTAACACAGAAATTGCAAATAATTGGTTGCCGGTAGATCAATATATCGGTGGTATAGAACATGCAGTAATGCATTTGATGTATGCACGTTTTTTCCATAAATTTATGAAAGAATTAGGTTTAGTGAATTCTGATGAGCCATTTGCAAGATTGCTTACGCAAGGCATGGTTACAAAAGACGGCGCTAAGATGAGTAAATCTAAGGGTAATGTTGTTGACCCTCAATATATTATAGATCGTTACGGTGCAGATACTGTGCGTGTATTCATGTTATTTGCTTCACCACCAGATAAAGATTCAGAATGGAGTGATGAAGGTGTGAAAGGTGCTTTCAGGTTTTTGAATCGTGTTTGGAGATTGTTTGATGAAAATCTGGATTTGATAAAGGAAACCACAAATTCACACGAATTAGCACAAAATGAAAATGTGGAACTTTCTACAGAAATTAAAGAACTGCGTTACAGTACTCATTTCACAATTAAGAAAGTGTTGAATGATATTGAAAACAGAATGCAGTTTAATACAGCCATTGCTGCTGTAATGGAGCATCTGAACAATGTTTACTCTATTAAGAATGTAGATAATTTGAATGAAGCTGATAAAAGTATATTCGTAGAAAGTTGTGTCGCTATTCCACATTTGATGTATGTTTTTGCGCCACACTTAAGCGAAGAACTTTGGAAGTTGATTGGAAAAAAAGATCTGCTTCATGAAGCTGGATTAGCTGAATTCAATGAGAAGTATCTGGTTCAGGATGAGATAACTTATGTTATTCAGATCATGGGTAAAGTTCGTGGTAAGATAAATGTATCGGTTGATGCAACTGATGATGAGATAAAGAAACTAGCTTTGGAAGTGGAGAATGTACAAAAATTATTGGAAGGAAAAGAAATCAAGAAAATGATAATTGTACCAAAGAAGCTGGTAAGTATAGTCGCTAAGTAGTTGGTTTGCTAAAGATTAAAAACATTAGTAATTAGTCTTTAAGGCACAATTAATAGAAAATATAGGAAGGGTGATTTTCAGATCACCCTTTTTCTTTTTTAAATTAATAATCTATAATGAAAATCCTACATTTATTATAGGAATGAATGGATACTTACTGGGACGAATTATATTGAAAAGACCAATTTGAATGCCAAAAATAGAATCTGTCACGTTGATAAACCCAGCTTGAATTCCTTTAACCCTTTTTGCGCGATTATAAAACCCAGCTTGAATTCCATACATATCATTGTCAGACCAGTTTATTAATCCTGCATCAATTCCATATACTGACTTATTTCTACCATAAATAATGTTTAATCGTAATCCGGTTACAATATTAGATTCATGAGAAAGCTGAAGTGGATTTGCAAAAGATATTTGGAATGGAGTATTTCTGGTGGTGAACTGTTGAACCTTATCATCAGTTAAAATTTTCATCTCTGTGATTGAATGTGAATCTCCAAAAAGCTGATAAGCGAGTTTATTCATACCTGCACTTAGCAGTTCATCAAGGCTGCCTTGATGATCGATTGATGAGGAATTTAGAATCTCACCAGTTTTTACATCGATAATCTTTGCTGTAACAGTATATGTCTTACCAATGAAGCTAGCGCTCCCGCTAACGATCTGCTCTACTCCAACTAATTTGCCAAGTTCTATAATACTATCGTCAGAAATAAATCCAGTTTGCTGAAATCCTTGTTCTAAAATGATTTGGTTTAAATTTTCTCTTTCATAAACTTTAATTGAATCAAGCTTGACCAGGATGTTACTAAATCTATCTGTTAATATCGAAGCGTCATTTGAAGAGATACCTTTCGCTTGAAAATTAACAACAGTGAGTTTAACCTGAGCATTAAGAAAAAATGCGAGAATCAAGAAAAAGATAAGTGTGTAGATCTTTTTATAGTAATACATATTTTCATCCTTATAAAATATTAATAATTTTGCTTAAAAAATTTTGATATCCACGAGTCAAGTAATAATAGTTTTTTATGAGAAAGTCAGAAGATTTGCCAGATCAGGATTAACTATGTTTCACTTAAATAACAATTGTTTCAAAAAATTGGTGCAGAAGGGGGGACTCGAACCCCCACAAGCTATTGCTCACTAGACCCTGAACCTAGCGCGTCTACCAATTCCGCCACTTCTGCATATGCAATTGAAGAAAAAAGACACCCTTGCAGAGTCAAGAAAAAATAAAATTCCAACCAATTGCAATATTTATCAATTTCCTATAAGATCCAAGAGGTTTTTAATTGACAAATATCAGCTGTAATTGAAATTCCAAAAAGTGAAAATTAGTAAATGAGGAATAAATGGCATATTTGATATTAGCAAGAAAGTACAGACCACAAACATTTGATGAAGTATATGCACAAGATCATATAACAAAGATACTTAAGAATACAATTGAAATGGATAGAACCGCACAGGCATATCTTTTTACAGGACCCAGAGGTGTAGGAAAAACATCATTAGCAAGGATCTTTGCGAAAAGCCTGAACTGCCTTAACGATGGTCCAACAACTTCTCCTTGCAACGTATGCCAAAATTGTACCGAGATAACACAAGGAAATTCCTCTGATGTTATTGAGATCGATGGTGCATCCAATACAGGTGTAGAAGATATTCGTGATCTGCAAAAAGAGCTGATGTATGCACCCGCTAATTCAAGAAATAAGATATACATTATTGATGAGGTTCACATGCTCTCTAAGAATGCCTTTAATGCGCTTCTTAAAACATTGGAAGAACCACCTCTGAACGTTGTATTCATCTTTGCTACAACCGAACCTCATAAAGTTATTCCAACAATTATATCAAGATGTCAAAGATTTGATTGTAAAAGAATTCCCATTCCAGCAATTATAGATCGGTTGAGTTCAATCTGTAAGATAGATGGAATATCAATTGATCCTGAAGCTTTATTTGCAATTGGGAAGAAAGCGGATGGTAGTATGCGTGATGCGTTGTCACTGATGGATCAGGTTTTGGCTTATGGTAAAGATTACATCTCTCTTGTTGATGTTCTCTCTATTTTCGGGATTGTTCATACAGACGTATTTCACAAGATACTTGTTTCTATTTTAGATAAAAATGCATCTGAGATCATTGAATTATTTCATGATATTTTAGAGAAAGGAAATGATATTCAGGAATTCTTAAATGGAATGCTTGATTATATTAGGAATTTACTTCTTTTAAAGCTTCAAATAGATATTCCAACTATATCGGAAGCTAACAGAAAACAGATGACAGAAATCTCTGGTAAATTTGAAGATAGCGATCTCTTGTACATTATGACGATTCTAATAAAAACAAAAATGGATATAAAAAATAGCAGCAATCCAATTTTGGTTACTGAAATGGCATTCATTAAAATATCTCGTTTAGCAGAACTACAATCACTTGATAAGCTTATCGATTCAATAAATACAGGAATACCTGTTAAAACAGAGGTTGTAAAACCTAAACCTATTCATGCTCAACAATTACTGAACAAAAGAAATGTAGAGCCACAGAAGAGTACAGCGACAACGATGCATGATAAAACTGAGGAAGTAAAGGCTGAAATACAAAAAGAGGCACAAGACATAAAACCTAAGATAAAAGAACTGACTATTGAGGTTGTCAAAGAGAGCTTAGATGACATAGCTAAAGTGCTCTCAAAACGAAAGCCTATAGTATCTAATTATTTTGTTAAGTGTAATATACGCAACTTATCTAATAACTTTCTTCATTTAGTGTCATCTAACTCTTTAGCTTATAATTTGTTAAAAGATGAAAAAGAGGTTATATCTGATATTTTCTCAAAGCATTTTAATCTCAAAATTAAAGTTGATTTTACACTTGAAGAAGTGAAAGGTAAAAAAGTTATAACAAATCCAACTTTAGATGATATTAAGAAGGAATTACCGATTATAGCTGAATTTATAGAAGATACAGATTCAATTATTAACTAATTCTGATACTGTCTTAAATTTGTAACCCATTTTTGGTAATTTATTAATTAAAGTTTTTACTGCGCTAATTGTGGCGCTGCGATCTATCTTATTTCCATTTCGTTCAATACCGGAATCATGTAAAACAATTATGGATCCTGGTTTAATTTGTTTATAAATTCTTTTTAAGATCACATCTGTGTCAGTTGTTTTGAAGTCTTTTGTTGGAACGTTCCACATAATTACTTTTTTATTTAATGAAGCTAATACATAAGCTGCTGTAAATAATATTCTTCCAAAAGGTGGCCTGAACAGGATTTCACCTTTAACGCCAATTTCTCGCAGTAAATTATCAGTCTTATCAATTTCTTCTTTAATAAAGCTCTTTTTCTTAAATATCAAATTCTTATGCGAATAGGAATGATTAGCCAGTTCATGACCTTCTTTTATCATTCGTCTAATTATGTTTTTATTATTTTCAATATTTCTGCCAGTTACAAAGAAGGTAGCCTTAATGCCCTTCTCCTTGAATAGATCAAGAAGTTCAATAGTGAATTCAGGATGAGGTCCATCATCAAAAGTAAGTGCAACCTGCTTCTTATTGGTTTTAACTTTATAGATAAACTTCGGAAACATATTCATTAATTTCTCTCCAATATTATTGACTAAAATTTAACTATTACAATCTTTGAAATAGAAATATATTTAAAAGGGTTCATGGTCAAGGTTTTTGCAATGACAACTATGAATTATGGGTATTATGGAACTTGTTGTTTACACATTTGCGATACTATATTTTACAATAATATTCTCTTTTTTTATTGGAATTGTATTTCTAGAAAATAAAAAAACAAAAAATATTAATAATATTTCAATTATTATAGCTGCAAGAAACGAGGAAAAACATCTGCCAAGTCTGCTGGAATCATTAATTTCCCAGAATTTCCCAAAAGAGAATTATGAAATAATTGTTATTGATGACAGATCAGAAGATAAAACTGCAGAGATTGTGAATGAATACAAACACAAAAACAGCAATATAACATTACTTCAGATCAAGAATGAATCTAAAAACCTTATAGGCAAGAAAGGAGCAGTTGATAAAGGAATTCGTGCAGCTAAGAATGACATACTTGCATTCACAGACGCAGATTGTGTTCCAACCCAAAATTGGCTTCTGCAAATTAGTAACCATTTTACAGAAGATACAGATATTGTTGCAGGATATTCATTTATTAATTATAAAAATCGATTTTTTCAGTTTCTAAAGAATCTGGAGAGGTCATCAATTTTTGCTATTGTTGCAGGAAGTTTTGGTTGGAATTGGGGAATCACAATAACAGCCGGAAATATGGCTTATCGGAAAGAACTGTTTTATAAAGTTGGTGGTTTTGGTGATATTGGTACGGTCAGATCTGGAGATGATGATCTGATGATACAGAAAATGGGGAAATTTGCACACCGTATGAAATTCATGTTTCATCCAGATTCTGTTATAAATACCGGTAGAGATTCAACTACAAGCTCACAAATGAATCAAGAGACACGTCGTGGTTCAAAATGGCGGTATTATCCCACATCGGTAAAAATAATGACTCTTTTTATTTTTGTGTATTATTTAATTTTTATCGGATGTTTTTTAGGATTTCTGTTTGGTAAATTATCAACGATCTTATTAATAATTATTATAATTTTAAAAATTATTCCAGAGTTTCTATTGATTACATTATTTTTATCACGGATTAAGAGACTAAGATTAATGTGGGTCTTCCCTATTGCAGAGCTTATCTACATTCCGTATTTTATTTTTTTTGGATTGAAAGGAACTTTTGGTAAATTCAAATGGAAAGAATAAAGCAAAAACATAAACATGAGCTTGCAAGATTTGAAGTTCAAAAGAATAATATTCGCCGTTTATGGAACATTCAACAGGAAACTGCAGAATTACTTTATACATTTGTAATTGCTAAATCACCTAAACAAATTTTAGAGATAGGAACATCAAATGGATTCTCTACATTCTGGCTATCTCTTGCTGCAGAACAGTGTAACGCAATTATAGATACTATTGAGGTAGACGAAGGTAGATTTAAGCTTGCTAAAGAAAATTTAGCAAACAGAAAGAATATCATCCAGCGTTTTGGAAAGGCAGAATATATAATTCCTGAATTAACAGATAAATATGATCTTGTGTTTATTGATGCCGGAAAAATTAACTATATTAATTATATAAAACTTTTACAAAACAAACTAAATAATAATTCTACAATTATTGCGGATAACGTTATCTCACACAAAGATACAGTTAAAGAATATCTTGACTACATTGAAAGCAGTGAACTTTTTGAAAGCGTAACATTGAATATAGATTCTGGACTAAATATAGCATCATTTAAAAAGATTAACAAAAAGGAGCAGTAACTAATGAGAACCCACGTTGTAATTGGAATTTCTGGCGGAACAGGATCTGGTAAAAGCACAATTACTAATGCAATACGCAATGAAGTAGCAGATAAGATAACAACAATACCTCAAGATAGTTATTATAAGAATTTTGGTCATCTTCCCCTTGAAGAGAGAGAAAAGATAAATTTTGATCATCCAAATACTTTAGATAACGAGCTTTTAATCCATCATATTCATCAATTAAAAGATGGCAAACCAATCCAGATGCCAGTATATAACTTCAAAACACATACGCGTGTTAAAGAAACAATTACTAAAAATCCAACAAAATTGATAATTATAGAAGGAATTCTAATTTTTGAAAATGTTGAGTTAAGAAATATGATGGATATAAAAATATTTGTTGATACAAATGCTGATATTAGAATCTTAAGAAGAATACAGCGCGATATAAGTGAGCGTGGAAGAGATTTTCAATCGGTTGTAGATCAATATTTATCAACTGTTAGACCAATGCACATCGAGTTTGTTGAACCAAGTAAAAAATATGCACATGTTATTATTCCTGAAGGTGGTCAGAATAAAATTGGAATCGATATGATCGTTTCGAAAATTAAACATATCATAGATTAACAGGAGAAGCAAATGAAGTTGAAAATAATTATCTTACTTATATTTATCATAACTTTTCTTTTTGCCAAAGATCAGGTTACAATTTACAATGAGGATTTTGCTTTAGTTCGATCTACAATAGAATTAGAATTAAAAAAGGGAATTCAAAGCTACTTCATGGATAATATTCCAAGCACAATAGAAGCAAATTCTGTAATAATCAATCCTCTTAAAAGTAAGATAGAAATATTCTCACAGAATTATGAATATGATCTGGCGAATACCTCTAAAATTTTAGATAAATATATTGGGAAAAGTGTTGAAGTAATTGTTGAGGAAGAGATTAAATTCATTGGAAAATTGCAATTTAGTGATGGTTCTACAATTGGAATTATTGAAAATAACACAAATAAACTCATTCTTATACAAAGAAATGAGATAACGAACATCAACTTGGCTGAGCTTCCTACAAACTTCTTCTTAAAACCAACTCTTCATTGGCGTTTGGATGCTTCTAAAGCCGGAAAATTCCCAATAGATTTCTCTTATATGTGTACTGGAATAAAATGGGATGTGACTTATAATACAGTTTGGAATGAAGATGTTGGTAAATTGGAGATTAATAGCTGGGTTACAATAGTGAATCAGACAGGTAAAGCGTTTATTGATACGAAACTGAAACTAATTGCTGGTGATGTGCAGAAGATAAAAAAGCAATATGATCAACGTTCTTATGCAAAACTTGCCGTTGAATCTGGCAGAGGTGGAGCTCCTGATTTTGAAGAAAAAGCATTTCATGACTTTCATATGTACACTTTAAGTGAAAATGTGAATATCAATAATAATCAGACAAAACAGATACGTCTTTTCCCTGTTACATCTGTAAATGCTGAATCTAGATATGAGTACCAAACGGGTTCAGATGAAATTCAAAGTAAAATTAAACTCGTTAACTCTAAAAAGGATGGATTAGGAATTTCATTGCCAAAAGGTGTGATTAAAATTTATAAACAAGATTCAGCAGATAACGAATTGGAGTTCATTGGAGAAGATAGAATAGATCATACTGCAAAGAATGAAGAAGTTATTATTACTACTGGTAATGCATTTGATCTTGTTGGTGAAACTGTAACAGTAGAGAGATTAAAGATCTCTAAAAGAATAACAGAACGCAATATGAAAGTAATTCTTAAGAATAGATCAGAGACCACAAAAACAGTTTCTGTTAATCATAATTTATATGGAAATTGGACAATAATGAAGAATAGTTTACCTTATAACAAAAAAAGTGCATCAATAATTGAATTTGAAAAAGAACTTAAACCTAATGATGTGTATGAATTAACTTGGACGGAAAGGACAGAATCATAAAGTAGGAGATACAATGGAATTTAATTTATTGTCATTTGATGAAATGCTTAGTAACTTACTAAAAAAACAAGAGATGGAAGAGCACTTAAGCTTCATTATCAGAAATATTGAGGAAGAATTTAGTTTTCAATCTTTAGGAATTTATCTTAAAGTACCAAATACAGATATTTTCCGGATGAAAATTTCCAGGAATATAAGTCATACATATTCTAAAAATTATATTTTCACTGAAGGTGATCCTATAACAAAAGAATTAATGCATCTTAAAATACTCGACATTCAATCTCCTGGCAGATATGTATTTGAAAAAGAATATTCTCATCTACTTATTCTTCCAATAAATCATTTTAATGAATTATTGGGTTTCATTTTTATAGATAAAAGTACGGAAGTATTTGAAAGTGAAGAGATGACAAAAATAAAATTATATGCATCAGTAATATCTCTGATAGTTCAACTAGACTTACAAGGTAATGAGATTGAACAGCATCGCGGTATTTATGAATCTGCTAAAGTATTCTCTCACAAAGCATTTGTAGAAAAAAGTGAAGTGATATTTTCTATGATGAAACGATATAATAGATACCTTACAATTGCTGTTATAAAAATAGAAAATTTTGAGAACATCGTAAGAACAATAGGAGAACATGAAGCTGGTGACCTATTAAAAAAGATTTCTTATATTATACAAAATGATTTACGAGATACAGATATAATTGGAAAATTAAATAATGATTCATTTACAGTTCTAATGCCAGAAACATCAAATAAGAATAGTTTCATCACAGTAAATAGAGTTAATAACAGAATTATGAAATTGCCTATGATGAAAATATGTAAGATAGGTTGGGGAATTGCCAGTAAAGAAGATATTACAAAAAACGTAGAAGAACTAATTAAATTTGCAGATCATGCAGCAGAAGATTCAACCAGAAAAGAAGAAGGAAATATAACAATTTATAAATAGGAAAGTTTGAAATAATAAAAGACCTTCAATTAAGATCATGAAGGTCTTTTTTAATATTATTCTACAATTAATTTCATTGTAAGTATTGCTTCGGCAAGACCAGAAAATACAGCTCTTGAAATTATACTATGTCCGATATTAAATTCTTCGAATATATCTAAATCAACAAGTTTTTGCGTATTAAAATAATTCAAACCATGACCGGCTACAGCACGCATACCAAGTTTTTTTGTAAGAATTGCAGCTTTATTAATTTTATCTACTTCTGTTTGAATATCGTCATCATTTTTCAAATTTGCAAATCTTCCAGTATGTATTTCAACAGCATCTGCGCCAAGTTCTTTAGCAGTTTCTATCATTCTTAAATCTGGCTCAATAAACACACTAACTTCAATACCAGCAATTTTTAACCCGGAAATTACACTTCGATGTTCTTCGGTTAAATTCAATCCACCTTCTGTAGTTAGTTCTTCTCTCTTTTCTGGAACGAGTGTAACTGTATCGGGTTTAATATCTACTGCTATTTTTACCATCTCTTCAGTCGAAGCCATTTCCAAATTAAGTTTTGTTTGTATTGTTTGTCTAAGCAGTTTAAGATCACGATCTTGAATATGCCTTCTATCTTCACGTAGGTGAATTGTAATTTGATCTGCTCCGTTCTGCTCTGCTATACTTGCAGCATAAACTGGCTCCGGCTCAATTCCTTTTCTGGCTTCTCTTAGAGTTGCTATGTGATCTATGTTCACACCTAATAATGCCATTTCTATTATCTCCTAAAAAATTATAAATCGTTGTGGTTGATAACAATATCTGCTTTACTTCGTAATCCTTTGAGATGTTTTATAAGTTTAAGTTCCGAATCAATTCGCTTGAGTCTGTCTTGCAGAGCATCTTTAACTTCATCAAAATCTGCAATAATACTTTCTTTCCTACCTGTATTCATAATTATATGATAACCAAACTCAGTTTTTACAGGTTCACTAAATTCATTCTGGTCTAAATCAAAGGCAACTTCTTCGAAATCTTTAACCATCTTACCTCTTGTGAAATATCCAAGATCACCACATTGGCAATTACTTGGGCAATCAGAACATTCGGCAGCGATCTTATCAAAGTCATCTTTAGTTTTAATCTGTTCATACAATTCCTGTGCTTTTAATAAACTATCTTCATCTGTGCCTTTAATTAATATATGCGATGCTTTAACCATTTCTTGAGTTTTAAATGATTTCAAGTTCTCTCTATATATTTCTTGAAGTTTTTCTAATGGAATATCCGTATTAACGGAAAAATTATTTTTAATATACTTTGCTATTAATAAATTACTTTTAATTCTATTTTTAATTACGTCAATATCAATTTGATTACTGTTTAGCATTTGATGGAAATCATTCTCAGTATCATATTTAAGTTTTATTTCAACTAATTCGTGTTCAATATCATCTTCCGTAATATTTACATCAGATTTTTGTGCAGAATTAAGAAGAAGATATCCATCAATAAGTTGTTCAATAGCTCTTTTCTTTGCTTCTTCGTTTGGTTCTTGAAGGTGCATGTTCTTCAATACAGCATCTAATTCAGCCTGATATTCCTGAAATTTAATTTCGTAATCATTTACCTTTGCAACGATCATTATTTCTCCTGTAATTTATTCATAATTTCTTCTAAGACATTTGAAAAGGTAATGCTTTTAGTTGCTAATGTCAAATCAAAATCAATTTTTCTGTACCATGTTAGCTGACGCTTGGCAAAATTTCTGGTATTTTGCTTAACTTTATTTATGCATTCCGCAAGCTCTTTTTCACCATCTAAAAATGGAAAAAACTCTTTGTAACCTACCGTATTCAAACCTGGATCTGTTCTTTTATAACCATTCTTTACAAGTCCTTTCATCTCGTCCATCAAACCACTATTCATCATTTCATCTACACGAGTATTTATTCTATTGTAAAGTATTTCACGGTCTTCTGTAATTATAATATTTATGGGTTGGAAGTTCCTCTTTATTTGAGTATCATCATGCCATAATTGTGTAATCGTTTTCCCGGTTGTCTCAAAGATCTCTAAAGCACGAATTATCCTATTGGCATCATTTTCATTTATACGTTTCGCGGATTCAGGATCGATTTGCTTCAGCTTTCTATAAAAAAAATCTGTTCCTTTTTTATCAGCAGTTTCGCGCAGGTTTTGTCTTATTTCGGTAGGAATTTCCGGAGCTTTGAAAATGCCCTCCAATAATGCTTTTATGTAAAATCCTGTGCCACCGCAGATAATTGGGATTTTATCTTGTGATGCGATCTCCTTAATTAATTTATCCGCATCATCACTGAACATTCCAGCATTATATTCTTCATCCGGTTTTACAATATCAATTAAATGATGTTCAACTTCATTTTGATCGTCAAATGTTGGTTTTGCTGTTCCAATATCTAAATATTTGTAAACTTGTCTGGAATCTGTTGAAATGATAGATGTTTTAAGCTCTTTTGCGATTCTTAAAGCAAGCTTGCTCTTCCCTACCGCAGTTGGTCCTTGAATAATAATTATTGGAATTTTATTATTTGGTTTATCTGTCATGTTGTTCTTTTGAATTTTTTTTCAAATTCCGGCATTGTCATCTTGATGATTAGTGGTCTGCCATGTGGACAGAAATATGGAACTTCGCAGGCGAATAGGTCATTTATTAATGCTAGCATCTCTTTGCGGTTCATTTTCCTACCTGCCTTAATAGCGGCTTTACAAGCAACAGATTTTGAGAGACTATCCCTGAAATCTTCGGTCTGCTCAAATTCGTCTTCCAGCTGTTTGATAATATCAATGAAAATATCTCCACCATCCCAATCCTCTAGTTCAATTGGGATCTCATCAATTACAATTGAGTCACCACTAAACGTTTTTATTGAAAAACCTATTTTGCTAAAAACTTCAATATTTTCTGAAATCAATTCTGGTATCGTATTACTGAGATGTGGAGGTAGATCTATTACTATTGGAAACAGTAATTTCTGGGTTTGAGCAGGAGCTCCATGTATTCTATGTAGTATCTTTTCATATATTATCCGCTCATGTGCCGCATGTTGATCGATGATCATGAGTCCCTCTTCTACCTGAACAAAAATGTAACTTTGATGTAGCTGCCACGGATTAATGAAATCTTCCTCAGGTCGAAGGAACATATCGACCTTACTCTCAGTAAAATTCTTCTCGATCTCTATATCATCAACACTCTTCTTTCTGAACAAGTCAGGTTGATAGATCTCTTTTAATTCCTTTTTAACCTGATTAAAACGTTTCTTTTCCATTCTATTAGAGAATATCTTAGATTCTACATTTGTTGTTTTAGCAGTTTGATATGTAGAGCTCATGATATTTTTTATCTGCTTGAATTTATCATCTTCATATTTCAGTAACAATTTCTCAACTGCTAATTTAACAAAAGTATGAACTTTTCCAGGATCCCTGAAACGAATTTCCATTTTAGCAGGATGCACATTAAAATCTACCTGCTGAGGGTCAATTTTAAGAAACAGAATGTATGGTGGTGTTTTGCCTTGCTGAAAGATGCGAAGTTTCTTAATAAAAGGACCATATGCCGATTTTAAGCTGTGTAAAATGATTTTATCGCGAATATACCTTCCATTAACAAAAAGATACCTGTAATCGGCAAAACCTTCTTTTTCCTCATTCAATCCACTTATATAACCAGTAAGTTCAATTTCATTTCCTTTTTCAGAAACTTCTATAAGATCACGCTTAAGAAAATCACTACCAAAAACAGTAGCCATTCTTGCTTTTGATTCTGCGACTGCAGGATAATTAAGCTTCTCTTTATTATCAGCTAAAAAGCGAAAATGAATTTGCGGATATAATATTGATTGATAATGTAAATAATTAAGAATATGCTTAAACTCAACTGGATCTGATTTTAAGAATTTCCTACGAGCAGGAACATTGCTGAATAAATTCCTAACCGTAATGGTTGTACCAGTATTTGCAGATGTTTTAGAAAAATCTGTCAGCTTCCCACCTCTAAATTCCACTCTAGAAGCTGTATCGCTCTGGTCATCTTTGGTTATAAGAATTAACTGACTCACCGATGCAATACTTGGAAGAGCTTCGCCTCTGAAACCGAGAGTTGATATATTAAAAATGTCTGTTACGGTTTGTATCTTGCTGGTCGCATGACGTTCAAAAGCTTGCAAAGCGTCATCTTCACTCATTCCTCTTCCGTTATCAATAACGCGAATAAGTTTTTTACCACCGCTTTCTATATGTACTGTTATTTGTGACGAATTTGCATCTATTGAGTTCTCAACAAGTTCCTTAACAACAGAAACAGGCCTTTCTATAACTTCTCCAGCTGCTATTCTATTTGCAACTTCTTCTGGTAATAATTTTATTCTTCCCATTTTATTCT
>Ga0233437_1002741_pt1 | contig 25423 bp, 33 predicted proteins | sample SI_122_August201_FD_182714 | JGI IMG/M metagenome (GOLD analysis project Ga0233437, IMG submission 182714) | Seawater microbial communities from Saanich Inlet, British Columbia, Canada - SI_122_August2016_200_MG | ecosystem: Environmental > Aquatic > Marine > Inlet | place: Canada: British... | reverse complement strand
GAAGTTTTGATGCTTTATCTGAAATTATTGATGATAAGAATGTAGTTCTTGAAGGTAATGTGATTGAGATTGATAGCAAGAACAATGTTGTGCATGCTGGAAAGACTGTTGCATTAATAGACTGTGAAAATTTGGTTGTTATTGATACTAAAGATGCATTACTTGTCTGCCCGAAGTCCTCGGTTCAGAAAGTAAAACATCTTGTAGAAAAGGATGTTGATGAAAAGCTAAGGTAAATCACACCAATCTATTGTTTTTTCTTCTGATACTACCACATCCATTGGTATATCCCATGGCTTTGTATCAATTTTGCTAGTAAGTTGTTTTTGCATGCATATTCCAATGATAGGTTTCTTACCTTTTACATCAGCTAAGAATCTGTCAAAGTACCCTCTTCCTCTTCCTTTTCTGTTGCGTGATTCATCAAACTTTGTTCCTGGTATAATGAATACGTCTATATCTTCTTTTTTGACAATAGGTGCATTGGATGGTTCGAGAATGTTGTATTTTCCAGGTTTTAATTCGTCAAATGATGATATTTTCATTGGTATGAGATCGTCATTTTCTATTTTAGGTACAATCACTGTATAGTTTTTAGCTAAGAGCTCTTCAATGAAGTTTTTTGTGTCGATTTCATCATCTTTTGAAACGTAGATAAAGATATTTTTGTAAGGCTTAATTAGCTTGAAGATTTTTTTCTTATGGGATTCTGACATACGCATGGATAAAGAATTGTGATTGTTGTATAAAAAGTTACTGTGTTTTCTGGCTTTTCTTAAATCGGTTTTTATCTCGTGTATAACATTTATCCATGGTTTTTTTCCATTCAGCGTCAAGATCAATATTTAGAGAATTTGCAAGACAACATAATGAAAAGAACATATCAGAAATCTCTTCTCCAACTTCTTTTACATCTTCGGTTGACTTTTTCTGCTTTGGGCCAAAACGATGATTCAGTTCACGTGCCAGTTCACCAGTTTCTTCTGTAATATGTGCCATTATTTCTAATGGTTCCCAGTATGTGACTTCGAATTGGCCTACAAATTTGTCAACATCATCTTGAATAGACTTTAGCGTCATGAAAAATAGAATTGTTCGAGGGTATATAAAATTATTGTCCGAATTTACATGTAATCTTCTGTGATGTTTGACTAAAGTCATAAAAACTTCACAAGTTTTAAAAGAAAGAGATGCCTTATGAGACCAATGACAACTTTTACCGCTGCTATACATCAGGAAGAGGGTGTGTATGTGGCAAAATGCATTGAGACAGATACTGTCAGTCAAGGGTCTACGATTGAGGAGGCATTGAACAATCTTCGGGAAGCAACTAAGCTTTATATCGAGGAATTTGGATTCAATGGTGAAACTCACTCCATCATAAAGACCTTTGAGGTGACAGGTGATGCGAAAACTTAAAAGAATATCTGGTTATATATGTATTAAAATACTCTGCAATAAGTTTGGTTTTTCTGTTGTTCGTTCTCGAGGTAGTCATGTTGTTCTAAGATATAAGAATGTTGGAACGGTTGTTCCGTTACATAAAGAATTAAAGTTCGGAACACTTAAGGGAATACTCAAGCTTGCAAAAGTATCTTCGGAAGAATTCATGAAATATCTAGGAAAATAAAGTTACTGTCCGAATTTCTTTTTTGCCCATTCATTTACTTCAAATAAAGTATCAGGGTTACCTGCATCAGACCAAAAACCCTTAATTATTTTGAATGTCGCTTTTCCTTCCTTTGCGTAGAGGTCGTGTATGTCGGTAATTTCATATTCTCCTCTAGGAGAAGGTTTTAGGTTTTTTAGATGTTTATACACATCATTATCATATAGATACATACCAAGTACAGCAAGATTAGATTTAGGATTTTCTGGTTTTTCGATAATCTCGGTTATTTTTTTTGGGTCGTCTTTGTCAAGTGTTACAACTCCAAATCGTTTAGGGTCATCTACAACTCTTAAAAAAAGTCTAAGTCCGGATGTGAAACCTGATACATCGAGTTCATCATCGAAGATATTATCTCCATAAACAACTGCAATAGAATCTCCATCAGAAAATTCTTCAGTCATTTGTATTGCGTGTCCGGTTCCTTTAGGGTTGTTTTGGATTATGAATGTTATATTTTCCTCTTCTAACTGTTTTTTATATTGTTCTTCATGCTGAGGAGATATTACGATAGCGATTTCAGTTATTCCGACATTTCGTAGCTTTTCAATTGCATAATAGATCATTGGTTTATCATACACCGGTAGAAGTACTTTGCTAATTACATTTGTGAGTGGTCTAAGCCTGGTGCCATTCCCTGCTGCAAGTATTATTCCTTTCATAATAATTTGAATGTGGAATCTATATATAAAGTTTCAGTATCTCCGATACGTAAAATTACACTATTAAATGCACCAGAATAAGTCCATTAAAATGCACTTCCACCTGAAGACAAGACCCGTATTTTGCATACGCAAACCTAAGTTTGCATATAATAACGCAAAATACAGGCAATAGCTGCTCGGCAGTATATGCGGTTGAAGTGCATTTTGACATTTTCCTATTGGTGTATTTAATAGTTATAAAAATTGTTTCGGAGATATTGAGTTTGGGAAAAACAATATAAAGTAGGAATAGAGGTATTTAGATATGGGTAAGGGTGGGATTAAGATATTTGATGTTTTACGTTATTTTCTACTTCTACTTCTATGTCTCCTAGCAGTTGATGCATTTAAGTTGCATATAATATCTGGAAGCTTATTGCTTAAGGTAATTGGAGCTACTCTTGCTAAGATGCGGATTTTTATTGTGATAATAGCATTATTGGTTGGAGGGTATTTAATATTTACACAGAAGAAGAATAAGAAAGAAAAAAATAGCATAAAATTATCCCTTATATTTGACTCAAAATGGTTTCCGATTGTTATGTTATGTTTAATCTTGCTTCTTTTTGTGCTCATTAAACTTCCATTTATGGGATATGACTTTTCTGGTGAACATCGTTTGAAGTATAACTCATATGTCGAACCTGCGAAGTATATGATTGAGAAAGGAAATCCATTTTGGTATCAACAGAGGTATGTTGCAGACCCAATCAATAATCCAGAAGGTGTGTATAATAGTATAAAATATTTGCCAATAATGGAATGGGGACTTGCCATTACGTACATTATGTCTCCCTTTGAATCGCTTCGTTTGAACACAAGGATATTTACAACTATGCTAGGAATAGGTTTACTTATATTGACTTATTTGTATTTTAGAAAAATATCTAAAGGATTGGCACTTATTGTAGCATTTTTGCTTTCGATAAATCCGATAATACATCAGGTTACTTTCATAACAGTGTATGATACTGTAGTAATTCTCTTTATGTTTGGATCGTTAATTGTGCTTGACAAATATTTGAAATCTAAGAATTTATGGCATCTGTTTTTAGCAGGTTTATTATTCGGGTTAGGTAATTCTGTTAAATATTCATTGTTTTTGTATACGGTGCCCATTGCATTAATAATTATGCTGCAGAATAAGAATAGAAAGGAATTTCTGCATGATTTTTTCATCTATATGACCTTATCTATACTTCCAGTAATATCATTTAAGACTTCGCTTGGAATAACACCTACGTACCCAATCATTGGAATGATTTTATTTGTTGTGTGGATAGCGGTATATATGTTGATATTCAAACTTATCAAGAAAGTAAATAAGAAATTATTAACTGTTTCATCATTTATAATAAAGCGAAAAATGCTTGCGGCAACTTTTCTTTTGGTTGCTTTTGTACTTTCAATTGTCTTTCTTATGGTGACAGGATTATATGTATATATATCATTTTTCTTAACTGACTTAAGATTGATACTAAATATTCCAATGTATCTTCATATGGCAAATACATTCAGGATGTTTATGACTACGCCGATTGCAATCCTTGGTCTTGCAGGTTTTGTTGTAGCTGTATCAAAATCAGATACGCGGCGCTTGGCAATAGCTTTAGTTGTTGGTTCTTTAGTATTTTGGGTGATTGCTTCTAAATCAATGTTTTTCCATAGCTATTATACAATAATAATAATGGTTGCTTTTTCATATCTTGCAGGTGTTGGAATTGATTCTACCATGAAGCTTTACAAAAAAAGAGCATTTCAAATAATAATATTAATAGCATTTATTTTGATGGTTCTTCCAGTATCTTATTTTACTGCTGTAAACGGTTATCAGACAGCAAAATGGGATTCAGATTTAAAAGAAGTTGCGACTTTTTTAGAAGATAATTCAGAATATTCAGAATTCTACATAGATGAAGTTGGGGTACTCAGCCTTACAATAGATACGGGACGTCCACGGATAGGACGAGAGACGATAAGCTTTATAGAGTCTGATTTATTTAAAGATTCTATAAGAGATGTTGGATTTTCAGCAACGATGTTCAAATATAATATAAAATATCTCATAACAACACTTGATTCACCAAGGTATGATGTCTATGCTGCGCTGTTTTCAAATGAGTCTTTGCAAACTTCTGGAGCCATGAGAACGGAGAAGATATTGGAGCGTGTATCTGGAATAACATTTTTTAGTGACGCGGATGTGCGCCTTAGATTGATTGAAGAGTTCAACATAAAAGAAAAGTTTATTCTTGAAAAACGAATAGGAAAATATAAGATTTATTCTTTTGCAGGATGATTAGTCAGGTATAATATCCCGCCCACCAATCCTTGTATTATTGTGGTTGCAAGAAATAGTAATGATATTGATAGCGCCGCATCGATTCCAACACCATAAAGACCAAGAAACAAAACGTAGAGGTTCTCCTGAACACCAATACCTGCAATGGAAATAGGAATAGCTTTTATTATGTTTATCATTGGAACGAGATATAGAAATATCATGATAGATACAGTTTGCCCTATGCTTAAATTTATCACGTACACGGTCAATGCTAATAGAGATTGGAATAATAAAGTAAAGATTATTATTATTAAAAAAGATTTTGAGTTGAAACGTACACTAGAGATTGCTTGCAAGAGTTTGATTAATTTTTTGATTAATTTTGATTTGATTTTTTTATTTATTTTCTGTATGATATCGATTATATAGTTTCTAAACATTATCACAAGTGTACCAAGCACGAAAAAGAATAATGGTGCTAACAGAAATGTCTTTGGCATTTTTGCATAAAGTGTTAATCCAATTACACTTGATAGTCCTAAAAGAATCATTATGCTAAGTATTCTATCTACAAATATTGTTGCCATTGAGTCATTTGTTTTTTTGTTATGTTTTGCAAGCAAAAATCCTCTTGTGATATCTCCTGCCAAAAATCCAGGGAAGAATAGATTGACGGCTGCGCCTATTAGTCTTAATTTGTACAGTTTTGCTATCCCCATTTTAAGTTTATAGCTTGCAAGTATGACTTTCCATTTCAAGACATCAAAAATGAATGCGATAAAAGATAGTGCAAGTGCTAGTATCAATAATGTTACATTGCTTTTGGAAATTACAGAATAGACTTGTGATATTTCAGTTCTCATAAAGACAATCCAGAGCAGCAGTATACTGATGCCAATCTTTATCAGTGTCTGCCATATTTTTCGCATGTGTGTTCATGCGGTTTTGTATATATATAAATCTATTCGATAGATATATAAATATATCAATGCATACCCTAAACATGGATTATAGCGTGGTTGTTCCTGTATACAATGAGAGAGACAGCGTTGTGTTGCTTGCAAAAGAGATAAAATCCACTATGAGCAGGCTTGATGGAACTTACGAGGTAATTTTTGTTGATGATGGATCTAAAGATGGTACAACAAATGTACTTTCTTCAATTAAAAAAATAAAGATAATAAGATTAAGGAAGAACTCTGGACAATCCACTGCTCTTGCATGTGGAATTGATAATGCGAAAGGAAATATAATAATAACTATGGATGGCGATGGTCAAAATGACCCTAAAGACATCCCAAAATTATTGTCAAGATTAAATGATGGATATGATGCAGTTTCTGGTTGGCGCTATAATAGAAAAGATCCCTTCGGTAAACGTTTGTTTTCTAGAATGGCAAATTGGCTTAGACATGTTGTGATAAATGACCATCTCCATGATGCAGGGTGTTCTTTGAAAGTGTATAAGAAGGAGTGCTTTGATGATTTTGAACTTTATGGAGAACTTCATAGGTATATAGCTGAAATAATTGGACTAAAAGGATTCAGGGTTGGAGAAGTCAAAGTTAATCATCGCAGTCGTAAGGCAGGGAAAACAAAGTATGGTATGAAACGTGTTGTTAAAGGAATGCTTGATTTATTTATTGTCTGGTTTTGGCAAAAATATGCAGGACGTCCTTTGCATCTATTTGGAGGGCTTGGTGTCGTTCTTGGACTGTTTGGTATGGTTTTAGGTCTATATGCAGCGTACCTTAAAATATTTAGGTTGATAGATTTGTCAGATACATTTCTTCCTGTTGTAGCAATATTTCTTGTGCTTGCTGGACTGCAGCTATTTGTCGCTGGCATAATGAGTGATTTACTTATCAGGAATTATAATAAGGGAAAGAAAAGATATTCTATCCGTGAGGTAGTTGATACATGAAAATAGTTCTCGTGACAGGTGTTGCAGGATTTATTGGATTTCATGTTGCTGAAGCTCTATTAAAGCGAGGGGATAAGGTAGTTGGTGTAGATAACCTTAATGACTATTATCCTGTTGAATATAAGGAGAATAATATAACGGATTTAATGAAGTACCCTGAGTTTATTTTTGTTAAAGCAGATATAACTGATGCTGATGGAATTACACAAGTGTTTGATGAACATAAAATAACGCATGTTGCGCATTTAGCAGCGCGTGCAGGTGTTAGACCGTCATTGAAAGATCCATTATTGTATGAAAAAGTGAATGTTAAGGGAACGCTTAATTTGCTTGAATGCGCACGTATACATAAAGTGAAGAATTTTGTATTAACATCTTCATCATCAGTGTATGGAAATTCTAAAACAGTACCTTTCAAAGAGGATGACGGTGCAACTGATAAGCCGATATCTCCATATGCGGCGACTAAGAAAGCTTCCGAGGTGCTTGGATATACGTATCATCATTTGTATGGATTGAATGTGAATGTCATAAGACCATTTACGGTATATGGTCCAAGAGGACGTCCTGATATGGCCCCATGGCTTTTTGTCAAAGCAGCGGTTAAGGGTAATTCAATCAAAAAGTATGGAGATGGAACGACTAAGCGTGATTATACATTTATAGGTGATTTTGTACCTGGATTTATTACTGCGCTTGATAAAGAATTAGGTTATGAGATATTTAATCTTGGAAATTCTAAAGTAATATCATTGAACGAATTTATTGCGATTGTTGAAAAGATTTCTGGTAAGAAATTACAAGTAGAAGAGGAATCTTTACAGCTAGGTGATGTTAATATAACTTATGCTGATATCTCAAAAGCTAAAGAAATGCTTGGTTATAATCCAACGACTTCTTTTGAACAAGGTATGAAAATATTCTATGATTGGTATGTAGAAAATGTTGTAGATTGATTATGCTACATTACTTAACACTTTTCTCATGAATGCTTCTCTGTCTGATGTGTTAGTTAAATAGCCAGCTACTGCTTGTGTATATGGGCGTACATGCCTATCTTCAATCATTATTTGTAGTCCATCAGAGGTTGGTTTATAGCATGTGACATTTTTTAATCTACCTGCACTGCTTTCTGCCGGTATAAGCACAAGCCCTTCAATTGGTAATCTAGCGAGTCCCATGACTTCAGGGTTAGCATCTTGTGTAAGCGTAGTGCGCGTTGCAGAGTCGTATGAATGTAATACAGTTTCAAGTTTATGAATTTTAGAGACTGCTGCAAAGTTAACTTGTCCTGTTTCGCTTTCATCAATCATACATGTAAATGAACCTGGAGATAATGTGTCAAGTTCTAGTCCAAGCTCTTCTGTGCATTCTGCCCTAAGTGCAGTAACGAGAGGATTTGGCTTTGATAGATATTCTGCAGCTACATTACCTGCGGTTATTGCTGCGTGGATTTGTCCTTCTCCAAGCGCCTTTCCCTTAAGTTGACCAAGAATGAAGTATTGCCCTTTGTGTTTTACTGGTAGAATAAGTGAAACATTTGCCATATTGGGGCTCATTTCTTGTATTTGTTCATTAGAATATGTGTTTTCATTTACTAAATCACGCATTGCTTGTCCTACGAGATATCGTGTTGGCATTATTGTTGCATGAATGATTACACCATCGGCAGTGTTTTCAGACGTTATGATTGGGAATGAGGCATTAGGACCATTCCAGACTTTTGTTCCAGCGATAGTTGCTTCCTCTTGAGACTTAGGAACTTTATGGTATCCTTTGTCTAGATATTTTGCATATACATCAGGATGAAGTGCATTACGACCTCTATGGCTTATGCTACGCTCTTCAGCTATTGAAGTGAGGTCAATTGTAGCAATGTTCTTAATGCTGATGATTGCCATTGTATTTACCTATTGTATCAAATCAGGTCTTCCAACTGAAATATAATTAAGACCAGTTGTTTTCATATAATCAATTGAATATAGATTTCTTGAATCGAATATGATTTTATCTTTAAGGTCCCTAAGGCGTTTGAAATTCGGATTTCTGAATTCATTCCAATCTGTCATTACAATTAAAGCATGTGCTTTGTTTATTGCAGAATATTCGTCATAGGTATATTCAATTCTTTTTCCAAGCACAGACTTTGTGCGTGGCATTGCTTGCGGATCATATACTTTTATTCGTGCACCAAGCTTTGCGAGTTTATGAGCTAGATAAATTGCTGGAGACATCCGTATATCATCAGTATTTGCTTTGAATGCAAGTCCCCATATCGCAAATGTTTTGTTTCCCACATCTCCATTGTAATATTTAATTATTTTTCGAAAGAAGAATTCTTTTTGAAGTTTGTTTGCGCGTTCTGTTCCTGCAATTACATTGAAATGAACGTCATTTTCTATTCCTGTCTTGTTCAGCGCAGATACATCTTTTGGGAAACAGCTTCCACCGTATCCAGGCCCTGCAAATAGAAAACTTGGTCCAATCCTTTTGTCTGATCCAATACCTTTTCTTACTTGGTCGATATCAGCTCCTACTCGTTCAGAGAGTTTCGCAAGCTCATTCATAAATGAAATTCTTGTTGCAAGCATAGCGTTTGCTCCATATTTTGTGAGTTCTGCAGATTCTCGTCCCATGAACATTAGACGATTTGTAGTCATCATAAATGGTCTATACAGTTGTCTAAATGTTTGTTGAATTTGATCTTTATTAGGTGAATTTTGATCATAACCTACAATGACTCTATTTGGTTTCATAAAGTCATTTATTGCATCACCTTCTTTAAGGAATTCAGGATTACTTACTACATCGAATTGCCCAGGATAGTGTTCTTTTATAATATCAGACACGAGTTTACCTGTCCCTACCGGAACGGTTGATTTGTTGATTATAATCTTGTAGCCTTTCATTGCTTCTCCAATCTTATGTGCTACTTTCTTTACTGCGCTAAGGTCAGCAGTTCCGTCTTCTTCCATAGGAGTATCTACAGCAATGAAGACTATGTCAGATTCTTGTACTGTACTTATAAGATTTCGAGTGAACGAAAGACGCATTCTTTTTTTTGTTACGCCAGAAGGATCTTTTAGATTTCTTTTAAGCATGTCTTCCATGCCAGGTTCATATATATGAGGAATGCCTTTTCGTAGTTGTTTTATGAGTTTTATATTCTTATCCACACAGATTACATCGTTTCCCATTTCTGCAAAACACGTTCCTGCAACTAGACCTACGTACCCCGTACCTATTACCGCAATATTCATACCACTCCCGAGTGCGGATAGGTGGAAATCGTATAAAAAGTTATGGGTTATTCAATACTTATCAAAATTGGCATAGCTGGTGTGATTTTTAATTATTCTCCTTCAAACTCAACAAGCGTAAACACTTTGTATCCTGCATCAAGTAGTTTTTTTCTTCCGCCAACTTCAGGAAGATCCACGATAAATGTGCATTCGACGATGTTTCCACCAAGTTTTTCTATAAGATTTGCGGCTGCAAGAGACGTGCCACCAGTTGCGAGTAAATCGTCTACAAGAAGGACGTTTTGAGATTTTACTATTGCATCGATGTGTATTTCAATTGTATCTTGTCCATATTCAAGATCGTATGTGACAGATTCAGTTTGGTATGGAAGTTTTCCTTTTTTTCTTATAGGAACGAAACCTACTTTAAGCTCTTTTGCAAGTATTCCACCAAGAATAAAGCCACGTGCTTCAATTCCAACAACAATATCTATGTCAGCATCTTTGTATCTTTCTACAAGTGCTTTTGTTACATCCTGTAATCCTTCAGCATCTTGCAATAGTGTCGTTATGTCTCTAAACATGATGCCTTCTTTTGGAAAGTGAGGTATCGTTCTGATTTTTTTCTTGATGTTATCCATTTTATTTCACCTTTGGTATGGTGTTTGTGATTAAATCTGTTACTTTTTGAACATTTTTTTTGAAAATATCTAATATTGCTTCCCATGTAACAGGTGCTTCATCTGTTTTCCAGCAGTCATAGTCAGTTGACATGGCAATCGCAGCATATGGTATTCCGGCTTCGTTTGCTAAAGCTGCTTCTGGAGCAATTGACATATTTATGACGTCAGCTCCCCATTGCCTGAACATGTGTGATTCTGCTCGTGTTGAGAAACGAGGGCCTTCGATTGTTACGACTGTTCCTTTTGGATGATATGGGATGTTTAGTTCTTCACATGTCGCAATGAGTAATTTTCTTAATTTTTTTGAGAATGGTTCAGCCATTGCATAATGCATTGTGGTGTCTGGTTTAAATTCATCTTGAAATGTGACAGACCTATGTCTTGTGAAATCTATGAATTGGTCAAGAATTACGAGATCTCCTCTTCCTATCTCTTCTTTTAGTGATCCTACAGCGGTTGTTGCTATAATATGAGTACATCCAACATCCTTTAGTGCCTGGATGTTTGCTCTGAAGTTCACGTGTGTAGGGGGAATACTATGTTTTCTTCCATGTCTTGCGATTAATACGACATCAACACCGTTTATTTTACCGCATTTTAGTGGAGATGATGGTTCTCCATAAGGTGTTTGAATTTCTTTGTCGTCAGGAGATTTTAATATGTCAGGATTATCAAGGCCTGATCCACCTATTATTCCAATTTTCATGCTTTTATTACAGCACTCCCATTAATAAGAATTATGTTTTTGTATGTATGAATAGTGCTTATAGCATTTTTTTATCTATGATTATTTTCAATTTTTTTATTATACGCATCAGATATACTCTTTTTTGCTCGATATAAATGTAGGGTATTTGCTTGCCTTCGTACAAGCTTTTGTTTCGTTTCTTTCTTAAGTCATCAATTATATAAATATCCTTGCCTGAGAAGGAATATTTAGCGATAGATTCAATCATTTCTTTGTGGGAGTTTTCGCCGATTGCTTTGTATCCGTTAATCAAGAATAGGGCAGATATAAGCTCTTTTATGATTTCGTAATAAGATTCAGCAATAATTGTTGAAAATTGTTTATCTGTTATTGTCTTTGTGAATTGTAAGCGTTTTTCTGCCTGTTTTAAGATTGATTTTGTTCGCTTTGCATCAGGTGTCACTCTTATTATCATCGATAAATCCTTTTAGGACTATGCCGTTTATCAGGTTACTTCTTAATTCTTCGGAAACTTCATCTAACTTTTCGGACAGTATATGAATAGATTTTTTCAATATTTTTTCGTATTTTTTAACGTCTGGAATCTTGATTTTTCCAGTAAGAAAGATGTCAATGTCGGAATCTTCTGTGTCTTCTCCTTTAGATGCGCTACCGTACAATATTATGGCGCATGGAGATACAGCATCCCATATATGATTTATGAGTCCAGATTTGTGCAATTCGTACTGTATGGATATTTTCTTATAGAAAGTGAAGTCGTCGTTGTCACGTTCTGCTTGGTAATAGGGAATATCTCGTTTTACATATTTTCTTATAAGATTATCTTTCTGAAGTTTTTTCAGATAGTTTGTTGTCGATGGTGGTGATATTTTACTAAGTCTACATAGTTCTCTTAGTCTTAGGCTGTCAGTTGGGTTGTCGAAAAAAATCTTTAAAATTTTATATTTGTTATAATTTTGTAACATATGTTATAAAATTATAATGTAGTATATAAAATTATTTATTATTTGAGCTTTTTTTGTTGCGTATGATTTATATATAACTTATTGATGCAAGGAGTTATCATGAAAATATGCGTAGTAGGGCTCGGATATGTTGGTTTGCCTCTTGCAGTGGTATTTGGCAAGAAACAAAAAACATATGGGTTTGACATAAAACAAGAAAGGATTGATGAGCTTAAACAAAGCATTGATTCTACTGATGAGTTATCAACTGATGATTTTGTAGGCTCAGATGTAGAATTCTCATCTGATCCTGCTATCATTTCGAAATGCGATTTCATAATTGTAGCAGTGCCAACGCCGATTGATGATGCGAAGAAACCGGATTTAAGACCATTAATATCTGCGTCAAAAACAGTTGGACAGAATCTCTCTAAAGGAGCTGTTGTTGTGTATGAATCAACGGTTTATCCAGGATGCACTGAAAGTGATTGTGTGCCTGTTCTTGAAAAAGAATCAGGACTAGTCCACAAAGAAGATTTTTTTGTTGGATACTCACCTGAACGTATAAATCCGGGTGATAAAGAACACACAGTGGATAAGATTGTAAAGGTAGTGTCAGGTTGTGATGAAAAAACCCTTGAGACCGTTGCATCTGTTTATTCATCCATTATAACTGCTGGTGTACATAAGGCGTCTTCTATTATGGTTGCAGAGGCTGCAAAGATTATAGAGAATACACAGCGTGATATTAACATAGCTCTCATGAATGAGCTTAAAATGATTTTTGATAAGATGGGAATAAATACAGAGGATGTATTGGAAGCGGCTGGTACTAAGTGGAATTTCTTAAAATTCACCCCAGGGCTTGTTGGCGGACATTGTATTGGAGTAGATCCATATTATCTTGCTTATGAATCTGAAAAAGTTGGACATCATCCGGCTATAATATTAGCTGGTCGACATATTAATGATGATATGGCAAAGTATGAAGCAGGTCGTATTGTGAAGCACGTCACAAGCAATGGTAATTCGGTGTCTAAGATATTGTTGCTTGGAGCAACATTTAAGCCAAATGTTCCTGATACTAGAAATTCTAAAGTAAATGATTTAGCAAAAGAGCTGAAGACGTATGGATTTGAGGTTGTTCTTTGTGAGCCACATGTTGAATCTAAAGAATTGTTTGGGTTTTCTAATGTGAGTGTTGATGATTTGAAAGGATATGATTTTGTTGTAAAGGTTGTGGATCATGATTGTTTCAAGGATGTAAAATGTGATTATGAAATATTGAAGTAATTTACATGTTTTTTCTGTTTATGATTATTTTTTAGTTTTATCAAAGTATTTCCGAGTTTTTATTGTAAGAGTTTTTAATGGATTTCTTAATTGGATGTTTCATGTCAAAACTCATTTATTTGGATACTAATATTTTTTTAGATTATGCGCTTGGTACTGATGATATAAGACCTTTAGATGAGTTTGCAAAACAAATCTTTATCAGGGCTATAAATTGTGAATTTAAGATATTGATTTCAGATTTACTTATATATGAACTGTCTAAATACTTAAGAGATTATAAGGGATTGTTTAAACCATTTCAAATTAAAGATAAGTTGGAATACAGTAAAGAAAAATATTCTGATAAGATTAATGCTAAGAAGATAAAACTTCATTATCCAGATAATGTTCATTTGTATTTGGCTCAAAAATTCAAATGTGATTTTTTTGTCACAAATGATAAAGAAATATTGGCTTATCGTGCTAAAATAAAAATTGTTTCAAGTCAGTTTTTTCAATTTGAATAATTTATTAGAAACTTTAATTCTTTCTTGTTTGTTTGGTCTTTTACCTTCAAAAGATCTGAAATTCTCTTCTAGAAGTATTTTAGCATATTTGGTTTTGTAATTCTCAATGTTCTTTCTTATTGCATCTCTAATGAATTCGGTTGTGTTTATGAATAATTCCTTCTCTATTATATTATTCATTTCGTCTTTCATTCTTTTGTCGATTCTTATGTGTAGCATTGATTCCATGTATCTATTGTATATCTTTTGTATATATAAAGTTTTCTTTTAAGTTTTCAAATTCTATTTAAGCTCTCCAATAAATCATGTGTTTTTCTGAATATTCTTTATAAAGCTTTGAAAAAACAGCAATATTTATATACTATAGTGAAACTATAGTATAACTATGGTAACGACAATACAGCTTTCAGAGGAGACAAAAATGACGCTTGCAAAATTGAAAAGAAATAGCGAAACATATGAAAATGTCATTCTTCGACTGATGCAAAACAATGCAGAGCTACTCAAAGAGGGGTATCAGAACACACCAATAGAAGAGGAATGGGATGATGTTGATGCATGGGATTAAAAGGGGACAGGTTGTATGGGTGGATCTTAATCCAGTAATTGGTTCTGAGCAGGGAAAGAAGCGCCCTGCAGTAGTAATCCAAAATGATATTGGTAATCAGCATAGTTCTGTAACAATTGTTGCACCGATTACATCACGAATTTTTGATAAGGAGTATCTGACAAATGTTTATCTTCCAAAAAGCATTTCCGGTCTTAAGAAGGACTCGACTGTACTTTGTAATCAGTTGAGGACTATTGATAAGCGGCGAATTATACGTAGAGGTAAAATTCTAATGAAGAAGTATATTCCACGTCTTAATCGTGCGATTAAAGTGAGTCTTGGGTTGTAGGTATATTGATTTTTATCGAAAAACATATAAATTTTTCATAACAAAAGGTGATAGCATGAAACAAGCACGATTTGATTTTGGTTCGTATTCTCTCTGTATTCTTGATGTTATATATGGCGAGCATCAAGATCAGAAGCGAACAATTACGGATGAGGAACTTGATCAATTACTCGGATTATAGATATCTTTTCTTATGATTTGATTGACAGATTACGAAGGCCGTTTCTATTGATGATGTTGATACTTTTCACTGGAACAAAGTCTATCAATGATATTGAGATATTTAGAAATTTTGGATGATATTTATATAGAGCGAAGCTTTTTAAAGCTACGATACATTTATGTTTCATATGATACAAAATTGTAGCATATGGCGTGTTTTTTTAGTATTTGCAAAGAATCCTACGAAGCGTCACCATATTCGTCAGATAAGTCGTGAGATTGGTCTTGCATCAACGTCTGTAAAACGACATATAGATAAATTGATAGAGGAAGAATTAGTTGCAGAAAAAAAGGATGTTTTTAAGTATTATTCTGCTTGTTCTGATAATGCATCTTTTGTCTTTTACAAAAAGTTGGCTAATCAGATTTTCTTAGAAGAATCAGGGTTGATAAATTATATTGATTCAGTATGCACTCCAGATGTCATTATGTTGTTTGGGTCGTTTGCATCTGGAATGGATGTTGAAAGTAGTGATGTAGATATCTATGTGCAGTCAGGTGAATGTTCTCTTAATCTAGATAAATATGAAAAGAAAATTGGTAGAACGATAGAAGTGATTTTTTCTGATAAGATAGAAGATCTTCCGGTTAATCTTGCGAACAGTATATTAAATGGGGTAAGATTGAAGGGATTTATCAATGCGAAAATCGGAACCCAATCTCGGAAAATCAAAAAGCATCTATAATCTTGCGATGCTTAGGTATTCAAATATATCAAGATTAGATGATTCTACGTTGCTTACTGAGGCATATTATGAAGTAATTAAGGAATTGTTGGTTTCCTTGCTAGCACGTGATGGGTACAAACCGGATGATCATGTGGATATAATAAAATATATGTACAAATGTGGATTTGAAGATTGTGATTTTTTTCTGATAGATGAACTTCGTAAACGTAGGAATCAAATCCAATACGATGGCCTTCATATATCTTCAGACTACTTGCGTCGTAATAAGCCTAGATTCAATAATGTAATCATGAGGTTGAAGAAAATATGTGAAAATAAATTTTAATATTTAGAGCTTTTTCTCTCTCTAGCTCATTTAGAAGCTGGATAATGTTGGGATTTTAAATTCTTTATAAGACAGAAACGGAATATTTGCTTTTTTCTGGACAATGTACGTAATTGATTAGAAAAAACTAATTCCAAGAATAATTATACCTAATATTGCACAGTGCCATCTATATCTTAATGGGTATCTTCAAGAATAAGTTTTATTTTTTCTTGAAAAGCTTTAGCGACTTTTATTGCATGTGTATAGTCGGTTTCTGAAAAAGAATATTCAAGACCATAAAGACCTTCGTGTCGTTGATCGCGAAGTGAATTGAATTCAAATAGAAGATCTTTTAGTTCTGTGCTATATTTTTCTTTTAGGTAGACATATACAGCATAGTGGCTTTTTTCTTGTATACCATCTTTGTATAAAAGCGCTCGTGCATTATGGAACATAGATGTGTATGCTGCAAGGATAATAAATTGAGAACCATCAATTTTGTTGAGTTTTTCAGCATCTTTAAGGAATTTGTGAGCAGTTTCTAATGATTTCATGGATTTTTCTAAATTGGGTTGAATCTTTCTAAGAAGGCGTTTTTCAAATAATTCTTTTAGATTCATTAAGGCATCTCTCCATGTAATAATATCCCATTTTTAATTTCCTTAATATATGCAGGATTATCTTTTCTTTGTTTTGAGAGTATTTCTGGAGTCATTTTAACTATCTGTACTGAATAATTCTTATATTCATGCAATTTTATTTGTTTGTTTGTTATTACGAACATATCGATATCGCTATTTCGATTATTTTCACCGTTAGCAAAACTTCCATAGAGTACTATTGATGTGGCTGGCTTAATTTTATCTATCAGAGGTTTCACAAATATAATATTTTTAACTATCTTTATTTTCTTTAATAAGATTTCGTCCATATTCCCGGAAACGATCCGGATATTTGCAATTCTTTCTTCTTTTATAAGATTTAAATTTAGCATTATATCTAGGGCTTTTTTCACAGAACTTGGAGATATTTTAAGTTCTTTTGCTATTTGTCTGAGATGAAACTTTTCATAGGGATCTTCGGCTATGAAGTTTAGGACTTTCCAGTCGGTTTTGTTTAAATTATCGAACATATGTTCTGTATAAAGAACATATGTTCTTTATATTGTTTTCGGTTCAAGTAAAACTAATTCCAAGAATAATTGTATCTTGCCAATGATTCTGGTTTTTGGTGAAAGCATTATTTATTATGGTGGAATCATGCCCTCTTGAAAGAAGTTTTAGTGTGCTCTAATAAAGTTTTTTTAGGTTCTTATAGGTTCTTATAGGAACTTTTTTATATAAGTGTTGGTTTCTATTAGTATATGAGCCAAGCAATAAAGTTGACCATACCTGACAGTCTTGCAAAGATATCCCAGAAGAATGCAAAAGTTCATGGGTATAATAATCTGCAGGATCTTGCATTGGATGGTCTTCGTAGGATAAACATGGAATTGAATAGTCAAAAGATTCTTGAGAGGTTTTATCAGAAGCAAGATATTTCTTTGTTGACTAAGGAAGAGAGAAAGAAAATATTTGATAAGCATGCTGATGATTCAAAGATTTTCAGGGAGTTTGATCTCGAGTAAATCTCCTTCGAAGTCCTTGATGTTTCTTGTGACCAAATATTTTGCTTTTCCTTTATGCGCAAGTATCTCATGTAGCCTATCATAATAATGCCTTGATTTTTTGGCAATTTCCCTTTCTATGTGAGAAGTTTTGATTAGCTTTATTTTATCTAATCTCTTTAGCTCTTGCAGATAGTGCTTTAATTCTTTATTATCACATTTTCTTTTTAGTTCTTGGAGCAATATTTCTGATATGAGTATATCATATTTACATGAGAAGACTTTTTTAAATAGCATGAAAGAGAATTCGGATATAGGCCTTAGATAATCTTCTTCATTTTTGAATAGGCTTACCCAGACATTAGTATCAATATATATCAACTCAGACATGTATCTCGGGTTATTGGAATGGCATTTAAGATGTACTTTGTATTATGCGGAAAATATGAACTTTTCTCGGACAGTTTAGTTATCTGTCTTTGGTCCAAAGTTCTTATCGAAATACGCAATTGTTTTTACCAGTCCTTTTGAGAGAGGAATGTCAGGCTCCCATCCAAGGATTGAGCTGATGAAACCTACACCTCCAGTGATTAGCATTTTGTTGTTGGTATCATGGGTTTAGTCCTAGTTAAGATTGTTGTTTATTAGGGACTTATTGTCTTATGTGTTGATTTCTGCTATGAATAGGATAATTACTGAATATCCTGCAATTTTTTGCAGTAGTGTTTTTGGCATAATGATTTAATTATTCGGTCAAATTTATAAAATAAGTGAAAGGTATAGAAGATAATAGATTATGTCCGACAAATGTTGAAAATTTCCGGAAAAATCATGGCAATTGTCTTATTAAAAATATTCTTATGAGTTATATATATTAATATGAACATTGCGTGTACACTAAAGTGGACAAATTAATACACAAAAGTGTAAAACTTTATATATAACTATTGTATTAATACACTTAAGTGTATATATATTTATGGAAATCAGAAAGATGTTTGAAGAAATACATTTAACTACTGAAGAAACTGATAGATGGATAAAATTTCATGAAGATATACATAGAAATAATTGAGGGGTTACTATAATGCTTTTAGATATCTGCTTTGGAAGTAAATCAGTGTGGAGAGTTTTAGTGTTTTATGGTGAGTCTCCAGGAGCAGGTTTCACTCGACAGGATCTCAGAAATTATACAAAATTGGGAAATAAAGCATTATCATTTGCATTAAAAAGGTTGATTATGTTTGGAATTCTTATAAAAAGTAAAGAAGAATTTTCTTTGACACTCTATAAATTAAATAAAGGAAATGAATATACTCAGGATATTCTTAATTTATTACAAAAAGAAAGACAGAATATTAATTACTTGCCTTACAACTTCAGTATAATTGCACGTGAATTTACAAGAGAGGCGGTTGTTTCTGTCAATGCTTTAAGTATCTATCTTTTTGGTAGTGTTGCGAAAGGCACATACAGGGATGATTCAGATGTTGATTTTGCTATCGTACTTGAAAAAAAAGCAGTAAAAGATGATATTGCAATCAATATAATATGTGATAGATTATCAGAAAAGTTTGATAAAAAAATTCAATGTTTTCTCATGACTAGAGATCAGTTGAATAAAAATAAAACAAAGCTTGTTGAAGAAGTGTTGAAGCATGGAATAAAACTTTCATGAATATGGTAATCTGCGAGGATCCCACGTTGGATGGTCTTCGTAGGATAAACATGGAGTTGAATAGCCAAAAGGTTCTTGAGAGGTTCTATCGTAAGCAAGATATGTTTTTTGACTAAAGAAGAGAGAAAGAAAGTATTTGATTAGCATGTTAATGATTCAAAGGTTTTCAGGGAATTTAATCTAGAGTAAATCTCCTTTGACAGTTTAAGTATCTGTTTTTAGTCCGAAATTCTTCTCAAAGTAAGCAATTGTTTTAATAAGACCTTTTGAAAGAGGTATATCTGGTTCCCATCCAAGAATACTTTTTACCATGCTAATATCAGGTTTTCGCTGTCTAGGGTCATCTTTTGGTAAAGGTTCGAAAACAATTTTGCTCTTTGCATTTGGAATTAGTTCAAGGACTTTTTTAGCTAGTTCTAGTATAGTGAATTCTTCTGGGTTTCCTATGTTAAAGACTGGGATTGATTCCCAATTGTATTCTTTGAGTTTATTGATTAGTACTTTTCGGTCGCTTTCCATTAGGAGAATCATAGCATCAATTAAATTATCCACATATTGAAAGCTTCTAGTCTGCTTTCCATCACCACATATAGTGATATCCTCATCGTAAAGAGCTTGCATAATGAAATTACTTACGACTCTTCCATCCGCTGGATGCATGTTTGGTCCATATGTGTTAAATATTCTTACAAGTCGTGCATCAACATCATATTCTCTTGCGTAATCGGAACAGATAGTTTCTGCAGCACGTTTACCTTCGTCGTAACAGCTTCTGCATCCAATGGTGTTTACATTGCCCCAATATGTCTCTTTTTGAGGATGTTGAAGTGGATCACCATATATTTCTGATGTTGATGTGTGTAGAACTTTTGCTTTTGTTTTCAAAGCAAGATCAAGTACATTTGTAATTCCAATTATTGATGCCTTCATGGTCTCAACTGGATTTTTCTGGTAATGAATAGGAGATGCAGGGCACGCAAGATTGTATATTTCATCGAATTGTCCCCAGAATGGATGAGTGATATCGTGTAATATGAAAGTGAATTTAGGGTTGTCGAAAAGGTCATAGATGTTTGATTTGTTTCCAGTGAATAAATTATCCATTACCGTAACTTCGTATCCTAGCGATAAAAGCTTTCGTGTAAGATGTGAACCTATGAAGCCTGCTCCTCCTGTAATAAGTATTTTTTTTGTTTGTATCATGAGTTAAGTCCTACCTAGTTTGTTGTTATACAGGACTCTTTAATAAATATTGTGTCAAACATAAATAAAGAATTGAAAGCCGATATTAATGTTTACGGTTTAGAATTAAATATATTATCATTCCTATTAGTGTAATTATTGATATTACGCTTCCGATTATGAATCTTATTGGGACATGGATGGATCTGTCTATTTGTTTTGAAGGTGTTAGTTCATGAATTTCTATGCAAGAATCGTTATAGACAGGAGTTTGGTTTAACCAATCGTAATTGTATGGGTATAGAGCGCATCTGTCTTTTAGGATATATTGTACGTTTTGGGATTTAAGGCAGGAGGTATTTTTTTGGGCAAGGCAATTTGATATGTTGTTTTTGAATTCTGTTTTTCTTCCCCATTGTCCTGGACTCGTTTGGATAATTGGTTTTACTATTTTATTTATTGGTGTTGCAATCCTTCCATCCGGTGAGCATCCAAGTGTCCAGTTATATGTGAGGTATCCTTCCCAGGGTAGGTAGATTACGTGTCCTGTCAGGTTGTTTGATTCTAGGAATGAGTTTGTTTGCTGGTATGAATCAGGGTAGTCACAAGGCTTTATTTGCCCCCAGAGTCCGATTAGCGGGTATGTGAACGTGATGATTCCTATTATGAATAATAATGGAATAGCGTAATGCAGGAATTTGATTATAATTCTTCTTTTCTTTGGTAAGAGGTTCTTTATTCTGTCTCTGACCCAATAGATTCCGATTGGACAGAGGGTTGCGTATGCTAATGCTATAAAAATTACGAATTTGTGGGAGTCTCTAAAACCTTTAAAGAATGGTAGGTATTTGAATAGGAAGTCGAATATTGGTGCTGTCCATGGGTGACTTATTCCTGTTGCTAAGATTAAACCAATCCACCATAATGTGTAGAAGAATTTAACTTTCTTTCCTTCTTTTTTGTCGTCCTTTTTAGTGTAGTAGCCAATAAGCATTGTTGCTACGAACATTATAAGTAAGAGATACCAAAGGGGTAGTGGAAGAGTTTTATATGTGGTTATGTAGCTAGCTTCACGCCAGAATCCCCACATGCCCATGATTTTTGCGATGGTTGGTACGTTATGGGATAGTTTTGGTGTGAAAAATTGTTCGTGTGAGGAGTCGATTGATGAGAGGGTATTATTGTCTTTAAGGAGGAATCCTTGTAGCCAGAATATATTTAGGAGGATTATGATTATGATTCCTAATGTTGCTAATTTTAGGTCTAGTTTTAGGTTTCTTTTCTCTGTTACATGGTATATGTAGTATGTTATGATTATTATTGCGTTTATTATTAGAAAATGGATGGAAAAGCTTGATGCGAAAGTAAACGCTAAGGCTAGTTTTAGTAGTGTTTTCTTGTTTTTGTTTTCTATGAATTTTTGTGTGTAGTAGATTACTGTAGGTAAAAGGAGATATGCTACTAAGATGCCTAGTTGGCCTACCATGATTTTAGAGTAGACGAATGGGTTGAAGAGGTAGATTAAGGTCATTAGGTGTTTGTGTTTGGTTAGTTTCGTGATGTAATGAGTTGCTAAAATAGCTGAAATGAAGAATAGAATAATTATAAAATAGTTTTTTAAAAATATATTAATTTCACTTAATAAATATAAACCCAAATAAAATTTACCTGAAAAATAAATTGTTTTTTTTAAAAAATGGAAATAGTAAGGAGTATAATCTAATGTTAGGATGACATTTATATTATTAAAAAAATAAGTTAAACTTAAAAGAAAAGGTATAATGATTTTATTATTATTAAAAAGCATTTTATTAGTGTATTATTTGTTCTTTATTGTTTTGAGAGTTTCATTAATTATAGTGAAGATGTTCATTCATTATATGGAAACTATTGAATATTCTTTTTTAAATATTTCTCTCATATAATTTCCATTGTGGATTATTGTGCCAAACATTTCCTACAAACAAAACATTGAACTTTAATTTTCACCATGCTTTGCATCTTTGTGATATAGTTAAAGTGCCATATTTGTATTTTCTATACGGAATAAGTTAAAAACTCCGTAGTATATCAAGTTTTTATGTTTGTTGTATAAATATAACTTGTTTATAAAATTAACCTTTAAAAAGACAATACTTTATCGAAATAAGATTTTATGAATATTTCTATATTTAGAAACATTCATAAAATTTGACCATATTTAGGATTGGATGCTGTTTATATATAAAAAATAACTGACCTGCTTCAAGTTTGTATATGTTATTAGAAAAAGTATGTAACAAAAACATATCTATTTACATGATATATTAATGGCATCATAATTAAAAGTTGGTTCTATTAGGCCATTATTATATTCCTTTAACTTCAGAAGTGAATTATTTTGTAAAGTATATAATAATGGTTTAATGTCCAGTATTATAATGGGTTTTAAAACCATAATTAAGTTTCTTTCAATTTCTTTAAAATTACAAATTTCACCATTAAATACAATGGAGTGTTTTTAGTCTTTGGAGCAAAAAGTCTGATTTGCGGAGTTATTGAGATCTATTATCTTTAGTCGACAGTGTCCAAAAGCTATGTTTTTATTGGAATTTTTAATAGATTGATTATCGGAATCCATATGTTCAATAGATTTGTTCATGGAATTAATTCTTAATTCGATGTCTTTAATTTTGTTTTTTGAAATAATTCCAGTTATACTACACATATTAATTACCTTTTTTCCTTGAATGGTTCAAAGCAAAAAAGAGTAGTTCGATAAAAATTATTAATGGTAAAATTAAAAAAATAACATCAAAAATTAATAAAACAAATATCAAGAAGTAGTGATATTCTTCAGTATATTTTAGAAAATTATTTTTAATGAAAGAACTAGAACTAGAACCAGATTTATTTGAAGAGGTAATATTCAAGTAATTTGATAAATATTTTTCTAAATAATGTAATAAATATACTATGTAGAAATATATTAAAAGCAGTATAAACATTAATGATGAATTATGTACGGTATAATAGTAGTAAGAAAATAATATTAATAATATGCTTTCTTTAATTCTATCTGAAAAGGCATCAAATAAACATCCAAAATCACTACTTTTTTTTGTCAATCTGGCAAGTATCCCGTCTGAGATATCAAATATTAAAGAAGCAAACATAAAAATTATTATTATTATTTTCCATTTGAATATTAGAATTGTTTTAGTAGCTGAAAAACTTAATAGTATGTAAAATATAGGAATAAATAATAGAGAGGAAATTAAAGTTGCAATATTAGGAGTTATCTTAAGGTAATTTAAAATTAAAGCTAGGTAATATGCAATAGGTCTTAATAGGAATAAACTAAAGTCACTGTCTTCTTTTTTTGAAAAATATTTTTTTATTAATATTTTCCTTTTTTTTAGATAAGTATTTTCCATTTTTAATTAGTATTAAGCTTGATATTAAAATTATATAAACATATATAGGTAGAAAAAATCTATTAACATTAATAAAGCTTTCCTTGTAAATTTCAATTTTCATTTTTCCAGTTTGAGTTATATGGAAAGTATTGATGTTTTGGAAAGTATTGATGGAAGTATATTTGATGCCATTTACCTTAGCAACCCACAATTTGTCATATGATTCAGGAAAATCTACATAAAAGTCTTTAAGGGAATTAACAAATATATAGTGTCTATCATTACTTGTGGAGTAATTTATCAATTTTAAATTTGATTTTTTAGTACTATTTTGAGCTATTGATGTAACGTTTGTAGTTGTATATGAATAATTGTCGGTATTTGCATTTAAATATTCATTAATTGAATTGATATGTAGAAGTTTAGATTTTAATTTAATGAAGGTAAATTTTTCTTTATAATAAATATAGTTATTAGTGTCATTAATTAATAATTTGTATTTTGGACTTTTAGAAAAAGCATAAATAATACAGTTTATGTCTTCAATCTTTATTAAATTTATATCCTTTTGTATGAAAAAATATTTTATTCCCATATTATCATAAAAATTTAACACTTTTTCAGAAAGAGAAGCATTGCAAATGGCAGGAGTGTTGTAGTATGGAGAAATAAAATTTAAATAATGTTCTTTGAACATAGGTTTGGAAGTTAGATGTGTATTTTTCGATAGACTGAAGGAAGTGAATCTTCCCCCAGCATTTCCGTTAGACCATTTAGGTGCTTTTGACCAATATTCAGGTATGACGATTATTTTTGCATTGTCAGTCTTTATTGCATTGAAGTTATTGATAAAATCAATTTTTTCTTCAGGAGAAAATAATTTCTCTTCAGAATCATGCTGCATGAAGTATATATTTATAGAAATGAAAAATAATATAGTTAGACAAATTATAGAGTATTTGACAAAGGATTTGTAGTTTCTAAATGCCCACCAAATCAAAATTAGAAAAAGAAATATTACGAAATTCATTAATTTGCTAACATCCCTTAGGAGTGAAGCAATGGATGGTGAATGTTTGATTAAAAAATTAAAAATAAATTGGAATGATATATATTGTGAAAATCCAATAATAATCAAAAATAAAATTTTAATGTGCCAACCTCCCTTTTTAAGAAATGCGAGACTCATTAAAAGAGATGATGAAGTTATCGCTAAAATTGCTAGAAAGTTTATTTTTAAGGGATTTAGTGTCCAGTAGTTGTAAAATAATATAGTTTGAAATATCCCGGTATTTTTTGATAGTAATAATATGTTTTTTAGAGTTATTACATATTCTGGACCTATGAAATTATTTTTTAAACTTTCGAAAAGAATAAGAAAAAAGGGTAACCCCATGATTATGAATAAACAAAAAGTAATAAAATAGTTATAAAATAAAATTTTTATTTTTTTATTTCGAATGATGCTATATATAAAAACC
>Ga0233437_1002735_pt1 | contig 25497 bp, 32 predicted proteins | sample SI_122_August201_FD_182714 | JGI IMG/M metagenome (GOLD analysis project Ga0233437, IMG submission 182714) | Seawater microbial communities from Saanich Inlet, British Columbia, Canada - SI_122_August2016_200_MG | ecosystem: Environmental > Aquatic > Marine > Inlet | place: Canada: British... | reverse complement strand
CTTAATCGCCTCTAATAAGTCATTTATGTAGACCTCACATTCGAACATATTCAGCCTCCCTCTTTACATATCTCAATTCAGGTTTTAAATCTTCTTCTATAACTAAATCTATTTTTTTCTTCAATAAATACCTTAATTGAAATAATAAACCCATATAATTCTGGAATGTCTTTTCGCTGAAAGTTACAAGTAAATCTATATCACTATTCCATCTTGCATCATCCCGGGCATAAGACCCAAATAATCCAATCTTTTTAACTCCGAATTCCTTAAGCTTATCACTCTTATCTTTTAGTTTTTTAATTATGGCCTTCTTATTCATTTTAACCTCCATATCCTGGCGGGAAGACATAACTCCTAACCGCAAATTGATAATTTATTTCTCCATAATTAATAACATAAACTGTTGTACCATCTCCAGGCTTAAAGGCATTCACTAAAGTATCTGGATAATAAAGTTGAGATTGTATTAAATCAAAAGTACCGTAGCTAATTTCATATCCGACAATAGCATTTGCAAGCATTAAAATTGAGTAAATTTTTGTTGGAAGTTCGATAGTGAATGAATCGTAACCTGAACTTGATTCTCCATCAGATACTGAAAGTGGTGCATCAATTTTTAACCTTATTATTTCTGGAAGAATATCTGCAGTTATCTCAACTTCTCCCTCTACAACACTATATCCCTGTCTTTTGAAATCTTCAACAAATTTATTGTAACATTTTTGAATTTCCCCATCTATTGAGTCTTTAAAAGATTCTTTGAAAACCTCTTCCAAAAAAGGAGTCTGCACAACACAAGGTTTGTAATACTCGTCGCTATAGCAAACATATGGAACTGAAACACCCATATAACTCTTATTAAAATAGGCTCCTGTAAAACCTCCAGTCATTGAGAGGTCGACAATTAGATTATCTATGCTATCTTTTACACAAAATTCGAAGGTATTCTTATCCACAGTTGGACCACCAAAACCCAAGATAGAGGGATTGTAGAAGTAAATAGAGATTAAACCAATTAAAATTACAAAGATTCCAATTAGGATAAAAATTGTTAATTGTCCTCTTTTATTAAACATATTTAATCCATGAGATTAATATTTATAAAGGTATTGACAATAAAATCTTAAATACAATTTTAGTCTAAAGATTTAAATAATCTAAAACCTCATTAAAAATAGAGGTTAAATATCTTAAAAAGAAAATGGTGAAAAAAGAGTGGACGCGTGCACAGTTTGTGTTTGTTATTCCGTTGACTTTGTTCTTTGGGACAATTTTATTGGGAGCCTATGTTTATACCTTGCTTGAGGGATGGAGTTATTTAGATGCTGTTTATTTTGCTGTTTCTACAGCGACGACCCTAGGATATGGTGATTTTGTACCAATAACTGTTGGTGGTAAGATTTTTACAATTGTTTTTGCCATATTGGTCATTAGCCTTGCTCTTTATTTCTTTACATTAATTGGAAAATACTTTATTATGGAAGGGAAGAAAAGACAGTTGAGAAGTAGTGGAAGAATAAAACACCACAGAGGAACTCGGAGTGTTAAGGTATGATTGTTTCTGAGATAATGAATCGTGTAGCCACAATTCCGAAAAATGTTATGATACAACATGCTGCAAAGATTATGTCTAGAGAAGGGATTGGAAGTTTAGTTTTAATGACTAATGGAAAAGCCAAGGGAATTATTACTGAAAGAGATATAATAAAGAATATTGATAAGATCCATAGAAAGATATCTTCTGTAATGTCTAAGAAACTAATAACTGTTGATGGTTGGGCAGAACTTGAGGAAGTTGCTTCCGTAATGAATAAGAGAGGTATAAAAAGAGTTTTAGTTCGTGGAAAGAAAAAAGAGATTATTGGAATTGTTACTGCGACAGATATGATTGCTAATGCTGATTTGTTAAATCAGGATTTGGATTTAATTTAGAAATTTGGATTTTACAATTCCAAGGACTCTATTTCTTTTTTTACAAATTCACTTGCTTCCACTAGGAAAAACTCAACATCATTATATTTTGTTTCTTTTTTATTTTTAATAAACTCTAAAGCTATTTCCTTTAATAGTTTTTTATCATCGGAATTCCAATTATACTTCATGGAGTCTTTTATTGCATCGTCCCTGTAAATAATTTCTTCTGATTCAAGATGCCCCTTGGATTCTGGCCTGTTTGTATATTTCACTAATAATTTATGCAAAACGACATTGCCTATTCTCTTTCCAAGGGTTTTCAAAATTCTATTTTTTCCCATGTTGCCTCCTGAATTTCTTTGTTTGTTTTTTCTGACGTTTCTTTTATATAATTGATAACAAGTTTCTTTTCTTGTCTTGATGCTGAATTATTTTTTAGCTTTGAAATAATTTCATATCCTAGTTCTCCCGAGGTGGTTTCATCCAAAATTCTATTGTCCACCATTTTTTTTAGCAATAATTTCACAAGCATAAGATTTCGGAGGGATTGATAAATTTCCTTTCCCTCTGAATCTGCATCATCAATATCGCTCCAATCAAGTTTAATTCTTAAATCGAGCTTTGAAAGTTCTCTTTTTGAGGGAATTTTAATTTTCCCATAAATAACCTTGCTATCTTTTAGTTGATAAATTAGGGTTGGGCTATGAATGAATGCTACATGAAAATCTTTTTCATCTATTATTTGAATATCAAGATTTAAGCCCTTTTCTTTTGCGAGTTCTTTTAATTTTATGATGGTACGATATTTTTCTCCCAGGTTTTTCCAGGTTTTTTTCTCGGTAATTATCATCAGATCTATATCATTATATTTATTGTAATTTGTTTGTATTGCTGAGCCATAGAGAATTAATGCTTTTAAATTTTTTAAATTTTTGAGTATTATTTTTCTTATAGTTTTTTCAATACCTTTTACTTTCCGATTGTATTCTAATTTGTCTAATAATGAATGCGCATCAATTTTCTTTATTTCCTTTAATTTAGGTCGAATAGATTTACTTAAAATATTGGATTCATTTTGGTTTAGCGGAGTTCCCTTTAGTTTTTTATCAATTATTTGCATTTCTCGTTCTGTAAGTATTTTTACCATATAATATGAATATATATTAGGTGGTATATAAAGTTTTTGGTGTTTGAATTCCTTAATTTTGGTATGCAAACAGGGGACCTAGGTCACTAGCAACCTGAAATTAGTTCGAGATTAAAATCATACTATTAACTAAAGTTATACATTTACATATCTTTCGTTGATACCTTAAATTTAGAATTTCTTTGCTGTTTTAACCTGCTGGCTACTCATCCCCAAACTGGTTAAGAAACCTTCAATATCTTTTTCGTTCGGTAAATCATTCTTACTTTCTGCGAAACTTGCTAACTTAATTTCTACTTTTGCCCTTCTACAAATTTTTATGTTCTGGATTATTCTTGAGAGAACCCTAGCTAATTCTTCTCCATCTAACATTCTTAAATAATTAAAATCAATTACAAACCCTATTCCTTTTTTCGCTGCTTCTTTTGCAACTACGTGATTTATTCCAGAGTCTCTTTGCTTCAAACCATCTTTCTTTGAACCAAACTCCACATTTACCAGGTAATTTATCTTTAGTGTTTCTATTGCTCTTCTGTTGAAAGCGTTATCTCTTCCTTGGAGTGCGATTATTTTATTGGATTTTTTTAAAGAATCAATTATTCTCCTCGCTGTCTTTTCATCTGCATCTATTAGATATCCTTCAACCATATCATCTTTTTTTAGATCTTCTTTTTTTGTAATTACCTTTAAGAAGATTGAATTTTCTTTTTTGAATAATGTTATATCTTTCATCTTAAATTTTTATTCTCCCTTTTTGCCAATCACTAACGATTATCCTGGACAATTTATCTTCATCAACTTCTCCACCCTTAATTAGAAGATTCTTTTTTTCTCCGATTTTTAAGAATATATCATAATCTGAATCAGTTTTATCTATTTTAATTTTATATTTTTCTTGAAGAGAACCTGTTTTTCTAAGTTTTTTCATAAGGTTGTATGCAATTCTTTCTGGATTTTCTGTTTTGTAAATGTCCTTGGAAGACGTCAATGCTACTTTTGTTCTTGAATCCTTACTAGGAATTACTCCTGGAGCATCCATAAATCTCAAATTTCCTACCCTAATCCATTTTGTCTTTTTTGTCGTACCAGAGACACTTGAAACTTTTTCTCTTGATTTTGTTAGCGTATTTAACATACTTGATTTCCCAACATTGGGATATCCGAGAACTGCAACTCTCAAGGCCTTTTGTCTATTTTCAGATAATTTGGACAAGTATTTCATTAATGGTTCTAGTGTTTGCCTTTTTCCAGAATTAGTAAAAAATGAATCTGGATATTTTTCTTTTAGATCTTGCACTGACTTTTTATTTACTAAATCTATCTTATTAAAAACATAAATTAGTCTTTTCTGCATAATTTCTACCTTCTTTTGAATTTCTTTGTTCTTTGTTTCCTCCGGGACCCTTGCATCTAAGAGTAAGAGAATTATATCTGCATTCTTTAGATTATTATTTACAACCCCCCAATATCCCATACTATTCAGTAGAAATGGGAGGTTTTAAGTTTTCTGTTAGAAGAAATCATTAAATTTATTATAGGGAACTCCACTATCATTGCAATGATAAACTTTGTGGAAGATTTGGTTGAAGAGACCATCGTAATTCATTAATTCTTTTATAATTATTTTGTTATTCTTTGTGATGTTTAATTGCGGAGCTTTGAATCTTTTTGGCTCTTGATTAAAACATTCTTGAAAGATTTGCATTGCTTCTCTTATGTATTCTTCATCTCTATCTACTGCAAATTCGTTAAATATGTGTATATTCCCGTGAAGTCTCAAGCTTTTGTTTAGTGATAGGACATATTTACACCAAGATTCATTTTCGGAGATTTTAGAAGTGTTAAAATTTGGGATTATATAATAAGCATCTACTCTCTTCATTAAATCTTCATTACAGGAAATTCCTGGAGTTACATCGTCTAGTTGTTTTTCAGAGAAGAGCCTTATAATTCCAATTGAGAAAAGAATGAGAAGAAAAACTCCAAGAATGAAAAGGATTACCTTTAGAATTTTCATATAAAGTCAAGGAGATTCGGACTTATAAATTTTCTTATCCTTCTAAAGTCCTAACAAGTATTTACCCCTTAATAATCGCCCTGCACTTCTATTCAGTTAATTACTATTTAAATGAAATTGTGGTCTAAACTATACTTTGAATCCCCGTATTATATATAAAGAAAAGTTGTTTTAATAGGTAAAGGAGGTGAAAAAAATGAGAATAACTATTGAGCCTACAGCTGATGTAAGGAGCGCCCAGGATGAAGCCAATAGCTTCCTTAATACCGTACAGCTGATAACTACTAGCGGCCTGGAAATACAATATTGTAATCGTACTGGAAAAGGAGGGTATAAAATGTTAGCGTCTTAGTTTGCTATTTAACCCTTGAAATAGAAAGTTTTTATTTTATTTTTATTTTACCATTCTGCCAATCTGTTAGAATTACTCTTGCAGCCCTTTCAACATCCGGCTTATTTCCTTTTTTCTTGAAATTGCTTCTTATTGCTAATTCTTCCAATAATAACTCAGAATCTTCATATTCCCCATCTAATTTATAATGTCTTTCTATTACTCCAGGCAAATCATTTATTAAATATTGAACAGAGAGCTCTGGGTCTTTTACTTTTCCGGAACTTCTTGCACTTAGGAGGGTTTGCCTAGACATCTTATTTTTATCAGACATTGAATATTCCTTTGCCGGAATTACTCCCGGACTATCCAAAATCATAAGCTCCTTGGTTAAAGAAAGTTTTTGTAAACCTTTAGTAAAACCTGCCTCATTTCCTGTTTTTGCTACTGGCCTCCCAACAAGGAAATTAATCAGGGTGCTTTTTCCAGTGTTTGGATAACCAATTACTCCGATTAAGGTCTTGTTTAGGTTATCCCTATTAATCTTTTTGTGCTCTACTTTTTTTGAAAGTTGTTTTAGAAGGTTTCTTAGTTTGACACTACCAAATCTTTCATGTGTTGAAACTAAAACGTAAGGCCGAAGACTACTTTTAAAATTCCTAAAATCAATTAGGTCTGCTTTATTCATTACATAAATCAGTTTTTTACCCAAAGATAATATGTAGTTTTCAAGCTCTTCATTCCTTGTTTCCTCAATGAACCTTGCATCTATTACTTCAATAACAATATCGGTCATATCAATTACTTCTTGCACTATTTTTGGGAATTCTTTTCGTTGCTTGGCTATGTTTGCTATACGGCCTGTATGTCTAGACCCGAATGAATAACGTACTCTTACCATAATTTTTCAAAGAAATTAGAGTTTATAAGGGGACGGGTTAGAAAGTTTTAATCTTCTTTTCATCTCTTAATTTGTTTATTAAGTTCTTGTATATTACATGCTTGGTGAAAAAGTATGCAACCGCAGGACCTTTTGAACCTCGCCTAATTTCTGCAGCATATTCTCCCCAATTTGCATTGGTATACGCAGGCATTTCATTTCTAGAGAGAGTTATAACTGCTTCTCTTGAATCCTCTGCTTCTTGCTCTAGATACTGAATAGTTTTTGCTCTTTCCAACTTCCTTCCCTCTCCTATTGCAACCCCGAGAGCCCCAATACCTGCGAGAATAAAAACCCCTCTAAAGATGTTTTTTCTAGAAATATATCCTCTTCTGAATGATTCTCTTCTTCGCATCCTACTTTCCTTTTTTCTTAACTTTCTTCTTTGCTTTTTCTTCTAATTCTTCAATCCTTCCAGCTAATTTCTGCATTTTATCAAATAAATCACTAAATGCATCGTTTAACATAAGAATATCTTTCTTTACATAGGCAAAGCTTGCAGTGGTGTTTAATTCTAATTGTTTTGTTGTCTTTTTTGCCATATGACCTAGACTCCTTTATTATTTATAAACCTTTTCATTTTCGTAACTTTAAAATTAAAACACTTTAGTCTAATATTCTTAACAAACATTTAAATACTGTTATAACTTTGTTATAACATGTCTATACAAAAATTAATCAAGCCAATTATTCGTGTAGGAAATAGTGCCGGAGTGTTATTGCCAAAAGAATGGCTGAATGGAAAAGCTAAGATTGAGCTAATTGAAAAACCAGTTGATATAAAATCTGAAAGCTTACAAATATTAAATTCTCATCTCGATCAAATTCAGGGAATTTATATTGTTGGAAGTCATGCCCGTAGGGAAGAAACTTCTCATAGTGATATTGATATTTTGGGAATTACTTCAAATCTCAATTTGAATATTAATAAGGGAAGATACCATATTATCTTAATTTCATTAACAGAACTAGAAAAACAGCTTGAAAATAACGCCCTTCCTCTTTTACCTATGATTCGTGAAGCCTCCCCCATATTAAATTCAGAACTAATCAAAAAATATGATAAAACCAAACTGACAAAAAATAATCTTAAATGGCATATAGAGACTACAAAAAGTGCTCTAAAGGTTGTTGAAAAATTAATTGAAATTGAAAAAACATTGAAAAATAAGGAATTCTCAGGGGGTGTTTATTCCCTTATATTAAGGTTAAGAACTCTTTATTTAATTAACTGTTTAAAGGAAAATAAAATTGGAACTTCTAAAGGACTTATTTCTTTAATTAGGAAAATTACCGGTAATGATAATTCTTATAAAATTTACTTAAGCGAAAAAAATAAGAGAAAGTTAAAAGAGAAAATTTCCTTAGATGAGGGCCAGAAACTAATAGATTATATCTCTAAGAAAATTCATAGATTAGAAATATAACAAAAAGAAAAGAAATACTTAAACAAATTGCTGGTCTCGAGAAAGTTAAACAAAAACACTTTGAGAAGCTAGAGAATGAGCCAGGTAAAAAAGACACCACCTTTGACTATTGGAGAGGTGAAATTGATGAGTTTGAAAGACAACAAAAAGAGTTAGAAGAGAAATTGAAGAAATAATTAGTCTAAATAACTGGTCTTCTTTCCAGAATAAGTTATAGTTAGTTTTTCTTTCGCCCTTGAAATTGCTACATAAAATAGTCTTTTTTCCTCTGCTTCCTTGTTGTAGCTTTCTAGTTTTATCATTTCAATTGCTGGATGATCAGAGGCACGGCAAGGAAAGTTTTGCGTGGTCGCTCCAAGAATATATACCTCTTTTGCCTCAAGCCCCTTTATTGCGTGAATTGTTGCTAGAGTTACTTCTCCAGGTTTTGCATTGGTATAGTTTCTAGTTTCATCTGTTTTTAGGACATGTTTTATTTCATGTTGTTTAAGTACCTCTGAAAGATTTGTTAATTGCTTATTGGTTCTAGCAAGTATAAAGATTTCTTCTCGAGGGTTTTTGGATTCCAGAATTTTTCCTAAAATAAACATCCTTTCTGCTTCATCACCCGGCATCTCAATAATTTTTATATCTCCTTCATGTTCGTGGTGGTGAGAAAGGTCTGGTAAATTCATTTCTTTTATTGATTGATTCATAAATTTTATTATGTCTTTTGTACTTCTGTAGTTCTTTTCTAAATGAATTATTACTGGCTCTGGGAAATCTTCTCCAAAGTTTAAAATAAACTTAATATCACTTCCTCTCCACCCAAAGATCGATTGTCTAGGGTCTCCAACAGCGAAGAGATTTGGAGAATTTAAGATTTTTATTAATTGGACCTGAGAATTATTTACATCCTGATATTCATCTACAAGAATGTGGTCAAATTTAGGTATTTCTCCCGGACATTTTATAAAAAATTTCATTGTGTCAGTTATCTGGTCTGTAAAATCTCTTAAACCTTGTGTTTTAAGATGATCTTCCAGAAAAGCTATAGTGTTATAGATTATTTTTGCATTTTCTTTGTCGTTTGAATTGTTTGAAAAATCATGTGGGTCAATTTTTTTTGCCTTGAAGTGTTCCATTACAGAAAAACAATCATTCATAAAAGAATTCATTAATTGATTTGAAGATTTATTTTCTTTCTGAGAATCAGAGAAATAACCGCCGATAACTTGATTTAGGTCCAATCCTTGATTTGCTATTGCTAAATTTAATGCCAAGATTTTATCTTGATAAGACAATACCCTTGTTGGGATATCATAAATTCTTCTTTCATTTGCCCTTAGAATATTTTCACAAAAAGAATTAAATGTATGAATATTTGTATTTTCAATACCCAGCTCTTTTAATCTTGAAATCATCTCATTCCTTGCTTTTCTAGTAAAGGTTATCGCAAGAATTTTCCTTGGATCCACTCCTTTTTCCTTAATTAAAAATTCTATTCTTTTTGTTAAGACGGTTGTTTTTCCAGAACCTGCACCCGCGATACAAAGAATATTTTTATTTTCTGTTATAATTGCTTTCTTTTGTTCTGGATTGAATTTTTCTAAAAAAAACTTATATTGTTCAAAAAGATTTTTATCTTCTTCTGTAATTTCGGTTTTTGAATTTAGCATTTTTTCTTGTTTTTCTAATGTTGGTCTAAAGATTTCATTTCTTCCCTTTAATGTGAGCTTTAAAAGTTTTGCAAATTTATTATAGTCTGCAGAGATTGTATCAATCATTTTATTTTGAATTAATTTGTCAATCCAGATTGCGATTTTATCTTGATTCCAGCTTAAGCTATCAAATGCTGGTTTTTCATCTAAACAGTTTTTTGTTATTGATTTGTTCTTATAATCTCCCTTTAGAAAATCTACTAGGAGTTTTTTACCAACAGGAAAGGGAATTTCAATTAAAGCTTTTAAAATTTTAGTATAATCTTTTGAATCATCTCTTTTGTGTTCTTGAATTTCAGACATGAATAATAAAATTATGGTGGGTTTAAAATAGTTGGGGTGTAATAAAATCATCAAAGACCTTTTAAAGATTGTTTTGCTTATAATATAACTAAGGGGTTAAAATGATCTTAAAAAAGTTATTATCAATTGCTTTGTTGTTTCTTATTTTTCCACTATCCTCTGCATATCTTACCCTAGAGATTTACTTACAAGAAGATGGAACTACAAGGTTTTCTGGTGAATCTGATAAAGAATTTGATTTTCCGGAAGGAATATCCTATGAAAATGGGGAAATATCTGGAAAGACAACATTATTAACCTCTAAACAGGCAGAAACTTGGAATTTTGAATTATCTATTGAAGGATTATCTGAGGTTTATGTCCATCTCCCCCAAAATACAAGGATAACCAAGGTTCTCTATGGAGAAGTTTATTCAGAAAAAAATAAATTACTCATATTTGATAGTGGGGAAGAAACAATAATTAGTTTTGATTATGTTTTTAATGAGGCCTCTCAAGATAATTATTCCTATTACTATGTTCTTCTAACCTTTTCCTTATTATTAGCGATTTTTATCTCTTTGAAATATCATAAAAAGAAAACCTCGGTGTACAAAAAGCCTATTAAAAAAAGAATCACTAAAGAAAAGAAAATTGAGATAATAAAACAAACCCTTAATTCAAGACAACAGAAAATAATTTCAAAACTTCAAGAAGTAGGAAAGATAAAACATTCTAGATTACAAAAAATCTGTGAAATTCCAAAGGCAAGTTTTTCAAGGCATATTCAAGAACTGGAAAAGAAAAGATTAATTAGAAAAGATGGAGAAGGAAGAAACAAATTTATTGAATTGAATTAATTCTTTGTTCCAAACTCGTTCCATTTATGTTCCACCGGGAACTTATAATGTTTTTTGTTCTAAGATTGTTATGAAACAAACTAAATTGATTATGAAAACAACAAAAATTGTAGGATTAGTTTTAATGATCTCCCTGTATGGGTATATGGTCTTAGGAATATTCTCATAAAGATGGAATGATTAAATAGTTCAAGTAAATTTTTCACTCAAGAATTTGAAAGGAGGTAACTTAAATAAATGAAAACAAAAATATCAGCTTTTGCAGTTATGTCCTTACTTCTGGTTGGGATGTTTGCTATTAGCTTTGGTATGGCCCAGGATGTTGACGATCTTTTAGAGGATGAAGCTTCATTTGAAGAAGATATGGGGGCGGAAGAAATTCAAGATGAACTTGAAAAAACATATGGAGGTCAAAGAGATGTTGTTGGTTTATCAAAAATGACAAAAGCCTTTGGTTGGATCTCTCAAGATGGTAAAGCCCACGCCTTTGATGCTATCTGGGTTAGTTTAAAAGTTCCAACAATTTCTAATGAGACTGAATCTGAAGAGCCCATGAGAAAGAGATCTTTTGGTAAATTGAAAGTTGGTAATCGTGTCTTTAAGCTTGTAAAGAAAGAATTTACCGAGGATAGTTTAAGCTTCTATGTTTTACCAAAAACCACAGAATTATCTAAAGATAATTTAGAAGACCTTGACTCCTTGGCAATTGGCGTCTTGGAGGTTTCTCCAGGAAATACAACTCCCTTACAAACATGGTCTGGAACATTAGAAATAACTAATGATTCGGAAGAACACGAAGGTACTTGGGATGTTAGTGCCGCAAGCCATACAAGAGTTAAGAAGGGTGTTGTTAAAGAAGGTTTTTGGAAAAGACTTGCTTTCTGGAAGAGGGGAAATTCTGAAGGTTCAAAAAATGATGATCTAGACTCTGAAGGACAAGAAAAAAGAAGAAACAATACAAAACTCATCAGAAATAAGGTTCAAAGACTTAAGGCAACTGAAATCTAGGCCTTAGAATTTTTTTTATTTTTTTTATTTCTGGCCCCTGCAAAAGGGGCAATTCTTATTTTGTAGATTCTTTCTATATCTTTTATTATCTTTGCTCCGATTAATTTTCTCCTTAATTCTTTTGCATTTTTTTCTCCCTTTGTGAAATTCATTGCTTGATATTTTATTTGTCTGAAAAAAAGTTTATGTTTTTTTGCAAGTTTTAAATATTTTTTAAAATTTACCTTTGGTTTTTTATCGTTTAATTTTGCGAAGATGTTTGGGTTTCCGATTGCTGCTCTTCCAATCATTATGAATTGAAAATCATTGAGAATCTTTTTTGCATTTTTTTCATCAACATTCCCTGAATAAATTATTGGAAGAGAAACCTCTTTTTTTAATTTTAATGCAAATTTATAATCTGGCTCTCCCGAATATCCTTGTTGGATTGTTCTTGGGTGAATTATAACTCTATCAAAACCCTCTTTTTCCGCAAGCCTTGCTATTTTGATAGCGTTTGGTGATTTCCTTAACTTTACCATGCAAATCTTTTTTGTTGAAGATCGCATCTCTCTGAATATTTTTTGTATCTGTTTTAGATCCTTTTGAAGAAATGCTCCGTGGCCTAATTTTCTTGATAGTTTAGACGGACAACCAAGATTAAAATCCCAACCAGAAACTTTTCTATCATATTTTTTCATAAATTGCTTTATCCCCTTGGTTGTGGTTGCAAATAACTGAAGAATAGGTTTGTCTTGGAGATTTTGCTTTTTTTTAGAAAGAGGATTAGTCATCCCAGTAAAAGTTAATGAAGCTCCTGCCTTTTTACATAATAGGCGGAACGCTATGTCATTTGGTTCTAGCATTGGAGCTAGGAAATGGGGTGATTTTAATTTCATATGATGAAAAATAATTGAGGTTATTTAAGAATTTCTATAAATTCTCTCTTATCTCACAAACTTCCCTTACTTTATCAAATTCTCCTAAGAAAAGTGAATGGCCCTCTTCAAGATTATCACAGTTAAAGGGAATCTCTTCTATTTTTTCCAGGGTTATTTTTATTAAGGGATTTTTACATCTCGATTCAGCCTCGGAGTTTATGTTTAAAATTCTTAATTCTATTGAATCTATTTTTGAGCAATCTCCTGTTCCAATTGCCCTTGCATCTGCCTCTATTAGAGGGATTTCTGACTGGACAAAAGAAAAGAAACTGTAAGCCTGATAGACAGTGAATGCAATTACTCCAATTAGAATTAATAAAATAACCCCTATAATCAAAAATATCTTTCCAATCAAACCTCTTTTATCTTTCATTTGAATGGCCCCGGCAGGAATCGGACCTGCGCCTTTTCGGTGTAAGCGAAATAGTCTACCATTAGCTTACGGGGCCGTAAATAAAGAACATAATGTGGACTTTTAAATCTTTTGCCGTTAAGCTTTTTAAGGCTAATTTGTTTTCTAAATTACATGAAAAAAAGAGTTGAACAAAGAAAAAATCTCTTGTTGATTATATCCGTAAGCTTTTTAATAGCACTAATTTTAGTTATTGTAGGAGTTAAAATGGCAGATTCAAATACAAAAATAAAACTAGAAACTAATCAAGGAGATATTGTAATTGAGCTTTATTCTGATCAGATGCCAATCACTGCAGGGAACTTTGAAAAGTTGGTTGGTGAAGGATTTTATGATGGAATCATTTTTCATAGAGTAATTGAAGACTTTATGATACAGGGAGGAGACCCTACTGGGACTGGAATGGGTGGCCCAGGATATAAGATTAAGGATGAATTTGTAAAAGGTCCAAGCAATACAAGGGGAACACTTTCTATGGCCAATTCTGGACCAGATTCTGGAGGAAGTCAATTTTTTATTAATTTGGTAAATAATACTTTCTTAGACTGGGATAATATGCAATCTCCAAATAGTAAACACCCTGTTTTCGGAGAGGTTGTTGAAGGAATGAGTGTTGTTGATAAAATTGCCTCTGTCCAAATTGGGGCACAAGATAGACCTGTTGAAGAAGTTAAGATAATTAAGGCGAGCGTTTTATGATGAAGCCAAGTAAAGAGTTAAGGGAAATGATTAGAGATTATGAAGCTAGTTCTGGATTGGATGCAGTTTATAAAATGGATAGAGATTTGGAGAGAAGGAGATTAGAACAAAGAGCTAGGGTTTATTTCTGTATTAGAAGATAATTAAACTCTAAATTTCCCATTCTCTTGTATTACTTTTCCGTCAACCATAATCTTGGCTTTTCCCATACTTTTTACTAAATCCCAGTGGATTGCAGAATCGTTTCCTCCCCCATTTTCTTTGTAAGCTGCTCCAAGGGCCAAATGAATTGTCCCACCAATTTTCTCATCAAATAGAAGATTATTTGTATATTTATTGATCTTAGGATTCATTCCAATTCCGAATTCTCCGACGTAAGATGAGTTTTTATCTGTTGCTAACATTTCTTTTAAAAATTCTTCATTTTTTGTTGCCGAGGATTCAATTACCTTTCCATCTTTGAATTTTAATTTTATATCTGTAACTTCTTTCCCATCCCTTACTGAAGGATATTCGAAATTTATCCATCCTTCTAGACTTTCTCTTACTGGTGCCATAAAAATTTCTCCTGCAGGCATGTTCTCTACAGATTCTAAATCTGAGGCTATTTTATCTCCGTGAACTTTGAATCTTAAATCAACACCTTCTCCGATTAAATGAATCTTGCTTCCTTCTTGAAATTTAGAAGTTACTTTTTTTGCTAGTTTTCTGATGATTTTCCAGTCTTGTAAACAAGCTCCGTAAAGAAAATTCTCATATTCAGTATTTGACATTTCAGCATCTTGGGCTAATGCAGAACAAGGATATCCTATTGTTACTCTTTTTATTTTATCCCGGGTATTACAAACATATTCTGAAATCTTATGTACGATCTTATTTCTTTCAGTCATCTTTTTAGAATCACAGCTTGAAAGCTCTCTTGTATTCCCTGAAGTATCAATTCCAATGTAGCATTTTGCCTGTTTTATTGTGTCAAACCAGTAATCTGGGAAGTTTTCTAGCTGTTCTTTGTTCGCGTGTTTATAATAAAAATCTGAGATGTCAGGTAGGCCCACCCTAACAATTGGTATTCCCCCTCCAAGAATAACTGCCTTGTATAATTCTACTAAGAAAGGAATGGCCTCAGAGCCACCAGAGAGTATTACCTTGTCTCCCTTTTTCATTTCAACGCATCTTGTTGCGAGTTCTGCTAGTTTTCGTGTTCTTAAGTCTGTTGGCATTTTATTTTATCAGAAATAGGCTTCTGTTGACCATCATCTCTAGAAAATATAATTAATCAATCATCTCGATCTTGATCTTAACTGTTCTTGGAATTGAAATTCTCATAATGTTATGTAAAACTGTATCATTTGAAGGAATATCAATTACTCTCTTATGGATTCTCATTTCGAATCTATCAAATGTTGCAGTTCCATCACCACAAGGAGATTTTCTTGTTGTAACCTTAAGCTTTTTTGTTGGAAGAGGAATTGGTCCAGAAATTTGTATTCCAGAGCTGTTAGAAATTTCTCTGATTCTATCAATAACTTCGTTTAGTTTACTGATGTCTACACTTTGCAATTTAATCCTTACTTTGTTCATAAATATTTATCATAAAATTAGCCTTTTAAAGTTTACTATATTGGAGATTGCATGGACAAGAAAGACTTTATTATTATTTTCCTTTTAGTTGTTAGTGGAATCTTCTATTGGAATTTAACTTCTCCTATAAATATTGATAATCACTTTGAAGAACACATAATTATTAGAGTTTTAGATGGAGATACCGTCGAAGTTTTGGGAGGAGATAGAATAAGATTTGTGGGAATCAATACTCCAGAAACCGGATATCCATATTCCTCCGAAGCTAAAGAATTTTTAATGGATAGGATTCTCAATCAAACAGTTTCAGTTGAAGTTCTTGGAAAAGATAGATACGGAAGACTACTAGGTTATGTTCATTTCAATGGCGAGTTGCTTAATGAAGAACTAGTTAGGGAGGGCCTTGCTCATAGCTTTTATTACGATCGTGATGATCACTATAAAGAGATAATGAGGGCAGAAGAGTCTGCAAGAAAGGAGGGGAAAGGAATCTGGAGAGAATCAATAAACAAAAACTGTTTAGAAGTTATTGAATTTATTTATCTTGATTTGAAAGCAACAGATATTGAAAGATTAAATCTTAGGAATAGTTGTAATTTTAAGTTGAATCTTGTCATTAAAGACGATGCCACACATATTTATGAAAAGACAATTAAATCTGAACTTAATTTAACCTTTAAAGATATTTTCAACGATGGTGGAGATAGCTTGTATATTTGGGATTCTTGGGGATTAATATTCTTTGAGAGATATTAGAAATAATGGAATGTTGATTATTTTAAACATTTATATACTCTAAAGGATATTATTCTTTATGCTAGTTGAAATATTTTTGGCAATTGTGCAAGCAGCAACAGAGTTTTTACCAATCTCTAGTTCTGGACACCTTGCCCTGTTTTCAAATTTATTTTCAGAAGTTGATTTATTCTTTTTTGTAATTTTACATTTGGCTTCTCTAATGGCTGTTGTAGTTTATACTCGCAAGGAGATTTTTAGTTTGATTAGTTTTAGAAAAAAATATAGAAAGATGTGGATTTATTTATTGATAGGGATTATTCCTGCAGGAATTTTTGGTTTGTTTTTTAAAGATTCTTTTGAAAGTTTTGCAAATAATTATTTATTTCTATCTATTGCTTTTTTATTCACTGGAATTGTTTTGGTTAGTACAAGAAAATTCAGTGGTGTTCGGAAGGTAAGTTACCTTAGCTCTTTAGCTATGGGATTATCTCAAGTTTTAGCATTATTTCCTGGAGTCTCTAGAAGTGGAATTACAATTTCAACAGGATTATTTTCAGGTATTGAAAAAAAAGAGGCTTTTAGATTTTCCTTTTTAATGTTGATTCCCCTTACTCTTGGTGCATTGGTAATTACTTGGGACGGAGCTTTTTTTAATTTAGCAATTTTGTTAAGTTTTATTGTATGTTTTTTTATGTCTTTATTTTTCTTAAAGGTTCTTGAGAAAGTCTTGTTGGGCAACTACTTTTGGGTTTTTGGTATTTATTGTTTTGTTGCTGCAGTAGTGAGTTTAGTCTTAGAACTCTTAATTTAGAAGTATGTCCTTAATCTTTTTTTACAACCCTGTAGGCCAGGATTCCAAAGATAGCTAGCATTGCTAGAAGAGAGATAAATACTATTAATTTGTTTTCTAAATTTATCACTATTCCTTCAAATACCAAAATACCCCCTGTTGCTAGTCCTGTAATTTGGATTAAATTTTCTTTGTGAAAAAGCCCTATAAGAAGTAGGATAAAACCTATTGCTGCAAAAATATAATATCTAACTTGGTTGTATGAATCTCTTGCTGTGTCCCATTCTTCCCTACATTCCTTAGATTCTTCGTTAATTTCTTTTCTTTCTTCTATTGTGGAATTGGAAATTATAGGTTCTACCTCATATTCTTCACAAAATTCACCATACTCTGGCTCATCAAGAAAAAGGCTTGTTCCTACATTAACGGTTGAGATTAAAATTACTGTTAAAATTATACTTATTAGGATAGTTAATGCTGTTTTGTTCATTGATTATTTAGGTGAAATAGGTTTTTATAGTTAATGATATGAGGACTTGAGAATATAAATATTTAAAAAAGATGAAAGGTTTTTTTAAAGTATGTTTGGTGGAAATAATCAGGTAGCTTATGCAACGGAGGGAAGTGATTCTTTGGGGACAATGGGCTTATTGATAGGAAGTGAGTTTTTTGGTGATTGTGTTGATTTAGATGAAGGCAGAACATCAATGCCGGAAATAGATTGTGATTATGAGGAGTGCCGACACAGAAGTATGTATCATACATGTTTTTTAAGAACCTATAAACAATGTAGTAGTTATCCGAGAAAGAGAGTGGAATGATTTATCCTTTTTTAACAATTTTATAAATTAATGAACCTTTTTTTGCATTAGATATTTTTATTCCGATAGATTCTCCCTTCTTAGCAGATTTAATATCTCCTTTATCAATTTGCATAGATTCTATTTTGATTCTTTTTATTGGAGAATCTTTTTCTACCAGATATAGTTCGTCGTTTATCTTTAGATTTCCAGAATGCATTTTTATTTGTGCTACCCCTACTTTTGGCCAGTATTTTTCTACTCTTCCAACATATTCTTTTGATTCTGTTTGTTCCCCATTTTCTGAGAATGATAAATCATCATTCGTTGGCATTTTAAAGTAAAATCCTGAAGAGAATCCACGATTGTATGCTTTTTTTAGTTCTTCTATAGAATTTAAGATTTCTCCTTTTGAAAGTTTTTTATCAATTGCTTTTCTATATTCCCTAATAACAATAGAAACATATTCTGGAGAACGATTACGACCTTCTATTTTAAAGCTTGTGATTCCAGCTTTCTTCATTTTTTCTATGAAAGGTAGTGTGCAAAGATCTTTGGCAGACATAATTCTGTTATTTTCTAATTTTAACTTTCTTGTTTTATTGGTTATATCTGTTATTTCGTATTCTCTCCTACAAGGATGTGTGCATTGCCCCCTGTTTGCTGAGAGCCCATTTTGAAATTGTGATGTGAAACATCTTCCAGAAATTGAAACGCACATAGCTCCGTGAGCAAAACACTCAAGGGGTATTATTTTGGAGATTTGTTTTATTTGTTTTAGACTTAGCTCTCTTGCAAGAACAATTCTTTCCGCTCCCAGTTTTTTGTAGAATTTTGCTGCTTCAATATTTGAAATAGAAGCTTGGGTAGAGATATGAAATGGAATTTTATGTTTTTTACATAGTTGAATTACTGATAGATCCCAACAAATAATTGCATTAACTTTTCCTTTTACTTTTTTTATTATATTTTCTACTTTCATTAGTTCATTGTTGTAGATTATTACATTGAGAGTTAGATATTTTTTTATTTTCTTTGGTTCACAGATTTTTGAGATTTTATTTAGGTCTTTGAATGTGAAGTTCTTTCCGGTTTTTCGCATGTTAAACTCTTTTAGGCCGAAATAAACTGCATTAGCTCCAGATTCGATTGCAGAGTGTAGCATTTGGAAGGTGCTTATTGGGGCGAGTAGTTCGGGAGTTTGTTTCATAGTTTAGAAAGTGTTGGGGGATTTTTAATAGTTTGTATATGTTGGATCAGAAATCCATTTTGAGGTTATATTCTTCCACCATTTTTCAATATTTTATCAGAACTCTTTTTCCCGAAGGAAACCAGTGGAAAATAGGCCGCTTTCTGTCGGAAATCGTAATCGAACTCTCCGTGCCAACATCTGACTAAGCCTGCGCAAGACAGTTGCATCAAACAGGATGACTCGTTCCAGCCGAATTAAATCGGATCGTTTCTATTTCATTACCGCGCGTCGCCACGCCTAATTTGTCATTAGTGTTTTGGTCCTAAGAGATATAATTCCCTTAGGGATGTGCGGACCTTCCTGAACAACCGGAATTCATTTTACAATTCCTTTGCATTTAAGCAGGTTGCCCTATTGGCTATTCCACTGGTATACTTGGTAAGAAATGTGGGTTTTTAGGTGTTTTGGTAGTTAGAATTTTCCAATTAGCATTCTTTTTCGCTTCTTCTCAGAAAATCTTTCTATGGCATACCTTAGTGTCGTTCTAGGTAGTTGATTATAGTTTTCCTTTAGAAATTTAACTAATTTCTTCTCATCTTTTTTACCAAGTTCTCTTAACATCCAACCAACTGCCTTATGAATTAGATCATGCTTGTCGCTAAGAAGAATCCTTGAGATTTTTAATGTGTCTGTTAATTGGTTTTTTCTAATAAAATTCAATGTTGAAATTATTGAGATTCTTTTTTCCCAGAGATTCTTTGATTTAGCCAATTTGTAGAGTATCCTTCTATTGGCACCAGTTTTGGAAAGATATTGACCTAGAATTTTTGGTGCCGTTACATCAACGAGGTCCCAGTTGTTTATTCTTTTTGCATTTTTTAAATAAAATTTTACTAGTTTGGAATCTTTTGTTTTTTCATATTTATCACCTAAAATTAAAAGAGAGATCATCCTTTCTTCATGAATTTTTGAATTTAGGAGGGTTTGAATATCTTTTAGAGAAAGATCTGTGAATTGTTTAACTATTAATCTCTGCTGTGGCATTGTTAACCCATAAAAAACATCTCCTTCTCCATATTCTCCCTTTCCTGTTTTGAAAAAGTTTTGATAAATTGCTATTTTCTCAAGATTTTTCTTGCTCTTAATCTTTGATTTAAGTTTTGATAGTTGTGCCATTTTAAAATATAATCTGAATTAATTGAACCACCAATAGGCCAACTCCGGCTCCGAATAAACAACCCGCCATTTTTCCAAGTGATGCTGAGAGTGTTGTTCTTTTGGTACTTATTTTCATCTTTCTTTGATGTTCTGCCACATAACCTTCGAAGAGTCCTCCAATTCCATCAGTAATTGTATTTCCTGCTGCTCCTCCAATAATTGCTCCAAAAACTCCCGCATATGCTCCTCCAATAATTGCCGTGAAGACTAAGACTCCGTTGTCAACGAATCCAAAAATCATGTCTGGGTAAATTTCTATAATTTTTATATTTAGAAATCTTAGAATTATTAGATTTATGATTCCAAGAATTAGGAAGATGGGCCCTATTAGGTTTTCTTTATTTATGAAATATGCACTGACGGCGATGATTATTATAGATAAAAAGATTAATGATGAAATTGCCTTGATTAAATTATCACGTCTTTTTGATTTCTTTTTCATGAACAATATAATGTGGAAAGGTATATAAAATTAATGTGTCGAGAATTATGTAAAAAGTGGTTTGGTTAAGCTTTAGAAATTACTCTAATTGTTAGATTCACTAAAAAAAGATTTTGAGAATAACCTATCCAAAGAGTCATTAATCGCTATCTGGATAAATTCCTCTGGAGGTATTGCATAAAATTCTCCTCCAGATTTATTTGAAGTATGCTTTAATTCTCCAGATTCAAATACTTTTGCCACCGGTATCCATAACCAGGTCTTATAATCTGAATCCTCACTGGACAAAGCGTACCAAATGCTTAGGTTAAATTTTCTTTGAATTGAGGAGTATTTCTTTGTTTCTTCAGCATCTAGAGGGTATGTTTTATAATCTGAGTTTAATTTTTTATACTTTGTATCAACAAAAATAAAGCCAAGGTTTGGAATTAAAATTAAAAAATCTGGCCTCTTGCCACTAAAATATTTTTTAAATGCTGGAGATAAGGTCTTAGTATCTTGTTGTAAATATAAATAGGGAATATTATTTTTGTCTAACCATGCTTTAAATTTCATTTCAGTTTCATTTCCTTTCTCCATATTTTTTTCATTAACAAAATCCATGATTATTTTAATAGAATAATGCTTATAAAACTTTTGAAGAGACTTCCGTCACGTCTTTAATTTACAAAAAATCATATTTACAAAAAGAACAGTATAATAAAACAAATACATCCCATGTAGGGAAAAATTTTAGTGAGGCTATTAGTAGTTGCATGCTGAATAAATCGCGTAAGCTCAATACTTACACACCAACTCTATCAACGCAGTCTTCTTCTGCGAGCCTTTATTATCTCGTTTTGCGGGCCGCTTCGTACTTAGATGCTTTCAGTACTTATCGGTATAATGCGTAGCTGCCCAGCCTGCTCATAACAACTGGTAGACCAGAGGCATCGAACCACCGTTCCTCTCGTACTAGATGGTCCTTCCACTCAGATAATAACACTTCTAGTAGATATCATACAAACTGTCTCACGACGTTCTTAACCCAGCTAACGATCCCTTTTAATGCGTGAACTCCGACACCCTTGGATGCTTGTGCACATCCAGGATAGGAAGAGCCGACAGCGATGTACCAAACCGCCCCGTCAATGTGAACTATCGGGGGCGACAAGCCTGTTATCCTTGAGGTACCTTTTCTGTCATTTACCTGATCCATTAAAAATCACGGTAAGTTCGTTAAGTCCGACTTTCATCCCTGTTTTCCTTGCTTTTGAGAAAACAGTCAGATAAGCTTTTGCCTTTACACTCTACTCCAGATTTCCGACCTGGATGAGCTTATCTTTGAGCCCCACTGATACATTTTCAGCGGGGTGCCGCCCCAGCCAAACTACCCGCCAATTGCTGTTCCCAATTTGGGTTAGTGGTCCTATTAACGGTGAGTAGTGTTACACTTTTGCTCCACTTAAGCCGAAACTTAAGCTTCAACGCTCCTACTTACTCTGAGCACCAATAATAGAATCACAACAACAGGTTGTAGTAAAGGTCTACAAGGTCTTCGCTTCCCACTAGAAGATACCGGTCTGTTCACCGGTCAATGATTTCGGAAGGTTCAAGTTAGGGACAGTGACAACATCGTTAAGCCGTTCATGCACGTCGCCATTCAGACGACAAGGCATTACGCTCAGTTATGTTATTTAGAAATTATTTCAACTGTCATTTCAATTCTATATGTCGCCATATAGTTCGGACTCTATCTTCACAAATTTAATTGTGTCAAGCGTATAGTCTCTGAGGATTCTAGAATTCAATTCTAGTCTTTCCTGCTGATTGTCCGCACTCATCACATTTTCACTGACGATTTCTCGCCGAGTAGTGTGAGATTCTCGGAGTTTCCAGCATTTAGCTCGATTTTCTTTTTTAAGCTTATTCGATTATTTAATAGTCTTCGTTTTCTGTTTTACCCTATGTGACTTAAAGCGCTCATAAGATTTTATGACCGTAAGGCAGCGTTTCTACCTTAAGAGCCTCATAGTTAGGCCCGCCGTTTGATGGGCTTTCCACGTATTGAAATACGCATTTAGACACCACCACTGGGCAGACTTCACCAAGCATATATATCCTTTCGGAGTTGCGCTTGGCTACGTTTTTGGTAAACAGTCGTGCCGTCCTTGTTACTGAGATCTACTCCCCCCCATAATTAATCATGGAAAAGAATAGACATCCCTTATACCGAAGATACGGGACTATTTATGCCGAATTCCCTTAACTTGTTTAACCTTTCATGTCTTAGCCTTTTCAGCTAGGGCACCAGTGCCAGTTCTTGGTACGGCTAATTACATTCTATTCCTTAGAATTTTCACTGACTCTTGGACTCAGCGAATGAAGAACGATTCGTTTAATTCTCTTGATTACCATCCAAAAACTTCTCGTTTCTTATACCTTTCGATATTTCGCCTATCCGAAAGCGGTTCTAAAGACTTAGCAAATATAATTAGTTCAGAAATATTAATCTGATATTCGTCGTTCTAGCCAGTTAAGGTAGAACTTAGGTGCCGACTAACCCTCAGTTAATTGTTAGTGCTGAGGAAACCGTGCCCTTTCGACATCTTCCGGTTCTCAGGAAGATTAGATCCTACTCCCACCAGGATTTTCATTACTAATCGCTCCAGCTCTTCTTACAAAGAACCTTCGATGCAATTAGTACGCCTGCTTACCACAATACTCAATCTTGAGTATGTCCAAAGTATCGGTAGTTTATTTTAGCCCCGTCCATTTTCGGCGCCTCTATTCTCAATGGGTGAGCTGTTACGCTTTCTTTAAAGGGTGGCGGCTTCTAGACCTACCTCCCCACTGTCTCAGAATAAAGACATCCTTCGTTACACTTAATAAACATTTTGGGACCTTAACTTTGGGCTCCCTTGTTCGGGTTTCGTGACTGCATCTTACATGCAGCCGCTGTTTCCGGTACATAACGCAGTTTATAGGTTCTGAGTTAGAAAAGTTTTCGTAAGCTTATGCCCCTGCAAAACTTATCTGTAACTTTACCCCATAAACAAACTAGTACCGAACTATACCTAGGCATATTTCAGCAGGAACCAGCTATCGCCAGATTAGAGAGGCTTTTCACCCCTATTCCCAATTCATCCGAGTGCATGCGCGCAACAACGGTTCGGTCTTCCATTTCTCTTTCGAAAAACTTCAACCTGCTCAGGAATAGATCATCTGGCTTCAGGTCTTACCCTTGTGACTCACGCCCTTTCACACTTGCTTTCGCTATGGCTTCATTTTTTAACCTCGCCACAAAAGTAAACTCCCTGGCCTGTTCTTCAAAACATACGATACAACACCTTAATGCCGTATCTATCTTGTAACTGCTAGATTTCAAGTCTTTTAACCTCCTTGTGAGGATACTTTTCAGCTTTCCCTCGCGGTACTCGTTCGCTATCGGACTTAAATTACTATTTAGGGTTAGGAGTTAATTCTCCTATATTCAGACATCTAATCCAAGATGCCCTACTCTTTTTATGGCTCAACATATCAGTTTATTTTACGGGACTATCACCCTCTAAGGTTTTGCTTTCCAGCAAAATTCAAATCACCGACTTAGTAAAGTACCAAACCACATCTCTAACTTCTTTTCAAAAGCAGATTCAGCTTGCCCTGTTTCCTTTTCGCTCTCTGCTATTAAGGAAATCATTATTTATTTTCTTTTCCTGCCGGTACTAAGATGTTTCAATTCCCGGCGTGGCTCTACCTCTCGGTATAAACACGTTCTCGCATTAGGAAATCTCTGGTTCAAAGGTTGCGTGCACCTCGCCAGAGCTTATCGCAGCTTGCCACGTCCTTCATCAAAATTTAAGCCAAGCTATCCGTCTAACAGTTTTATTAGTAGTAAATCTTCCTTACATTACCAGTATCTGTTTTATTATACTGTTCTCATTGAATATGAAAAACATTTGCTATTGCAATTGTTTTGCTTGTCCACCTTAGATTTCTCTTAGGCTTCCATATTCTCAAACTCCCTAAACAACATTGAGTCATTCAGTTCATCGTTAATTTTTTTAAAAGCTTATTTGCTTTCTTAATCCTCGTAAGAGGGTAAGTGTGATTTGTTTCCTTGTGAAACATAGAGAGCAAATCTTAATGCCCTTCTATTTTCTCTTCCCTCCACAATATTGCTTTGTGAAGTTATGGACCTGGCGCGAATCGAACGCGCGTCTCATCGGTGCAAGCGAAGTGTTCTACCACTGGACTACAGGCCCTTAGTTTCAGTGCTGTCGTAGATCCAACTTGCACTGGAAGTGAGTGTGAACGCAAACAAATCTCTTTGTCTGCGTATATAATATGAGCTAGAATTCAGTTCTAGAAAGCTTAAATTTAATTTAGAAATTTTACTGTAATAATAAAATTTATAGGAGGTGATCCATCTGCAGGTTCCCCTACAGATACCTTGTGACGACTTAACCTACCTTGTCATAAAAAGATTCTTCCTTATACAAAGCTTCATCCCTCCATAACTCGGTTGGTTTGACGGGCGGTGTGTGCAAGAGACAGGGACTTATTCACCGGACAGTGCTAATATCCGATTACTACGAATTCCAACGTCACGAGGGTGGGTTGCAACCCTCGATCTGGACTGAGATCTATGTTAGGGGATTAGCTTCTCCTTTCGGAGTTGCATCTCATTGAATAGACCATTGCCGCGCGCGTGTAGCCCAGGGGATTAGGGACGTACTCACCTAACGTAGCCCGCACCTTCCTCCTTGTTACCAAGGCAGTCCCTATAATGTACCCATTTCTGTAGTAATTATAAGCACGGGTCTCGCCTGTTACCTGATTTAACAGGTCACTTCACAGCACAGGCTGACGTCGGCCATGCATCTCCGCTCAGCGTGTCAGGTAAGCCCTTTAGACTGACCTTCATCCTGCTGTCGCTCCTGGTGAGGTTCACGGTGTAAAATCTAATTGAACCGCACGCGTCACTCGTTGTATGTCTCCCCGCCAATTCCTTTAAGTTTCGATCTTGCGACTATACTTCCCAGGTAGCTCACTCTTCGCCTTCGCTTCAGCACCGAATCCTCCCGAAGAGGGCCC
>Ga0233437_1002731_pt1 | contig 25507 bp, 13 predicted proteins | sample SI_122_August201_FD_182714 | JGI IMG/M metagenome (GOLD analysis project Ga0233437, IMG submission 182714) | Seawater microbial communities from Saanich Inlet, British Columbia, Canada - SI_122_August2016_200_MG | ecosystem: Environmental > Aquatic > Marine > Inlet | place: Canada: British... | reverse complement strand
GGCAGTATTTCCACTTTTACAAATCAATTAAGATTTCAAACAAAAGACACGTATTCTTTTAATCTAACTGCTGGTGTGGATTACACTATCTCGTTTAATGCGTATGCTAAAAAAGAAAATGATAATAGCGCAATAGCCTTGTTATATATATCGGGTTCTTCAGTTTATCAAAACAGTAATCCTTATATAGATCCACAAACACAAAATCTAATTACAGAACCAAACCAATATGGTAAGCGTTTGGGATCATTAGAATTAATAAATCACACCGAAAAGGATTATGGGCTTGTTACACAAACTTTTACTTCTGATGTTAATGGTACGGCTGTGGTTCAGTTTAGAATACTTGCTGGGTCGTGGTATATATCAGATTTATCGGTTAAGCCATCTCAAGATACCGGATTTTCCCCATCATCCTTCACATTTCAAAAAGAAATGCCTGCGGAATTTCAGCACAAGCGGCCTGATACGTTTGAATTTATAGTAGAGTTTTATGATTCGAATGAAAATATTGCAGACAGTCTCGCCTTCAGTACAGGTTCAGTTTTTACAGGAGCTAATTTGGTTATTACGGGTGATGATAATACTATGAGTGGTGATTTATTTATAGGGGGTGATACGACTGCTAGTGGTATGCATATGGGGGGAGTTGATTCTATTTTACCAGAAACAGGAGAAGAGGGAGCGCTGGGGTCTGGGTTTATGAGATCAGTTGGTTATTTAGGATTCGCATCCGCATCTGATGTTAGTTTGGGTGGACGTCATGGATTTATGATTTACAGTGGTTCTGTTTTACCTGGCAGCGGAGAAAACTATTCCGGTGTTGGTTTAGAATTAGTTGGTGCGAGTGGCTCATTAAAATTTAGAACTAGCCCAAGCTTATTTGATGTACAAGCAGATTCATTTTTTGTAGGAAAAACTACAACGCAATTCATAAGTGGTTCAGGTCAAAAAATAGAAATTAGTTCATCAAACTTTCATCTTTCTTCAAGCGGCGATGTTAATATGACAGGAACTATTACTGCTAATGCCGGTAACATTGGAAATTGGAAAATAGTAGATGGTAAGTTGAGTGGTTCGAATGCTACATTAGACGCGGTGGGAGCTGCTCTATATCACACACAGAAAGGACCTGGTTCAGACACATCAGCCACATTTGACCAACTTAGAGATGAGTATTATGTAGATTTTACGCCAAATGAGGGTGCTACTGCAAATGCAGGAAAATATTATGTTAAATTTGGCCCGAACTTTTCTGTAAGTTCAAGTGGTGTTTTATTTGCTAGTGGAGCTAAATTTGAAGGAACGATTACTGCTTCTGCTGGTCAAATAGGCGGGTGGCAAATTGAACAAACATATATGAGATCTATTCCCGATGGGGTTAGATTGTATGGTGGGGGAACGCCTTATGTAATTTCATCTTCCAACTTCCAAGTTACATCCGATGGTGATGTGAGTGGTTCACAGGTATTATTTACTGGCGGTAAAATCGGCGGATTTGAGTTAGATTCAACTACTTTAAGTGCAACGTCAAATAATTTAATACTATCATCAAGCGGCCAAATAACTGGATCAACTGTATTATTTACTGGTGGAAAAATAGGGGGATTTGAATTAGATTCAACTACTTTAAGTGCAACGTCAAATAATTTAATATTATCATCGAGTGGTCAAATAACTGGATCAACTGTATTATTTACTGGTGGAAAAATTGCCGGATTTGAATTATCAGGAAATACTCTTACTGCGACAAATTTTACATTAGATGCATCTGGAAAGAGAATAACACTTGGAACTGGAACTAATATTTTTATAGCTGATGGAGATGAGGGGATACAACTCGGTCATGGTACATTTGGTAGTGCACCATTTAGTGTAACTAAAGCTGGTGTATTAAAAGCTGAATCTGGAACGATAGCTGGGTGGTCAATAGATGATGTATCTATGACTGGCGGCGATATGGTTATCAGTAAAGATGGTACTATTGAATCAAGTGGATTTGCGAGTAATGTTGCTGGGAGTGGATTTAGATTAACCGCAGCATCGGGCGGATTTCTTGAGGTAGAAAATGCAAGAATTCGTGGTACACTTTCAACTGCTGTATTTGAAAAGGAATCGGTTAATGCTGTGGGTGGTCAGTTATATGTAGCAAACTCCACTACTTTGACAGGATCCGCACAGAATCCAGGCGGTTTCTATTCTGCTACAGAAGAAACAATGTCGGTAGTAAATGTAACTGGATTTGCAGTAGGGGAAATACTTTCTGCTAAAAAAGTCAGTCAAGCTGGGTTCGGAACAGAATATTTTTATGTTGAAAGTTCATCTCGAAATGACTCAAGTAGTGATACCGATTATAGTGGAAAACTTTATGTTCAGAGGGGTTATGGTTCGGGAGTATCCGGCGATTCTGGATCTTTAGGAGATACTCCTGGCAGCGCTCAAGAATATACCGGCAGTCAAGTAATAGTTTCTACGGGTAAAATAAATACTGGTTATATAAGACTTAATGCTAACCCAAATGATCCCACAACACCGTATATTGATATTGTAGAAAGAACTGGGAGTGCGATTTATGATGTAGAATTAAAGGCGAGACTTGGTGATTTAAGTGGGTTAAGTAGTGGATTGTTATATGGAGAAACAAATCCAGGATTTGGTTTATTTACAGATAATATATTTCTACAGGGTTCTATTACGGCAAAGACTGGTTCATTTATAGGAGCCGTTCATGTTGGTACTGGTGGAACAATGAAATTTGGTCAAAATGTTTCTTCAACAAATGACGGAATTTTTATTAACACTAACAATTTTTGGTATGATACAGGAAACTTTAAGGTTGGAGATGGAACGTCTTTTATTTCATCATCAGGAGAAATTCAAACAGATAAATTTGAATTGAGAACTGACAGGGTAAAGGTTTCTTCTACACACGCTTCTATGAGTATAGGAAATGCTGCAACGCTTACAAGTGGGACAGGAGCATTTTTATCTGGATCAGGAGAATTCAGATTTGGTGATGCTAGTAGTTATATTCAATTTAAAGATGATAGCTTTTCTTTAACTGGAGCTGATATAGATATTGATGTTACAGATCTTAATATAAGTGCAAGTGGATTTACATTATCTTCACCACAAGCTTCAATGTCATTTGGAGATAGTCAAGAAATATTACTTCATGCTACGGGTGGAACTGGTGGAGTACCGATTTTTAAATTAAGTGGTGGTGAAATATCTGCATCCAACTTTTTTGTTGATGTGGGTGGTAATCTAACCGCAAGTAATGCAACTTTTCAAGGTATTATTTCATCATCCGAAGCAAATATCGGTGGTTGGACAGTTAATGACGGTGCTATATTTAAAGGAGTAACAAGATTAAGTAGCTCGGTTGAACCGGGATTATATATTGAAGATGACTATGGTAATCCTATGGTAGCGATTGCAGAGAAAACAATGTTTCAAATCGGATCTGATCCCGATGAAGCAAAGAATGATAGCTTTGAAGTAACTCAGTCGGGCCAACATACCGATGGTTATCATATAGGAACTACTGCGTCGCCATTAACAGTTACAAGTTGGTCATTTAGTTCAACTGGACCTATTTCTCATTCTATTACAAAGAGAACTACTGATGCAGTATTTGGGGGCTATAATGCAGCAGTTCTTGGCGATTTTACATTTGATGTTATTCATCCTGGTCAGAATGCACCAATTGCATCTTTTAGTCGGAGTTATGAAGAAGCGAGTGCTTCATATCTAACTGGTTCTAGAACATTGCCGATGGGGCAGTATGATCGCTATACACCTAACTGGGACTTGAATACATATGAACTTACTCAAATAGTAAGTGCGAGTTCAGCTGCAGGAAATCTTTGGAAGGCAGGAAATGTTGTTTCTTTTGCTGGTGTAGCAAAAATGTCTCATTCATTCGCAGGCGCGGGCGTAGATAGGGGGTTTAAACCACAAAAATTTAGAGTTGATTATTGGAATGGGTCTGCGTGGAAACATTTTATCCCCAAAATTACTGGGTCTGATGGTATGGGGAGCTATTCGGTAGGTGGTGTATATCAATCTATTGGTGGAGCAGCAGCATTACCAGCCAATTCTCATAAACTTAGAGTAGTTCTTAGTGGTTCAATTAATCCAGATTCTTCATATACACGTCAAGAATATTTATATCCCGAATGGTGGAATGGTGCTGGCCCGACACCTTCTAATGGCGCACAATTTCCGGAACTTGTTACTATTAGTGAAGATCCAAAATATGCATACACAGAATTAACTTTTGATAATTTCAGACTTAGACAGTCTCAACCACGAGTAGAGTTATCTCCAGACGGATTTTTATTATATCAATCTGATATGTCTTATATTAAAATGACAGCGGATGGTCTTGATATTAAGGGGGGATCGGGAAATGCAGCCTTCGGAACTACAACAGTTGGAAGTGCAAATTCAACAAATGCGGGTGTTTTTGGGTCCCTTTCAGCGCCATCTTTACAAGCATATACAGCTGATACAGCCAATGTAAGTGCTACTGGATATCAAGGAAATGTCGGGGAGTATGCTATGGGTAATCATAGGCATGCATTAGAATTTTCTACGATTAATACTCTTATGAGTGGTCAAACTATTTCAAATGGAACTTGGGAAGGTGATACGATAGCAGTAGCTCAGGGTGGAACTGGAGCCACTACTCTAAATAATTTAATAACATTAGGAACACATACAACAGGAAATTATGTAGCAACTGCAGTTGCTGGAGCTGGTATTGATGTTACGGGTGCTACAGGTAATGTAACAATTTCTATTGGTTCGACTGAAGTTACTAATGCTATGTTGGCTGGTTCGATTGCTAATACTAAATTAGCAACCAATCCACTAGCAAGAGCAAATCATACAGGAACTCAAATAGCTTCAACAATTAGTGATTTCGATACCGAGGTAGCTAATAATTCTGCTGTAACAGCGAATACTGCTAAAGTAACAAATGTAACTACTAATCTTTCTGTAAGTAGAGATGGCACGAAATTAGATGTAGTGTCATCTGATGGAACAAATGCTGTACTTCCTTTAGCTGATACAACCAATTGGGGTGTGATGTCAGATGAGATGTTTGATAAGTTAGATGCAATAGAAGCTAGTGCAACGGCTGATCAATCCAATGCAGAAATTAGAGCTGCTGTTGAAGCGGCTACGGATTCCAATGTTTTTACAGATGGAGACCACACTAAACTTAATGCTATTGAAGCTAGTGCAACGGCTGATCAATCCAATGCAGAAATTAGAGCTGCTGTTGAAGCGGCTACGGATTCCAATGTTTTTACAGATACAGATCATACTAAACTTAATGCTATTGAAGCTTTAGCGGATGTAACCGATACAATCAATGTAGAGGCAGCAGGTGCTTTAATGACGGCTTCTATAGATGCTGATATTACGACATTGTCACTTCCTACAAATACAACAATTTCAACCTTTGGAGCATCACTTGTAGATGATGTAGCAGCATCAAATGCAAGAACAACTTTAGAATTAGTAATTGGTACTGATGTTCAAGCTTATGACACCCAATTAACTTCAGTTGCAGGTTGGACTGCCGCACAAACAACTACTATAGGAAACATAGGTACAATAACAACTGCGGCTGATAAAATGATTTATACAACAGCAGCTGATACTTTTGCAGAAACCGCATTAACATCTACTGCGAGAACGTTGCTTGACGATGCATCAACTACTGCTATGAGAACTACACTTGGCGTAAATAATGCTTATCAAGGAGTTGGCTTCGCATCTTCTACTGGTATTCTAACAATGACTGAAATAGATGGTGGAACTGATACAGTAGATTTAGGTATAGGAACGGCGGACAGTCCAACATTTGTAGGACTAACACTAACTGGTGATTTAAGTGTAGCTGGAACAATGACTACAACTACTACTAATGAGGTTGTTCTTGGAGATCAAATTTTAACATTGAACGGGGGCTCGTCTGCCGGAGATGGTGGAATATATGTAAATGATGCCGCAACTGCTCAGACTGGTTCATTACTTTGGGATGTGGCTGTAGATAGGTGGAAAGGTGGATTGAAAAGTGCTGAAGTTAATTTAGTAACTATTAGTTCAGAAGATACACTTACAAACAAAACTTTAACAAGTCCTGATATTAATACGCCAGATATAGATGGTGGTAATATAGACGGGGCAACAATAGCAACTTCAAATATTACGGTAGGTTCTGGAAAAACATTAAATGTAAGTGCTGGAACTTTAACATTAGCAGCTAATCAAATAAGTGGTGATAAAGTTGAAGGCGGTACAATCGCAGCAACAACAATTTCTGCATTAACAACCGCAGGAATAACTGCAACAGCAAATATTGATATAGGGGCTTATGACTTTCGAGCTAACACACTTATTGCAGATGATTTAACAAGTGGAAGAGTTCCTTTCTCTACAACAAATGGACAACTTACAGACGATTCTGATTTTACCTTTGCTACCGACACTTTAACAGTTACTAAAATTGGAGCATTCCAAGCGGCCGGAGCAATAAACTTTGATAGTCAAAATATGACTAATGTTGATATAGATAGCGGAACAATTACAGGAATTACAGATTTATTAGTAGCAGATGGCGGAACAGGATTATCTACAGTTGGTACGGATTATATTTTAACAGGAAATGGGGATGGCGCCTTAACTGCCGAATCTACTCTTACCTTTGATGGTTCTGCATTAACTATTGGAGACACAGGTACTTTTGGAACATCCACATTTGTATCAGCACTTGTGGGGGGTGATGGATTTAGAATTGACGATGGTGGATCCAGTGGTACAACAATGGAAATTGATAACATAGTTGTTAGAAATACATTACGAACTCATATATTCCAAAAAGATGTAGTTAAGGCCACAAATGGTTATTTATATGTTTCGGATTCGGCCGTTATATCATCTATACCATCTACAACTACACTTAAAATAAGAGATGATAAATCAGCAGTTTTTAGTTCATTTCCAGTTACTATGTGGTGTAAGGAAGCTGACTCTACTGATGGTACGATTACGTCAGTTATCTTTACAATAGATTCATTGAGTGCAACAGGTGGGTCGGGTGAAACTGCATTCCATACTTATAACGTAACATACTCGGTAGGTGCTTCTACTGATTTACAAATTGGTATGACGTGTGTTAGAACATCCGGTGGTTCTGTATTGATAGATGCTAGTTCTGCTAACTCCCCATTCGTTGATGTTATTGATGATGGAACAGTAGAAGCTCGTTTGGGAAATCTTGCCGGAATAACTGATACTGATTTTAGTGGATCTCCATTAGTAGGTCATGGTCTTTATTCAAGTAACATATACTTAAAAGGAAATATTGCAGTAAAATCTGACAACGCATTAGCATTAGTTAATAGTACTATTATGATTGGTAATATAACTGGTACGGCTAATTCAGCATTAAAATTAACAAATACTGGAACAGCTAGCACTTCAGGATTATTTGGATATAATACCGCCGGTGCTGAAGTCATTAGATTAAGATTAGATGGAAACCATCAATTAGCTGGTTGGGATATAGTACCAGGAAAATTACAATATGATTCTTCTGATGGTTCAATAGCACTTGACGCAACAAACCAACAAATATCAATTCATACTGGTTCTATAAATACTGCAAAACCAAAAGTCGTAATGGGGAAACTACCAAGAGTTGGTGGTTCATCTGACGATGATAGATATGGCTTCGCTGTATTTAGTGGTACTGATAATGCCAGCATTTTGCATGAGGATAGGTATTCAGTATTAATTACAGAAGATAAAGCAAAATTAGCTGGATGGGATTTAATACCTGGTAATATACAGAGTGATAATGTAGATGGTAGTGTAAGATTAAGTTCAATTTCACAATCACTTACTATTTGGACGGGTAGTATGGATGAAGCTCAACCTAAACTTGTATTGGGTAAATTACCACTACATGATGGTACGGTAGATAGTCCTTATGGATTCGCAGTTTTTAGTGGAAGTGGAACGGTTTCAGGAAGTGAAGCCAGTGCTTCGGTATTGATTACTGCAAATAAAGCAAGATTGGCTGGATGGGAATTGGGACCAGGTCAATTGACAAGTGGAACAGTCGCAACAATAGACGGCAACCAGGCTAAGATAGCACTGGGAACAAACGCGACAACTCATACTGGAATGAGTCCATCTGCAAGTTTATTTTTCGTAAGTGCATCAGCAGACCCAATCTTTTTTGTTGGGGAAAATTTTAGTTATGTTAGTGATGTATTAACTGCTGGTGGCTGGAAGATTGGTAAGGGACAAATTTCATCTTCAAATGGACAAGCAATATTAAGCGGTAGTGGTGTTCTTTCATTAGGAAGTGGAACACATAATTACGCTCAAGCTAATAGAACATACTTAGATGGTCCGGGTAATAGAATGTCTATCGGTGAAGATTTCACATATACTGGTGGAGTTTTGAGTGTTGGTGGTTGGGAAATTGGTAATAATTTAATATCAAGTTCAACATCGGCCGATACTCAAGGAATCATCATAGACGCGAGTAATAAGTTGATTACAGTTCATGACACGGCTGGTAAAGCCAACTACGGCCCCTCCAATAGAGATAATACCAGAGTCGCTCTGGGTAGACTTAATTCTGGCGATTATGGAATAGAGGGATTTAATTCGGCTGGTACATTATTATTTGAATTATCAGAAAATCAAAACGTAATAGCTGGTTGGACAATTAATTCAGATGAAATAACTGGAACTAATGCAAAATTAAAAGCTGCTGGTATATTATCTTTAGGCACTGGAACTGACGCATATAATTCCGCAGACAGAATTTATATTGATGGATCAACTGGTGATGGTAGAATGTCCATGGGAACAGGATTCAGATATACAGGTGGTTCTTTAACAATAGATGGAAGTGCAACCATAGGTGGTTGGACTATAGATGCTGATGAAATAAAATCAGGTACTACTTTTATATTAGATTCGGATTCAAGTGGTGGTCAAATAAAAATAGGTGCAGGAATTGCTCCAACTGCTTATAATAGTGGTGATGGTTTTTATGTAGATGGAACAGGCACATTTTTATTTGGTAGTGGTTCGGGAGAAAGAATATCATTTGATGGTTCAAATCTTATCATGTCGGCTTCAACATTTTATTTAGGCGGTGGTGCTCAATACATAAGTGGTAGTAATGGAAACATAGAAATAAGTTCAAGTGCTTTTCATTTAGATACTGTTAATAACACGATGAAAATGAGTGGCTCAATTACTGCTACTGGTGGTACAATAGGTGGATTTACTATTACAGATGAAGCACTTACTTCTGATTATATTGGATATGATACCTCTGGTGGCTCTAATTCATATCTGACAAGTTCAGTTTTGCTTCGTACAAAATATGGTGCCAACCCTTTACCTGTAATCGCACTAACTGGTATGAGTGGTTCGCTTGGTGCTGGTTTCCAAGTACTTGCTAAAGTTGGTGCACCTGAGGTGGGTGCCGTAATCACAATAGGAGCAGCATCAGCCCCTGGTGTGGTTGGCGTAACAGGTGGAATGAGAATTATTTCAGTACAAAAAGCAGATGGTACAAATTCTTTCCTCTGGAATACTGACGGTGGAACTTATAATACAAATATAACTGATACAACCACAACATCCGGTATGTATTTCCTAAATGAGAATAATGCTGTAAAATATCAAATAGGTAAAGCAGATGGTGCACATCTAAAATTCTCATCAGCCGAAAACTTAATGTATATAAGTTCATCCAACTTTTTCTTAGGTGGCGGTGGACAATTTGTTAGTGGAAGTAATGGCAACATAGAAATAAGTTCAAGTAATTTTCATCTTACTAATGCTGGTAATGTTACAATGCAAGGAACGGTTACTGCTACTGCAGGTGAAATCGGTGGATTTACTATCGGAAGTGATTTAACTGCGGGTGCTGGAACACTTACTTTAAAAGGACTCACTGGACAAATAACTGCTTCTGCGGCACAAATAACTCAAGGTGATATAGGTGGATTTGATATTGAAGGAAATCAAATACGTGGAACTATTGGAGCGGGCGCGAGTAAAACAACTGCATTTACATTAGAATCTGGTCATTCAGCTAGAATTCAATATGACGGTAATGATGGTTCGGGAATACTTTATGGTACTAATTCTGGAGTTGGTCAGGGGATGTCTATAAACCCAACAACTTTTTCAGGAAGTGCATGGCTTATGTCATCTGTCGGTCAACCAGATGAAGCTTTATTCTTTAGAGCTGGTGTTAAAAATACTTTTATAAAATTATTTACTACCAGCACATCCGGTAATTCTGGCTCTCTTGAAATTAGTTCATCTAATTTTAACATTGATTCGAGTGGTAATGTATCGATGGAAGGAACGGTTACTGCAACTGCTGGTGCTATCGGTGGATTTACACTTGCTAATAACCAACTTACAGGAAGTAGTGGAGCTATTATTTCCACAGCGGCAACTGGAGAAAGAGTTAGAATATCCGGCACAGATAATAATTTCCAATATTTTGATTCTAACAATGATGTCAAATTAACCATAGGATCTGGATTTTCAGATCCGTCAGGATATTCTGGATACGGATTAGGGGTAGATATTTCTGATGGTATGGTTATTATACGTGATACAGCTAAAGCAGTAGACCAAATTGGACCTGTACTTTCAAGCACTGCTTGGAGGGAAAGTTCTGTCGAAGCATACAGCTACGGCCATTACTTTAATATGAGAGCAAATAATCAAGTTAGCTATAATATGTTTATTCAATCAACCAGGGAATCGAGTGGTGGTGGGATATCTGAAACTTTTTATAATATCTATAGTAGATATGTAGGATTCAATGAGAGGACTAATGCAGTCGGTTATGGTATATATAGTGAAGTAAATGGCGTAGGAACAACTGGTATAGGATATGCAGGATATTTTGCAGCAACACGATATAGTTCTGTTAGTCCAAATGCGTTATATGGGATATATGTCAAAGCAGAAACATCAGATTCAACTTACGGAATTTACGTCGATGCGGATTCTGGTTATGGACTTTATGTTGCAGATGGAAATTCATATTTTGAAGGAGGCGTTTCAATAGGAAATACCACTGCTCAAAGTAGTCCAGGTTTAACAATAGGTCCTAATGCCGGAACTATGAGTAGTGATGGTGCTATATCTGTAACAGCTGAAGGTTTGAATCTAAATATATACGAAAATGGAGCGTATGCCGCAGGTATTCACAATGGTGGATCCAGTGGTCATGGATTACTTATAGAAGCGGGAGTGGCCGGAAATACGGCTCATTATCCTTTAAAAATTCAAGATAGACTGTCCTCGAGTGATTTGCTGGTAGTAAATGCTGCAGGCGATTTAGCAATTTCCGGTCATATGACTGGTGGTGGTACACGTGGATATTTCGATGGTGGTGAAAGTGGGACATTTTCTACAAGTAGGTATTTAGATTTCAATAATGGTACACAGATGGGAGCCACAATAGGATATAGAATGCATAGAGCTGGTAGTATTACTGGGGTTTCGTGTCAGTTTAATGTTACAAGTCAAACCGATGGTTTCGATACTCCCTTTGATCAGGCTTACTCACTCGTGAGAACTGAAGTCCGAAAAAATGGAACAAATGTGTTTTATGTTGACGAGTCACCAACTAGTACGGGTAATAAGGGCGACTCAGCAACTCAAGCAATAGGTACAGATACATTTGCAGCAGGTGATGTTTTGACTTTATATGTGACTATAACTAACAATGGTGGATATATGGGGGCTACTTCTGCTGTAACATGTGATGACTTTAATGCATTTATGGAAGTTACTTTTGATACTTAGGAGAACAAAATGGATTTTAAAATAACAAAATTATATCTAGATACGAACCCACATTTCACAAGTTCTTTTTCTAATGTAGTTTATAGTGTAAAATACAAACTTACGGAGGCGGTTGGGGAGGTTACTTCATCTGTTGAACTTGTACAGCCTATGGAGTTTATTGACAATATTTGGGCAACTGTTGATTCTTCTTCTTTTATTGAATATAATAGTTTAACTGAAGATACAGTAAAAGGTTGGGTGACTAGCTCATATGCTAGTAGAAATACAGAGGTTGCAACACACGGCAAAGTTCATCCAACTGGATCTTGGGGAAGCTTTATTTCTTCTATGAGCTCTTCTCTACACAGTGAATCAGTAGGCTATGGAATTCCTTGGTAATAAAGATATAATTCACAAATATTATATTTATATATGACTAACTATATAGGAAATTATGAATAAACTTACCGAATTTTTAACAAAACCTTTTATAGAGGCAGATATACTAACAGAGGGAGCTAGAGATCCAGGTATCTTTAAGGCTATCTTTTTAGCTGGTGGACCTGGAAGTGGAAAGTCATATGTTGCTTCTAAACTATTCGGCATACCTGAAAACGTCAATGTATCTAGGACTGGTTTAAAAATGGTAAATCAGGATTCTGAACTTGAAATGTTAATGAAAAAGTATTTTCAAACAACAGATTTAGATGTTATGCCAGATGAACTATTTCAAGACCTTACTGGTGTGGATAGAAATGGAAATCCTGTTGATTATGCTACAAGTGGTTTGAGAAATTTTGCTAAATCGCTAAGTAAGGAAAGATTAAGATTATATACACAAGGTAGATTAGGTGTAATCATAGATGGTACTGGACATAAATACAAATCGGTGAAAGCGCAGAAAAAACAATTAGAAGCATTGGGTTATGATACTTATATGGTTTTTGTAAATACTTCTTTAGATGTCGCTTTAGAAAGAAATGAGCAACGAACAAGAGTAGTACCTGAACCGATTGTCCGTACAAGTTGGCAGGATGTCCAAAATAATTTAGCGTTTTTCCAAGGTTTATTTGGAGGATCTAATTTTCTAATAGTTGATAATAATAGATATTTAGATGCTGAACAAGCTAAAAAAAGATTTAAAATGTTAGTCAATAAAGGTATTACTAAATTTCTTAGTAGGCCCGTATCGAGTAAAATAGGAAAGGATTGGCTTGCAAAAGAAAAGAAATTTCACAAAGTATTCAAAGATCCAGGTCAATCTCGTTTCTTTGAAAGTATAGATGTTCCTGTTGAAATAGGCGATACCGTTAAAATGGGTAAATTTAAGAATAAGAAAGTAGTTGTTAAATCTATTGATTGGAATGAGAAGGGTGATTTGCTTATCAATGGGAGGCCTGCATTAAAGTTTAGATTAGTTAAAAAAGTAAATGCATTTGATGAAGAATTTGGAGCGCCGGCTGGAATGTTACCATCTCCAAGTCGTAAAGGAATTAATAAAAATAAAACGGATAAGAAAAGTGGTTATAAAGAAATTGATGAATGTATTACTTTTGCTAATAAATTTGGTAATGATATAGTGCTGGGTAAAAACAGAGATAGAAATTATTCACCTAATTTATTAGTAGTGAGAGAACTTACTGGATATGGTACGGAAATATGTTATGTAATGGATAAGGATACGGATTGGTGTGAGGGTATGAATTCATATGGAATCGGTATTGTGAATTCAGCACTGTTTGTAAAGAGAGATGAAAAAGAATTCGATAAAACTAAAAAAATAAAAGCCCCGTCAAAAGATGGTGCTCGTATTAGAGAGGCGTTGGGTTATAAAAAATTATCTGATGTGGTTAGGTCATTAGTGACATTTCACGATGGAATTAAAGGTCATACAATTGTTAGTGACGGTAAAAAAGTTGCTGTAATTGAAAACACTTCAAGAGTAAAACCGCATGTAACTGTACATGACTTAAAAAAGCCACTCGTAAGAACTAATCATGGAATTAAACATCCTGAACAAGGATATACAAGAGGACCAGACAGAATATCTTCCGAAACAAGAATGAAATATGCTCAAGAATTAGTTAAATCTACAAAAAATTATAAAGAAGTATTTCCAAAATTTTACAATCATACACAAAAATTAGGTCCAAAATATGATATGGTGAGAAGTCAAAATCAATTGTGGACATCAAGTCAATTATTGGTTAATTTAAATAAATTAAATATGATGCTTTATTTAATTCCAGGAAAAGTACATTTCAAAGGGATTATTAATAAACTGCCGGAAGGATATAAGCCAAAGATAAGTTTAGAGGTTAGACAATATGAACATTCTCCTGACGATAAATATGATACTTTTGTTACAACTGATAAAGTTAAAAAGCCAGATATTATAGATAAGAAAATAAAAATAAAAGAAACCCTTGACTTGTATATGCAAAAGGTTGTATATTCTATTGCAGAAAGTGGGGATAGTGCATCTAATTTGAAAGACGTAAATGAAAAATTAAGTAGAAAAGACCAAATAAAACAAAATAAACTTAGAGATGAGAGGCAAAAACTAATTAAAAAAGCTATAGGATTTGGTAGTGGAGCCAATAGTCATAAGTTAAAATTGCAAATAAAGGATATAGAAAAACAAATAGCTAAATTGAATGAAGCTAAACAAATTAAAAAAGTAATCGGAGTATTCGGCGGAAGATTCCAACCATTTCATTCTGGCCACGCTGCTACATATGATTGGTTGAAAGGCAGGGTAGATGAAGCTTATATAACGACATCTAATATAAAACAACCACCTAGACATCCAATGAATTTTTCAGAAAAAGTCAGGCATATGACAAAGATGGGCATTCCAAGAAATAGAATAATCCAAGAAACATCACCATATGTTGCAAAAAATTTACTTAGAAAATATGATCCAGAAACTACAGCAGTTGTTTATGTGGTTGGTGGAAAGGATTCTGGTAGACTTGGTGGTAAATATTTTAAACCTTATACGAAGGATATGAAAGGGTTTGATGAGCATGGGTATATTTTAACTGCTCCACAATCTGGTAATATTAGTGGTACTAAAGCTAGAGAATTATTGGGTGATCCTAAAATTGATGATAGCGAGAGACAAAAAAGATTTAAAAATATATTTGGGTATTTTGATAAGGGAAATTTTCAAATGATGACAAATAAATTTAAAAAGTTATTTGAAACCTATACGCTAACGGACGAGTTAATAGAAGAGTTTTTACTGGAAGCTACAGGAACTCCTGGAGGTAATCTTGATGATGGTCCTTCAACTTATTATAAAGACTTTGAAGATTATGAAAAATCATCAAAAAATTGGATAGATAACTTATATAGTGGAGCCGGTTGGAAAATTATAGATTATATAGTAAGTAATAACGCGATAGATCCAATGGATAATGATGATGCACCATCGGAATTTTCTAGAAGGAAGCCGGGTAAAAAGCATTATGTATCAACGGATGTAACTCATTTAGATGCAGGCCAAGCTAAAGGTTCTGTTGCAGCGGTTGGAGAATACAAAAAATGGATGACGGATGTTGTAAAACCTTTAGGCTGGGAAATAGTAAATTGGATGGGTACTGACGCTGCTATTGATAATATTATAGGTGATTTGATGGTGGCTGGCGCTGATGGCTTTAGTTATGAAGTTAAAGATAAGGATAATTTTCACGAACAAATAAATTCAAAAAGTGTTTTAACACAAAAAAATAAAGGAAAGGGGCTACTGCTTATGGGCGGCGCGTACGGACATTTAAATCATCCATTTGATAATAATAATCTTACATTTTCAGATTTCAGAACACTAATTATTAATACACTACAAGGTAATCTTAGTAATGATGGGACTGTAACAGAAAAAACAGACGGTCAAAATATAATGATAAGTTGGAAGAATGGTAAACTTATTGCGGCTAGAAATGGTGGACATATTAAAAACTTTGGTGCAGCGGCATTAAGTATTAGTGGTGTAAAGAGTATGTTTGCTGGAAGGGGAGACCTTGAGAAGGCATTTGTTGGTGCAATGGTGGATTTATCAAAAGCGATTGGTGGATTAAGTGATAAACAAAAAGATAAAATATTCGCAGAAGGTAAGAAATTTATGTCATTGGAAATCATTTATCCGAAAACAGCAAATGTAATTCCTTATGATAAATCACTTTTACAATTTCATGGAACAATAGAGTATAATGCGGCTGGTTCGCCAATTGGATCTGATAGTAGCAGTGCAAGAGTATTAGCTGGTATGATAAAGCAGATAAATCAAAATGTACAAAAGACATTTAGTGTAACTGGACCATTTGTAGCTAAACTCCCAAAAGTAAAAAACTTTTCACAACGACAAAGTTATTTTTTGGGCAAGTTGAACGCGTTACAAAATAATTATGCTCTTAGAGGTACTGATACATTAGCAGATTATCATCAAGCATATTGGATGGAATATATATTAAATGGTGCTAATCAAACTGACTTCATGAATATAACAAATGATATTTTAGTCAAACTAACTAAGAGGTGGGCTTTCTTCGATAAATCATATAAGATTCCACAGATTAAAAAGGATTTAAAAGAAGATCATCCCAAGTTTTTAGAATGGGTTTTATCTACTGATAAAAATGATCACGCCAGATTACAGAAAGAGCATATAAGAGATTGGGAAGTTTTATTTTTTGAACTTGGCGCGGAAATATTAAAAAATCTTAGTGATTTTATTGCTGCGAATCCGGATGCGGCAGTGCAAAAAATTAAAAAAGATTTAATAAGTGTAATATCCAAAGTAAAAAATTCTACAGATCCAAAAGTATTAAATACATTAAAAACTCAATTGGATAGGTTGAATGCTATTGGAGGATTGGATGCTGTTGTACCAAGTGAGGGTATTACATTTATGTTTAAAGGGAAATTGTATAAGTATACAGGCGCATTTGCTCCTGTTAATCAAATTTTAGGAATGTTAAAGTTTACGAGGTAATTATGGCGTATAGTAAAGAAACACAAAGACAAAATCAAGCATTAGGTAATATTCTCGCTGGTCGTGAAACAGAAAAAAGAGTGATGGTCGGTTATAAAGGTAATGAAAAAGAAAAGGGCGATATCATTCCAAAAATGACAGAAATTATGCAAGATGTTAGAATGCCTCATTTTTGTAAGAAGTGTGATAAGATTATGAAGAAGAGATTAGACGATAAAATGTGGGGATTGTATGGTCATTGCTTTGATTGTCAACTACAATTTGAACATAAGCTTAGATTAGAAGGTAAATATGATGAGTGGGAAAAGGAAAAGGTAAAACAAAATAAAATATCTTTTCTTAAAGAGAATATAGAGAAAATTAAAGAATGGAAAGCTCAATCTGCTCCGGTGTGGTATAATAATGTCGGCGTTAATCATCCCGAATTAGAAAAGGAAAAGTGGAATATTGATATGAGTACGATACAAAAGGAAGCTGACGAGGCTTTAGAAAAATACACAAAAGTTTTAAACGAATTGGAGAACATGGAATGAAAATTTGGAAATTAATACTCGGATTTTTTGGTTTACTTGGTGGTCTTTTTGCAGCCAATGCTGTTAAAAGTAAAGAAGTTAAAGAACTTAAAAAGGTTATCAAAGAAAACAAAAAAGAAGAGAAGAAAGTTGAAAAAGAAATTAAAGTTTTGGAAGAAAAGAAAACTGTTTCTAAAAAAGAAGTTGGTAAACTAAAAAGAAAACTTACCACTTCAAAAAAGAAAACTCAAAAGATGGAAGAGGCGTATGAAAACGATGAAGTAGAATCCGCTGAAGATTTTTTAAGACAATTTGCTAAGAACAAATGAGGTTTACTATGAATATACTAAAATATTTTATAATATTCTTCTTCGCGTTATCAATGACAGATGCGCAAGATATAAAGAAGGATGGCAAAAAGCCGACTACCTTTACATACGCTGAAGCGTTGGAGATGATTAAACAACGAGATGCTCAATGGGAAGGTAAGATAGAAAAGGCCGATTCATTAATTGCATCACAAAAAGTTGTTATTAGTGATTGTGAAAATTTAGTAACAAAATTAGAAGAAACGGCTAACGTTGATTCTTTATTATTAAATGTCAAGGATTCACAGATTAAATTATTAAAAGCTCGAGATGAAATGAATGAAAAGTTAGTTAAGTTAGTTGAACCAAAATGGTATGAAAATCAATACCTTTGGTTAGGTATAGGATTTATTTTAGGAAAAATGTAATGAAACCTACGCCACTAAAAGAAGTCATTAAAAAAGAGTACGTTAAGTGCGCTAAAGACCCAGCATACTTTATGAAAAAGTATTGTGTTGTCCAGCACCCGATAAAAGGTAAAGTACCCTTTCATCTTTGGGAATTTCAAGAGAAATCTTTAAATACTTTTGAGGAACATAGATTTAATATTATTCTAAAAGCACGTCAGTTAGGATTATCAACATTAACTGCTGGATACTCACTTTGGTTGATGACATTTCATCATGATAAAAACATCTTAGTGATTGCTACCAAACAAGATACTGCTAAAAACTTAGTTACAAAAGTAAGAGTGATGCATGCTAACTTACCAAGTTGGTTAAAGCAGAAGTGTGTTGAGGATAACAAGCTCTCGTTGAGATACAATAATGGCTCACAAGTAAAAGCTGTATCGAGTGGCGAAGATAGTGGTCGTTCAGAAGCTCTATCTCTACTAATATTAGATGAGGCTGCCTTTATTGATAAGATTGAACCAATATGGGCTGCTGCTTCACAGACATTATCAACTGGTGGAAAATGTATTGCGCTTTCTACTCCAAATGGTATTGGTAATTGGTTTCATAAGACTTGGGTAGGTGCCGAAGAAGGAACAAATGATTGGAACTTTATTAGATTGCATTGGGACTTGCACCCGGAAAGAGATACGGGGTGGAGAGCTGAGCAAGATAGGCTATTAGGTCCTTCATTAGCTGCTCAAGAATGTGATTGTGACTTCCTGACTTCAGGACAAACTGTTATTGATGGTATTATATTAGATGAATATAAACAAACCCATGTTTATGATCCATTGGAAAAGAGGGGTATAGACAGTAACCTTTGGATATGGCAACCAGCAAACTACACTAGAGATTATGTAGTTAGCGCTGATGTTAGTAGAGGGGACGGTTCTGATTTTTCAGCATTTCACGTAATAGATGTAGAAAATTTAGAACAAGTAGCGGAATATAGAGGTAAAATATCAACAAAGGATTTTGGAAACCTATGCGTTAACACAGCAATAGAATATAACAATGCTTTATTGGTTGTAGAAAACAATAATATTGGCTGGGCTGCGCTCCAACAATGTATTGATAGAGGTTACGAAAACTTATTTTATACAAGCAAAGATTTGAAGTATGTGGATACAGAACATCAAATGACTAATCGATATAGAAGTACGGAAAGAAATATGGTGGCGGGCTTTAGTATGACTATGAAAACAAGACCGCTTGTTATTGCTAAATTAGATGAATATTTTAGAGAAAAGTCAGTAATTGTTCGCTCAAATAGATTAATTGATGAACTTTTTGTATTTATATATAACAACAATAAGGCAGAAGCGATGACTGGATATAACGATGATTTAGTCATGTCTCTTGCTATAGGATTGTGGGTTAGAGATACAGCGTTAAGGCTGAAGGCTGAAGGAATAGAATTGCAAAGAAAAACTTTAAGTGGTATATCATCGCAGATGCTACCACAGAAACCGACATATGAAAATGATTCTTGGGAATGGGAAATTGGCCCTGATAAGAAGAGAGAATCATTGGATTGGCTAATAAAATAAGAGGTAAAAAATGGCACAACAAGATATATTTTCAAGATTAAAACGATTATTTTCAACTAATACTATTGTTAGAAATATTGGTGGCAAAAAGTTAAAGATAGTTGATACTGGACACGTTCAAGCGATTGCACAGAACACTTTGGTGGATAGGTTTACAAAATTATATTCTAATATGCAAAAATATGGATATAACGAGCTTATGCAAGTCCAACAACTTAGATTGGGATTATTTGGGGATTATGAATCAATGGATTCGGATGCTATTGTAGCTTCCGCATTAGATGTATATTCAGATGAATCAACTATGAAAAATGAATATGGAAAAGTACTACAAATTACTACAGATAATAATAATGTGCATGATATATTACATAATCTATTTTATGATGTTCTTAACATAGAATTTAATTTGTGGCCATGGGTTAGAAACATGACAAAATATGGTGATTTCTTTCTCAAACTGGATATAAATGAAAAATATGGTATTACAAACGTAATGCCAATATCGGCTTATGATATAACGCGTCTTGAGGGCCACGATCCATCCAATCCAAATTTAGTACAATTCGAATTTATACCACAGCAATCAAGTGGTGTGGTTGGCGCACGACATACACAGAGGGGTGCAGAAACAACGATGTTGGAAAATTATGAAATAGCACATTTCAGATTACTTTCAGATTCTAATTTTGTACCATATGGTCGTTCTATTTTAGAAGGTGGTAGAAAAGTTTGGAAGCAATTAACTCTTATGGAAGATGCTATGTTAATACATCGTATTATGAGGGCACCCGAAAAGAGAGTGTTCAAATTAGATATTGGTAATATACCGCCAGCAGAAGTTGATAACTACATGCAACAAGTAATAAATAAGATGAAAAAGGCTCCTGTTATAGATGAAAATACTGGAGATTATAACCTACGTTATAACATCCAAAATCTCACAGAAGATTTCTTTTTACCAGTGCGTGGCGGAGATAGTGGAACAGAAATAAATGCTCTTCCAGGTTTGACATATGAAGCAATAGAAGATATTGAATATTTGAAGAATAAGTTATTGGCTTCACTTCACGTTCCGAAGGCTTTCTTAGGATATGAAGAAGGTTTGGGTTCTAAAGCAACTTTAGCGGCAGAAGATGTTAGATTTGCTAGAACAATTGAAAGAATACAGAGAATACTGGTTAGTGAATTACAAAAAATTGCTGTAGTTCATTTATATGCTCAAGGTTTTAGAGACCAAGATCTTGTAAACTTTGAATTAAAACTTACAAATCCATCCACAATCTATGAACAAGAGAAGGTTGAATTGTGGAATAACAAAACGTCATTGGCGGAAAGTATGTTAAGAGATGGTATTCTTTCAACGGAATGGATTTATAAAAATATTTACAATTTTTCAGACGCTGATATAAAAGAGTTGGATGAGCAAATTACATTTGACTATAAAAATAAATTCCGCCGGGCGCAAATTGAGAATGAGGGTAATGATCCTGCTAAAAGTGGGCAATCTCAAGGAACGCCGTCCGATCAATCGATGGGAAGAACTGGTCATGAGTTAGATGATGAAGGTGGTTCACCTGAAGGTGGTTGGGATGGCGCTGGTCGTCCTAAAGAAGCTGATAAGTATGGTAAGGATAGTGGTGCAAGAGGGAGAGATCCATTGGGCGCGCACGATAAAAATACAGCTTATGGGAAGGCTTCGCTTTCAAAATATGAAAATTTATTGAAAAATATGGGTAGTAAGGGAAAAGAGTTAATAAATGAATCTGATGAGGTTAATGAAGTATATAAAACTGAGATCAATTCTTTAAATTCTAATAAAAGTTAATTAATCATATATTTATATATGAAGTATTGTATAAATGACTGGAGTTAAATATGAATGCAAAAATTAAACACTCAAAAATAAAGAATACGGGTATTTTATTTGAGTTGTTAACAAGACAGATTACAGTAGATGTGTTGAATAATAAAGATGGGAAGGCTGTTAATATGTTAAAATCTTATTTTTCCCCCAACAAAGAGCTTGGGAAGGAGTATGAATTGTATAAAATACTTACAACTGAAAAATACAAATCTCAAAGTAAAGCTAATCACCTTGTTAATGCTGTGCTAACCGCATCTAGAAAAATCAATAAAAATCAATTGCGTCGAGAAAAATATAATCTTGTCAATGAGATACGCAACTCATATAAAGTTGATGATTTTTTTATGGCTCGGATATTAAATTATAAAATGTATGCTTCTATATATAAACTATTTGAATCCACAAAAATCTCCGATCCAACACAGGAAACGCAGAGCAGATTTATAATTATCGAAAATATAGTTAAACGTGCTGATATTACGGAGAGGAAGGCGGATAGTGTAATCGAAAATTACAAAAAACAGGAAAAAGATTTACGGTTGCTAGCATATACAGTATTAGTTGAGAAGTTTAATAAAAAATATAAATCACTTAATGAATCTCAAAAAGGTTTGTTGAGAAAGTATATATATAATATTTCAAATACAAATTCTCTCAAAGAATTTATTAAAAAAGAAATCGGTGACGTGAAAAAGCAACTTCATTCGTTTTTACCTGAGATTGGAGATAAAGTTACTAAAATTAAATTGAGTGAAGCAATAAACCAGTCGGATAAACTTTTGAAGGGTAGAATAGTTGAAGATAAGCACGTTATTACTTTAATGAGGTATTATGAACTTTTAAAGGAGCTTAAAAATGTCTAAAATGGATAAGCTTAAAGAGATTATTCGTGAATTGATTAAAAAAGAGCTTGCGGAGGCTACAACTTCAGGCGCTACGTCCGGATACAATACTCCAAACGCTTTTACTGGCGGTCCTGGCAAAGGTAAGAAGAAAAAGAAGGAAATTTCTACTAATTCTACAGGATATAATGTAGTTAAGGAAGGAAAGTATCATGATTATAGAAATGATGAGACATTGACACCTAAACAAAAAATTGGACGCTCAATGAGAGAAGTTCGTGACGGACTGAATAGTTTGGAAGGGCTTGTCAAAATGAATGTTAAACTAAAAAATGAATTGAATGTCAATTCACAGTCATATTGGAAAAATACACATAAGGCTTTAAATAAAATAAGTGAGAGGTTAGTTAAGCTAGCAAACAAAGTTGGTCAGTTACAATAAGAGCTCGCTATGGCATTTGAAGATAAAAAGAAATCCTATATGGACACTCTTTTTAGTATTTCAACTCTATTAAAAAGATGGCAGGTTGAAATACAGAAAAAAGATGTGACAAAGAATTATATGTTAAGGAGACTTAATCAATGGATAGAACAATTGGAAAGTCTCAAACACGAAATTATGATGGAGAAAGATAAATGAAACAATTAATAGTAGATTATTTACCATTTGAAATACAAGCAGACCAAATCAATGAGTCTATGAAAGAAAACAACGGAAAGCTCGTTGTTAAAGGTGTATTGCAAAGGGCAGACACCAAAAATCAAAATGGTAGAGTATATCCAAAAGAAATACTGATGCGTGAAGCTAAGAAGTATTTTCAAAATTTTATAGGACAAAAAAGAGCTATGGGCGAGTTAGACCATCCGGAATCATCCGTTGTTAATTTATCCAATGTATCACATAACATTACAGAAATAAATTGGAATGGTGATGATTTGCTAGGAACGGTTGAAGTATTAGGAACGCCGGCTGGTAATATTCTAAAAGAATTATTTAAGAGTGGTATTAAGTTGGGGATTAGTTCTCGTGGTATGGGTTCTGTTGAAACTGTAAATGAAAGTGGCGCACAAGAAGTGCAAGATGATTTTGAATTAATCGCTTTTGATTTCGTATCTAATCCATCTACGCATGGAGCTTTTATGTATCCAATGAATGAGGGTGTAGAAAATGTTGCTGTTCGTGATACAAAGTATGGTAAGGTAGAAGCTATAATTAATGATATTCTAAGGGGATAGCAAATGATTAAATTAAAAGATATATTAAAAGAAAGTTCTCCAGGATTTGAGAATAGACAATTTGGTGATCCATTACCAACATTGGCAGATATAAAGAAGAATAGAAAAGTAAACGAATCCACAGATGTATTTGATTATAATGAAATGGCTATAGATGCTTTGGAAAGTTCAGTTAGTGCGGATGGAAGAGCATGGAGAGGTACTACTAAAATTATGGAAAATAAAGAAGCCTATGCTATTATTAAAAAGTATACAAAACCAATTGATAAATTGCTTGACAGATGTGATAAAGAATTAAGAAAATTGAAGTAATGCCATTTAAATCTGATAAACAGAGAAAGTGGATGCACGCAAACGAACCTGAAATGGCAAAGGATTGGGAAAAGAAGAACGAAAATAATCTGTGTGAGACATGAGGGTATACTCATAGTCAGGATGACGAACACATGGATGAAAATACTAAAGCAGAATTGTATAAGATGTATGCTAGGGCTATGAAAATGATGCCTGGTTCTTCTCAACAAAAAGAACTTGTAAAGAAGATTGGCGCTTTACGAAAAAAATTAGGTATGAATGAAGAAAGAGATTACAAGGCTGAGTATAAGAAGTTTCAATCTTCTACAAAGTCAAAGAAATACAGAGCAGAATTAAATAAGTATAATCGTAAGAAAGGTACTTATGGAAATGGTGATGGCAAGGATGCTTCACACAAGGGAGGAAAAATCGTGGGATTTGAATCACAATCTAAAAATCGAGGAAGAGCTGAGAAGAGTCGTTTAAAGCAGGAATCATTAATTTATGAAATTCCAGCTTCTGTTTTTAGTGCGGCTGCTGCTGTCAAATTAAAAAATAAAGCTGGTAAAGAAGTTTCAGCTGCTACTGCTGCTAAATCTGATTATGCTAAAAAAGATCCTGCTACTCATAAGAAAGCTAAAAGTATTTTTCAAAGACTTAAAGATAAATTTGCAAAAAAGAAAGATGAGAAACCAAAGAAACAATCTAAATCAGATGCAGATTTTTATAAAAGACAATATGCTGGAGAATCCGTAAATGAAGGTGTTTTGTATGAAGCTACATATAAACAAACATATAAATCTATAACTGCTAGGGATAAAGATAGTCTAAGAATATGGGGTAGTCAAATTGGTCATCCAAGAGTTACTGTAAGGTCTTGGTCAGAAGTTGGAAAGACAGGTAGAATGAAGACTGCATATATAGAAGTTGATGGCGACAAAGCTTGGGTTGATGCTTATAAGAAAATAGCATTTAGTGGTAAGGGTAACTTTACTGATGTTGTAAAATCACTTAAAGAATCCGTAAATGAAGGTAACAACATTGATAAAATAAAAGATATTGTAAAGAGAAAGCAATATAAAAAGATAGATGGTGTGATGGTTGATATGCAAACTGCTAATGTGATTATGAAAGTTTGGGATGCTCTTGGTCAGGCTAATAGAAAGAAATTTGAAAAACTGCCTATTAAACAAATGGCGAATGTAGCTTGGAAATTGATGAAATGATTAAGATAAAAGATATAATAAAAGATTTAGAATTAGGCAAAGTCTATACTGATAAAGATAGACCACCATTTCAGGCAGAATCCATAAATGAAGATGATTTAGGACTTACATATAAAAAAGGTAAGACAGTAAAAGTCAAACACAAAACATCTGGAAAAAGCATTGTCATTACAGATAAACCAGATGTAATTAAAAAATATGAAAAATTAGGATTTTATGCAGAATCCGTATTGAAGAAAAATCCCGGTGAATTCGTAGATGCTAAATTTTCAAAAGCTATTGATAACTTACCTAATTCAAAACTTACAAAAGATTTAGTCATTAAACTGGCTAAGAAATACAAAGTAGATCAA